>OFMI01001995.1_pt1 | contig 11178 bp, 12 predicted proteins | sample 1541741 | NCBI WGS metagenome assembly OFMI01 (sample SAMN04209219, study PRJEB22552) | human gut metagenome | biome: gut; material: feces | host: Homo sapiens | place: USA: Oklahoma | reverse complement strand
TTTTATACATTTAAAAACCGAGATTGACAATAGTAAATCTCGGTTTTTGTTATTTGTTATTTATAAATCGGAAACACAAAAATCATTTGTATCAACAAATAAAAAACAGGCTATGAAATCGGTGTAGAAAACTACGCTAAATTTCACAGCCTTTTCTTTATCTCTTATTCTTTTTCACAATCACAGTCACAACCGCAGTCGCACTCATCGTCAAAATCAAACTCAAGAAGTTCTGAACAGTTTGGACACTCAATTTCGCCTTCAGCAGCTGTTTCTTCATCAATGATGATTGACTCGCCGCAGTTAGGGCAAATAACTTCGTATTCAACATCTTCTTCATCGCAACAACAATCGCAGTCGTCTTCGTCATATACATACTCTTCAAGTTCTGCGAGGTCCTCGTCGATTTCGTCGATTGTATCGTTGAGTTCTGCAACATCTTCATTTACAAACTCAATATCTTCACAAATGCTGTCAAGAACATCTACGATAGCTTTAATAGCTTTTGCTTCTTTAGACTTTTGGTCGAGGTCAAGTCCGTCGATAAGACCTTTAAGGTAACCGAGTTTTTCAATAGTTTCCATAATGATTACTCCTTTATTATGCTCTTTCCATATATTCACAAGTACGAGTATCTACTCTGATACTGTCGCCCTCGTTGATGAAAAGCGGTACTTTGATTTCTGCACCTGTTTCAAGAACAGCCGGTTTAAGAGTATTTGTAGCTGTATTGCCTTTGAAACCCGGGTCTGTCTTTGTAACTTCAAGTGTAACAAATGTAGGCGGTTCAACACCGAAAACCTTACCTTTGTACGAAAGAATACGGCAAATGTCGTTTTCTTTTACGAACTTAAAGTTGTCTGAAAGGTCTGATTCTGCAACGGGAATCATATCAAAAGTTTCTTGGTCCATAAAGTAGTAAAGACCTTCGTCGCTGTAAGAATAAACCATTTCTTTTCTTTCAATGTATGCTGTCGGGAACTTTGCGGTAGGGTTAAAAGATGTTTCTGTAACCGCACCGGTAATAACATTTCTCAATTTTGTTCTAACAAATGCAGCGCCCTTGCCCGGCTTTACATGCTGGAATTCAATAATTTGATATACTTGACCTTCCATTTCAAATGTAACGCCATTTCTAAAATCGCCTGCTGATACCATTCGATATATACCTCCAAATATTTACTACAAAGATATTTTATAATATTTGCAATAATAAATCAATACCTTTTTTATAACTATTCTTGCCAAAACCGCAAATTTGTGCTTTACAGACATCTGTAATTACAGATACCTTTCTAAAGTCCTCTCGTGAATGTATGTCGCTCATATGAACTTCTACAAAAGGAGTGTACTCTTTTACGCACTCAATAGCATCTCTGATGGCGTAACTGTAATGAGTATATGCACCCGCATTTATTACCACGCCGTCGTACTTATTCATAGAAGAATGAATTTCATCTATAATCGCACCTTCACTGTTACTTTGAAAAAAAGAAACGCAAACGCCTTTTTCTTCGGCATACTGTTCAATCTCTTTATTTATATCTTCCAAAGTTTCGGCACCGTAAACGCTCTTTGAACGAATACCCGTCATATTGAGATTTGGCCCGTTTAAAACAAGAATTTTCATAAACATACTTCTTTCATAATTTGATACTTTAATGCAAAATAATTGATATAACTAATATAATATTAATTACATTATATATTAAACAACAAGAAATATCAAATCTACAAGGTAACACCCTGTTTAAATTAAAAAGGAGCGTAAAATAACGCTCCTAAATAATTATTTGAACTTTCTCTTACGAGCAGCTTCGCTCTTCTTTTTACGAGCAACAGAAGGCTTCTCATAATGTTCTCTTTTTCTAACTTCCTGAATAATACCATCACGAGAAGTTTGACGCTTAAATCTTCTTAATGCGCTATCAAGAGATTCATTTTCTTTTACTTTAACCTGACTCATTACAATTCCCTCCCTCCGAACTCGTTATCGGGGGTATTTGAATACTTCTAAATAACCACGAGTGAGATTATATACAATTTAAAGGCAAATGTCAAGAACTTTAACACGAATTGTCAACAAAATATTAACTTTTTCGTCAAATTTTTTATTTTTCTAAAGAAATATTAATTTTAGTTGACAAACTGACTGTCAAATGCTATTATGCAAGTGTGATAGCACGAATATCACACTTGTTATTTTAAGGGAAGTGATGTAGCTGATTTTTATTGACCTGCACAGCAGAACGCCTATATACGAGCAGATAAAAGAACAGATTTTACTTAATATTAAACAGGGCGAATATAAACCCGACGAACAACTGCCGTCAATTCGCTCATTGGCAGGCGAACTGAATTTGAATGTAAATACGGTAAAGCGTGCTTTTAAAGAACTTGAAATGAGCGGCATAATTTACTCTGTTTCAGGAAAAGGATGTTATGTTTCCCACAATGCAAAAAGCAACGATATTTTAGAAAACTCGGCAAAAAAAGAAATTATCGATGCAGTGCTTTCTGCAAAAGAAATAGGATTGACAGAAAATACGGTACTTGAATTAGTACATAAAATATACGAGGAAGGTAAGCAGTATGATTGAGATTAAAAACATCAGCAAATCTTTTGATACAAAAAAAGCGATAGAAGATATCAGTTTTACCGTGAACAACAGTTCAATATACGGGCTGATAGGATACAACGGAGCAGGAAAAACAACACTTTTAAAAATAGCTGCAGGGGTAATAACCGCCGACAACGGAGCCGTTCTTTTAGACGGAGAAAACAGTTTCAACAACAATTCAAACAGAAAAGACTTATTTTTTCTTTCGGATGATTTATACACACCGAGTAACTGCAATTTGAAAAAAACGGCAAAATACTATTCGGCGTATTTTGAAAAGTTTTCTTTTAAAACTTTTGATAAGTTAGTAAAATTATTTGAACTTCCGACAGACAAACCGATAAGAAGTTTTTCAAAAGGAATGAAAAGGCAGGCAGAAATCATACTTGCATTGTCTGCACATCCGAAATACTTGCTGTTAGACGAATGTTTTGACGGAGTTGACCCTGCAAAAAGGCTCCTTATTAAAAACCTGTTTTTCGACTATATAGCCGATTATGAGGCATCAATAATAATCAGTTCTCACAACTTGGCTGAACTTGCCGATTTATGCGACCATATCGGTTTGATTAATAAAAACCACTTAGTGTTAGATATTGACAAAGACAATTTAGATACAAAATTCAGAATGATTAGCGTTAAATTTGACCGAAACATATCTGAAAACGATTTTAAACATTTAGAAAACATCAAACTCGTGTCAGATAATAATTCGGCAGTAATAAAAACATTTGACCACGCAGACGAAACAGAAGAAAAAATCAAGGCAATGTCCCCTACTCACTTTCAAAGCACAAATATGAGCCTTGAAGAAATTTTTATATCTCAAATGGAGGAAAACAAATATGACTACTCTGAAATCTTCCAATAAAATTAAACTTAACGACTTAAAGATACAATTTTTATCTTTGAGAACATGGATTTATCCGCTTTTAACATTTATATTTTTATCACTCGGAAATTTATATTCGATAAAAACAAGTTACAACAATATAGGTACGGATGCAAAAAACTACATTTTCAATTTTGGCTCAAGTTACGGTGTGGATTTTGCAATCTTTCAAAGTATATACGAATGGTATCCGTTATTCATTTTAACAGGTATTTTGAGTGCATTTATTGTTTTTGACATCAACTTTTCAAAAAAGAAATCAACAACAATTATGTCATTCGCTCTCAAAAGAAGCGACTTATTCACAAACCGTGTAACAGCTACTGCCGTATGGTTTATAATATCACTTTTACTGTCACAAATCACGGCGGCTGTTATCAATACTGTTTATTTTGGTTTTTCTGTACAAATGATTTTGGCACTTGCAATATTATTTCTCATTTTATTTGCCGAAACAGCATTTGGATTTTGTGTCGGAATTCTTTCTGCAAGTCTTTCAACGCACAAATTTGAATACTTTATCTCATCAATTTCTATTTCAATCATTCCTTTTGTGATTACAAAGTTCATTTCAAACGGTGCAAACATTGTATTTAACGGTTCAGGATACCGCAAAACCAACTATCTTTTCGGAACAAATCTTGCAACAACAGAAAACGAACTCTCATTTTTGAACCCGTTTTCTTCTATAATAAGAGTATCTGAAAACAATTTAGGTCAAGAAGATTTACTTAAAATAGACAGATTTATTTCTCTTAAAAAAGGAAGCGAACTTGTATTTGCATTTGCAGATTTTCTTCCCATAATAATCATCTTCGCTTACTGTTTAATTTCAGTATTACTCGCATATAAAATATTTAAAAACAAAAAATTTGAAAACATCGGAGGATTTTTCAGCGATAGCCGTTCAATAGGTGTTGTGATTTTTTCTTTAACAACTCTTTTGATTGCAGAACTTTTCAAATTTAACGATACTTATGAAAACACAATAGGAACATTTTTGCCTACTGTAATAATTTCCGCTGTCGGAATACTGATACTTTCAATCATATCACTTAAAAGAAAACAGGCAAAAAAACTATTCATATCTTTAGGTATTGCTCTTGCATTCTCAGCAACCTCATTTGCCGTACTTGCCGTAGCAGGCTCAAACTATTCAAAATATATTCCTGAAGTTTCCGAAATTAAAAGTGCATATATTTCCGAAAGCGGAAAAACATTTCTTTCCGACTCTTCCCTTGACAACAGTACCCCTGCTCTTAACAGCGTCTTGGGAAAAGATAGGTATTATTCATCAGAAGAAGCACTTTTAGGTGCATTTACAGATGAAAATGATATTGATACAGTAAGAAAAATTCACAAAGAACTTTCTCAAACAAAAAAATCGGACAATATAAACAGTGTTTCTGTTTACTACATTTTAAAAGACGGTAAAAAAATCAAAAGAACATACAAATATATTGACGAAGAGACTCTCAAAAAGTGCGACGAAATATACAATACAAAGGCATTGAAAGAAAGGTACAAATATCTTTTGACAGCCGATTTTGGGGAGGAAAAAAAGAAGTTTAAAGAAAAATACAAAGTAGATTTCGATAAAGTTCAGTCAAATCAAAACGAGTACTTGTATGGTGAAGAAAACAACAATGTTTTTACCGATATGCAAATGTATCAAGACTATCTTGTTCTAAAAAAATTGAGTGAAGTTTCGTACATTAACAACAAATTGGTAAGTTTAGACGAGTATAAAATGAGTGAATTGGCAAGCAGTGTATATAAAGAAGTTTATTTATACGGCGTTCTTCAAACAACAAATCTCAAACATACAAAACCGCTGACTGTTGAACAGACAAATGAACTGAAATCTGCAATAGCAAAAGACATAGATGAAAATAACACCTGTTATATAAACTACACTGACGAAAAACAAATAGGATTTTTCAGCAATTCACACAATAAAACAAATATAAATATTTCGGTTGACGAAAAATTATATACACCAATATATCCGTCAATGAAAAACACCATAAAACTCATAAAAGAATACGGTTTGTACGATTTATTCAATACAAAAGACGAAATTGAAAATGTATATGTTTTTGACGCAAATGTAAATGATATTTACTACGACAGCGTAAACAGACAATATACAACTGTTTACACTTACGCATATAATGTTATTCAAGACAATTACGGTGCAACTGATTTTACGGGAACTGAAATTCCCGAAACCGATAACAAAATCGAAACCGTAAAGAATTTTGAAAAAATAGACGATTTTAAAAACGCTTTAATAAAACCGTATGAAAACAGTGCCGAAAAAGTTGAAGGAAAAGTTTATACAAATGAAGATACAATCAAACTGTTAACAGAAAACTCGCTTGCAGTTGCAAACTCGGCAGGAAATGACTGTGTTTTGATTGTTCAGTACAGTGACGCTACTGTTTCTTCATTCCTTTTACCAAATGAAATTGCTGAAAAATTATAATAAAACATCTGTTTATCTTTACACTTTCGCAAAAGTGTAAAGATAAAATCTTACAATAATATGATTAATTTTGTTAAATACTGTTGAAAAAACTGTAAAATTATGCTATAATAATTGTAATAAATTGTTATATAAAAAATATTCAACAATACTTTTTTATCACGGAGAAAATCAATAATGAAAAATTTTTGCATTATTTTAAGCATAACAATCATTATTGCAATTACATCTGTCGGTTTTGTAAATATGCAAAACAAAAATTTTAACTGCAAACACTATAATTCACAACAATACAATCAAGAATTCAGGTATCAGCACAAACATCATAAAAACTTTAATAAATGTCCAAATCACAATATAAATGTTCTTGCTGTTCAAAATGAGGTCAATTCTTTTATTCGTGCAAACAACATAAAAGTTGATGAAAGTCTGACGCCATACAATTCAAACTGTTATTCAGAAATAATAATTAAGCAGAAAAATAAAAATCACAACGATGTTTTTAAAAAGTGCATAAAAGAAACTCGTAAGTTGATAAGTTATGAAAATAAGTTTTGCTTTGACAGTATGTTTTGCTACTTTGAAAAAAACAGTTTTTATATTTTATATAAATAGAATTCACAGTATATATTAATGTTATAAACGCCTTGCTGAACAAAATTGTTTGGCAAGGCGTTTTTGTTATTTAATATTTATATTTTTTAATTTTTTTACATATACCCTATTCGTAAAAAATCAGTTATAAAATTTCGTTTTTAGTTTTTGCCTTTTTTCTTTTTCGCTCATTTGTTACGATGCCAATTGCAGAAAATGAAATTATCATCAATCCGACAAAAACATTAATGTAATCATTATCGCCTGTTTCAGGAGAAATCATACTATCATTTTCTATAGCGTGATTTGTAGAACTTTCGGGTAATTCAATCGGTTTAGTAACAGGAACTTCAGGTTTGGTAATCGGCGGTTCAGTCGGAGGAACGGTAGGTTCTTCAGGCTCGGTAACAGGGGGTTCTGTCGGCTTTTCTTTTTCTGTAAGAGAATCAATAGCCTCAAGGATTGCCTTTGTCTGCTTGTCAACAATATCCTGTTCCGTAATATTCTTACCACTGACATCAACAGCAAGTGCTTCGTCAACTTTTGAGAAATCTACATAGTCATCTCGATTAAGTAATTTTGCTTGTTCGACTGCTTTGTTGTATTCGGTATAATCGGCGGGTTTGTATACAAGTGAATTTATTGCGTTGATAATTGCATCTGTTTGAGCATCAACAAGTACCTGGTCTTTTACAGATAAATTGCTGACATCGATTGAGAGTGCCTCATCTAACTTTGATAAATCCACATAATTATCACGGTTGAGGGCTTTTGCCTGTTCAACAGCTTTGTTGTACTCGGTATAATCTGCTGACTGATATGTGGTGTTTTCCGTTACATTTGTACGGATTTCAATGGGGTCATAGCCCACATCTGTGCTGGTAACTACGCAATAATAGTAGGGATAAGCAGGGTAATCGGCAGGATTAAACTCTTTGCCTGTTGCGTTTGGTATTGGAGTACCTGTGGTGTTATCATTCGTATCATTTGCGTACCATTGATAAGTACGGTTAAAACCTATAACATCTGCTGTTAAAACACCGTCTGCATCGGTGTATTTTTCAGGTAGCGGGGTAAGCACAGCAGTATCCTGCGAAATCTCAATGAAAGTATGCTCGTTTTCGTTTGCCTATTTTTCAGTCTCTGTGCCTTTTGTGCCGTACACCTTGTAATTTCTGCCTTTTGTATCTTCGGTACATTCTCTAAATGTTGAGGGCATAGAAATTATACAGCATTCCGTCTGCGGCAGACTCTTCGCCGATTCTAAATGTGAAAACTCAACTCGGGAAGTTGGATAAGTTCCAAAAGCATCTTGTTCGATTTGCGTTACGCTGTCTAAACAAAAAAAAACGCGGTTCTGTATTACGGGGAATATATGAACTAAAAGCCTGCTTAGGAACAGAAAGCAATAACGGCATATTTATATATTCTAAATAATCGCACTCATAAAATGCTCTTTGTGTAATCGTTTCAACAAATGGGAAATCTGCTTTTAATATTGAAGTACCACTAAATGCATTGGCAGTCAAATTCGTAATTAAAGGCATATCAGCACTTGTTAGCCGAGAGCAAGATTCAAAAGTACCATTTCCGCCCCAAATTTTATTTATTATTTTGCATTGCGGAAAATACACCTTTTCCAATCTTGAATATTGGCCGAACGCATCGTCACCAATTTCTTGTACAACCGGACCATAAAAAGATATGATTTTTGAATATGAAAATGCTCCACTGTCTATTGTCTCAATATTTGGGAAATAGCCACTGCAAAACTTTGAAGCAAGATAGAAAGCGTTGCCTTGAATATGTTTTGTGGCAGGAAATTCGACATTCATAATAGTAGACTGCGAAAAAGCACTTGATTTGACAGTAACTATACCTTTACCACAAACAAATTCTATGGTGGAATTTTTTGAAAAAGCACTTACAGGTATTTCCGTAACGGTTTTAGGGAGGGTAAGCCCGATTACAGCATTAAATGCACCCTTATCAAATCCCGTTACCGTAACCCCATTTATTGTTTCGGGGACAAACAAATCTAAAAAATTTCCCGTATAGCGTTTGATTATGCCGTCATTATCGATTACGAAATTTTCATCTCTGTCTGTATACTGAATGCGTGGTGTTGCCTCGACTTCATCACTGTAATATCCGCCGTCCGCATAATATGCAACAGTACGAATACGGGTGCGCTGTGTAATTTCAAACGGTTCTGTATATATAATGGCATTCTCTAAAGTAGGGTATATACCGTCAGTTGTGTATAATACGGTTGCCTTTTCATTCGGGCAAATGATTGTACAGATTTGTTCTCCAACATAGACTTTATTTTCTAAATTCAGTTGGGGTGCGATAATCTTTTCCAAACCAAGTGCGTTAGCAAACTGAATCATACCGACACCGTCATACAAAGAGTGATAATTATCCATATAAGCGCCTTGCGACGATTTCGTTTCGCTGTATCTTTTAACATCCAAAGATGTTTCTTTTAATCGAGCATCTATTTCGTCAACCGTTATTTCAGGGGTAACAGATTTCAAAAGCGCACCTAAAGTGGCGGCATAAGGTGTAGAAAAGGAAGTTCCAGACCATACTTCATATTTGTTATGTATAACGGCAACGGGAATATCGTCACCCGGTGCAGAAATATCGGTGTATTTGCTTAATGTATTCCATGAAACATTCGTATTATTCTTATCGGTGGCAGATACAACTATACATTCTGAAATACTTGATGGAAGTGAGTCCATATCAATGCAAGGTATATTACCTATTGCTGTAAATAAAGGAATATTGCACATATAAGCACGCATAATACAAGCCTCTGCCATTCCTGATTCGTCATAATGTCCTATACTTACATTAAGTACATCTACACTGTGTTCAATTGCTTTTAAATATCCAGCACATATTTGACTAATTGTTGTTGTATTTCCGTCATCTCCAAAAACTCTGTAAACAGCTACTTTTACATTTGAAGGAGAATTATCTACTATAACACTACTTACGGCCGTTCCGTGACATTCAATTTCGTTGTCTATTTCATCTTTGGGAGACCCATCAGGCGAGGCATTAAAATAAGTACGGACTATTCTTTCCTTTAAAAATTCGTGATTATAGTCTACACCTGTATCAATAACGCCTACTACAACCTCTTTCAAAGTAATATTCGATTTTGAAAGATATTCCTGCAATCTTTTTGATTGTGTTCTATCATGACTCCAATCGCACAAATATTTTTCATTTTGCAATTCATTTTCAGAAATGATTTCATCCGTTTCGCCCTGCAACCCAGCAACAACCTCGTCAGGGGCGATTTTGGTTATGTTTTTTTCATCTTTTATCTGCTCAAAAGCCGCCATAGCCGCTTCGGGACTTTCATATTGGAGAATATGAAAGTCCTCAAAGCCGCTGACTTCTTCTAACGCACCGTATGTATTGAATTTACTATCAGCACGCACAATCAGTCTGGCAGTTTGAAAATCCTGTAAAGTATATTCGGGCTCGGTGCTGTCTGTGACTTCTTCTGAATTTTGAGCAGAAAAAGGCTGAATTTGTGCCGTTTCATTTTCTTCGGGGCAACAAACTCTTTCCCTTTATCATATTCCTGTGTCAGCTCAACAACACCGTCAATGAAATTGTTTATTTCTTTTGATTCATTTTTTTCATCAGCGTAAACTGCAAATCCTGTAATTACAGATGACATTACAAGGATACAAGCGATTAAAATACTGATAACTTTTTTCATAATAGATATCCCCCAAAAGAACCAAATTAAATTATTTTTTATCCGCTTTAAAATATTTTATAAAAACATCTAAAACTTCCTGAACATATTGTTCCTTTATAATACATTCAAGTTCATCTGCATCTCCGCTTTTATTTAAAATCACACATCTTTCCCTTAAAATATCAGATAAATTTTCAGCGGTTATTTTATAAGGATGATTTTTAACGCTCTCATAAACAAAACCGATAGATTCACTTTTTGTAAAATGAATTTCAAGCGAAGAAAAATCAGCAAAAATCTCTATAATGTAGGGCAAATTTTCAGAGCTTAACAAAAATGAAAGCTCAGGTAATTTGTACGACAAAAAACCTGATGGTTTCATTTGTTTATAATCATAATCCGTCTTAAGATAATTGGCTGTTTTTAAAATCGTTTCTTCATCAGCTCTTATAAAAACAGTTCCCGAAAAACGATTATAAAATAAAGTGAGAATTTCCTTCAAAGCCTCTGTTATACAAGATTCTGGTGCGCACACAGCTGTTCCCACCATTTTTTTCGTGTGAAGAATATTTATAGATTTTTCGGATAAATAAAACGGAGCTATGTCGTATAATAATTTCTTCATATGTATCACCCTTGCTTATTTTTTTAGGACCCACTCGAAAATTTGTTTCCATCTACCACCTTGTAGCATTCGCATGACAAAATGCACTGATTTTCCATGATGGGGATTATGTAACTCAAATTGTACTTTTGACAAGAGTTTTACTCCCAAATATACTTTTCCTGGGTTTGATGAAAAATAAATAAACAATTAATATGCATATAATTGTACTATATACAGATATTATAA
>OFMI01001994.1_pt1 | contig 11179 bp, 9 predicted proteins | sample 1541741 | NCBI WGS metagenome assembly OFMI01 (sample SAMN04209219, study PRJEB22552) | human gut metagenome | biome: gut; material: feces | host: Homo sapiens | place: USA: Oklahoma | reverse complement strand
CTGCCGCACCTCGCTCGCCGTATCGGCACTTAGAATTATGCGGTATTGCCTTTATTCTTGGGTGGGGCGTATCTTGTTTTTTTGGTGGTATTTGCTGTATTCCGGGGTAGAATATTGGGCAAGGCCCGTCATGCGGGACGATGCAAGCATCGTCCCCTACAAATAGGGTTGGGTTTGTTGCAGGTTTTATAATATGCAATACGGCAAGGCTTCGGCGGGATGAGAGTCCCCCGCCCCACTTACCACTTAATATATCACCACCCTCCCCACACCGCAACACTTTTCCCCTTGCAATTTTGCGGCAAATCCGCTATGATGAAACACGAGAAATTTTATGGCCGGGGCGGCGCCGCGCTGCCCTGTGCCAATGATGAAGGAGATCCTGTTATTATGGCATTCAAATATGAAATCACCGAGCGCATTGCTGTTCTTTCCACCAACTCCAGCGGCTGGGAGCGCCAGCTGAACCTGATCAGCTGGAACGACCATGAGCCGAAGTACGACATCCGTGACTGGTCCCCGGACGGCAGCAAGATGGGCAAGGGCATCAGCATGACCAAAGAGGACCTGATTGCCCTGAAAGGCATTCTTGATGACATGGAGCTGTGATGGAAGATTATCGCGCACAATTTATTGACATTTACAACAAGAATGTCACCCGCCCCGGTGCGGACCGCCTGCTGAAATGGCTGGAGGGCACAGACTTTTTTACCGCGCCCGCTTCCACCAAGTTCCACGGTGCATGCGAGTGCGGCCTTGTGATGCACAGCATCAATGTGTACAACGCCATGATGCAGCACTTTTTCACGGAAGGGGAAGATAACCCCGAAACTTTTGCGGTGTGCGCCCTGCTGCACGATGTATGCAAGGCGAACTTTTACAAAGTCAGCACCCGCAACGTGAAAAATGATGCTACCGGTCAATGGGAGAAAGTTCCTTTTTATCAGGTAGCCGACCAGCTGCCCTATGGCCACGGTGAAAAGAGCGTTTATCTCATTGAGCACTTCATGCGCCTAAAAACCGATGAAGCCATTGCCATCCGCTGGCATATGGGCGGTTTTGACGATGCGGTGCGCGGCGGCAGTTTTGCGGTAAGCGATGCTTACAACCGCTACCCGCTGGCCGTCAAGCTGCACGCTTCGGACCTGATTGCCACCTATCTGATGGAGCAGGGCACCAGCAATGTGGAAAACGGCCACCCAAAAACAAAATAATTGATAGCAGAAACGGCACAGCCTTTTTACCGGGCTGTGCCGTTTATCTTATTGCTTACTGCACGCTTTGCATATATTCGTCAATTCTCTGGCTGAAGATTTCCGGCCAGCGGGCGTCGTATTCGGCAAACACCTGCTTGAAGTAATCGGCTTCCTCTGCATCCGGCCGGGCTGTGCGGCGGTAGCAATACAGGGTAATGCCGTCCAGCGGGAACTCGGTCACATATTCATAATGGACGGCAGCAGGGCTTTGGGTGCGCAGCGCTGCGTTGATGGGGCCGACAATGCCGCCCTCATCCACACGATCGGTCACCATCACATATTCTGACGTCCAGATTCCCGTGGGGAAGCCATGGGTGGAGGGCACACTGCTCTCCCACAGGATCATCGTTTGCAGCTTGGGGTGAGCTGGGTCACTGTAGGCAAAGGTAGTGCCGCTGTAACCATTGGAATCCATATTGATGTAAACGGTCTGGTCCTCGGTGCAATGCTCCAGCACAAAATCTGTCACGGCGCGCATCTGGGCCAGGTCGGTGCGGCGGGTCAGGTCCAGGCTTTCGCTGCTCAGGGCCAGGGTCTGCACGCTTTTACCGGGCAGACGCAGGGCGTTGCCGAAGTTGACCACCAAAAATACGGCCAGAACACCCGCCGCAGCATTGCGCAGCCAGGGCTTTGCCTTTTGCTGGGTCAGTTTGGCGCACAGGCCAAACAGCATCAACAGGTAAAAAGGCGCAAGGATCAGGCTCTGGTGGTCGCCCAGGGACTGGGTACGGGTAAACAGCACCATCGCCCCCAGGCTGGCCGCGGCGGCTACAATAGCCTGTGCACGGGTGCTGCGGCAATACAGCAGCCACACCAAGCCTGCCGCGCAGAGCACCAGCCAGATCAGTCCCTGGGTGCGCAGCTGGCCCAGGCAGTTGTTGCCAAAGCCACCGCCGTAGTAAGCGCCGTAAATATCGGCGTAGTCGGTTGTCAGGATGGTTTTGAAGGTAGGCAGCAGCGCCCCCACGATGATCACAGCGCTGGGCACGCCGAACAGCAGCATATGTTTGAGGGTACTCCCCAGCGTTTTGCGGCGCACCGCCCCCACCAGCACCACCAACACATACACAGCATAAAACGCCAAGATCCAGAACATGTACCAGCGCCGGGTCAGGATCAGGGCAAACGTTGCAGCAAAAATCGCCAACAGCCGCGGCCAGGGCAGCGTTTCAAACCGGTAATCCGCGCACAGCAGGGCGATCACTGCGGCAAAAGTCAGGCCAAAGGCATCCGGCATGCCGTGGGTGGCAGGCCACAAAAACATGGGCCACAGCACCATAACCGCCATACACAGCGGGTAATACAGCGCCGTATGGCAAGCGGGCAACTGCTGGGCCAGGTATTTTGCGCCCATCAGCAGCGCAAACCACATGGGCACAAAGCAGGTGATGGCATAGCACACCATAAACGTATTGATGCTGCGCCCGGTAAAGAGATACGGCACACTGATAAAGAGATTCATGAACATCTTATAGTCCGCCGTCAACAGGCTTTCCAGCAGCACATGAATGCCGTAAAATCCGCTTTGACCAAAGCTGCCGAACAGCAGTGTCTGCTTGGCAAAATAGTTGATCGCGTCATCACTGTACACCGTTTGGCGGTAGCACACCAGTGCAGCGATGACCGCAACGCCCACAGCGGAGCCAGCCAGCCAACTGCGCAGGAACGTTTTATCCTGTGCTACCCTCTGACCGGGGAACACCGTCTGCCAGGTAAAGTGCAGCAGCAGGCACAGCCCGCCCATGCAGACAGCCCACATCAGCACCACCAGCAGCATGCCGCCATAGGCTGTGATCACACCGCCCACCAGAATGGCACACAGCAGCAGCACGCCATACGCCAGCCAGCGTGGACCGGCCGGGAGTGCGCGAAGGTTCGGGAACTGAATTTTTCCCATCGGGGGCCTCCTTTCGCCCTTTATTTGTTTATACAATTTGTTTATATAAAATTGTTTTATACAAAGTATTTATTTTGTTCGTGTTGTCCTGCTCTTGTACAACCCTTATGCGGCTTATTTCACAGGGGGGAATAGTTACACTCCACGCAGTCACACAACACTGCGTGCATCCGGCACTTCCACACTTTGCAGGTCAAATACAAAAGCAGCCCGCGAAACCAAGGCTCCGCGGGCTGCCGGGTTATGTATTTACTTTCTTGCGGCCGCCGGCTGATTCAAACGTTCCAGCTCGGCATTCAGGTCCTGGCTCACACTGCGGCGGGTATCACCTGCGCGGCGCAGGCGGTGGGTGTTTGCATTATTGACCTGCACCTGCGGCTGGTTGCGCACAGGGCGCACCCGTTTGGCAGCTGGCTGAGCAGACTTATTATGGCGCACCTTTGCCTGGGCAGCGGGATAATTTTCCTTTGCGGTGTTCTCTCCAAAGTGGCGCAGCTCCGCACCAAAGGCTTCAAAATCTGCACCGGTTGCATCCAGTGCCTGATAAATTGCCGTGGTGGCATCATCCAGGTCCGCAGTGGCGGCGCTCAGGCGTTCATCCACGCGGGTCACACGCTCACGCAGCATGGCAAGGCTTGCGGCCAAATCGCGGGCATGCTCTGTCATGCGGCCCTGCTGCTCTTCAGCCTGCTGTTTCAGGCGTTCTTCGGCCGCATCGGCTTTCAGGCGGGCTTCCATCAAAATCTGACGGGCCTCAATGCGGGCTTCCTCGGTCACATCAGCCTGGGGTGCCTTCGGTTCCGGGGCCGGCTCCGGCTTTTCCTGCGGGGCAGGCTGAGGTGCGGGGGCCGGTTCCTGCTTGGGGGCAGGCATACCGCCTTTGGGGATCATCGCCTCGTATTCAGCAATCTGCTTTTCGTACTCGTCGATCTGTTTTTGCAGATCGCGGCAACGGAACTGCCATTCCACCACAGCCTGCTGATTTTCTTTATTGCGGCTCAGGTTTGCCGTGGCGCGTTCTTCTACCGATTTGGCACGGGCGACCACCTCGGCAGCTGATTTTTCCGCAGCTTCGGCGCGCTGGTTAGCGGCTGAAAGATCGCTTTGCAGCTTTTCCACACAGGCACGTGCAGCGGACTGTTCAGAGCGCATTTTATCCAGCTGGGCCTGCAGCTGGGCAATCTGCTCTTCCTGCTCTGCGCTGTGCTGCCGGTTTTCGTTGTCCAGTGCATTGAGGTAAGCCAGCACATCATTTTTATCAAAGCCCCGGAACGTGGTTCGGAACCCTTTTTCCTGCAGGGCTGATAAGGTTTGGCTGCTGGGCATAGCTTTCCTCCTAAACTGGTCAGCGGGCCGTTTTGTTTTTTATGCGAGCATGCCTGCCCGCAGCCGCAAAGGATAGAGAACGCGCAGCGATCAGGAACGCTTGTTCAGGATGCTGAGCAGATCGTTGAAGTAATCACCGTCATCTTCGCTGCTGTCATCTTCCTTGACAGCGGGGGCGGTGGAAACCGGGGTGTCAACATTGGGGTTGAACACATTGCTGAATACCGGGTTGGGGATGACCGGATCAGCGGCCGGGGCCGGGGCCGGGGCGGGAGCCGGGGCAGGTGCAGCGGCCGGGCGCGGTGCAGCCGGGGCAGCAGTAGGTGCAGCGCCTGCGGCAGCGCGCTGGGCGTTCACAACAGCCTGGATGGGCTCGTCCACGCCAGGCGTGCTTTCAAAGCCGGTAGCCACAACGGTAATGCTCATCTCATCCTGCAGGCGCTCATCAAACGCAGTACCCCAAATGATGTTCGCATCGGGATGTGCGCTCTGGGTGATCATGGAAGCAGCAGTCTCAACATCGTCCAGGCCGATATCCGGGCTGGAGGTAATGTTGATGATAACGCCGCGTGCACCGGCAATGCTGGTTTCCAGCAGCGGGCTGGAGATTGCAGCCTTGGCAGCGTTTTCTGCCTTGCCTGCACCCTTGGCAACGCCAACGCCCATGTGGGCAAAGCCGGCATCCTTCATGATGGAACGGACGTCAGCAAAATCGAGGTTGATGAAAGCGGGAACATTGATCAGGCTGGAGATGCTCTCAACGCCCTGACGCAGCACGTTATCGGCTGCTTCAAAAGCGTTCATCAGGGTGATCTTTTCCTGGCTGATGAGCTTCAGCCGCTCGTTCGGGATCACGATCAGGCTGTCTACATGCATCATCAGGTTGGCAATACCCTGTTCGGCCATGCTCATCTTGCGCTTGCCCTCAAAGGCAAAGGGCTTGGTGACAATACCGACGGTCAGGATGCCCAGGTCATGGGCCGTTTCGGCCACGACCGGTGCAGCGCCGGTGCCGGTGCCGCCGCCCATGCCAGCGGTGATGAACACCATCTGGGCGCCTTTCAGTGCATTGGCGATCTCATCCTTGCTTTCCTCCGCTGCACGCTGGCCGACTTCCGGGTCAGCACCAGCGCCGCGGCCCTTGGTCAGCTTTGCGCCAAGCTGAACCTTCTGGGTAGCCTTGGAGTTGACCAGTGCCTGCTGGTCGGTATTCATTGCTACAAATTCAACGCCATTCAGGCCAGCTTCAACCATGCGGTTCACAGCATTGCCGCCGCCGCCGCCAACACCGATAACCTTAATGTTGGTTACATTCTGCATCTCTTCATCGAGAACGAACGCCATAAGTGTATCCCCCTAAAGAATATAAAATTGCAAATGCAACAGGGCCGGATTTCCGCCAGCGGACACACTGACCCCCATAAAGGAAGTGCCGCCCCACACCCCAAACTTTGCTTACGCGCGTTGCGGTGCAGCCAGCTCTTCCTAAGATATCGCATATAACTGTTTATAAGAATAACAAATTCTGCAAATAATTTCAATACCCACACGCTAAAAAGCCAAAAAATAGCTGTTCACATTTGTGGGTATCACAAAAAGCCCCGCAGGTTTTGCGGAGCTTTGGTGAATTATGACAATATTTTTACAGTTTTTTCGTCTGTCTGCCAGCTTCTGTCCCGGTGCGGCCTGCCCGGCAGTCGGCCCCCAGGCGGCGCAGATCCCCCGCCAGGTCGGCATAGCCGCGCCGGATATGTCCGGCATCCAGCACCTGCACGCAGCTCCCGTCCCCCACACCAAGGCCCGCCAGCACCAGTGCTGCCCCGCCCCGCAGGTCTGGTGCAGTCACAGTGGCACCATGCAGTTTTGCGCTGCCGCCAAGGTACAGCAGCCGTCCCTCGCTGCGGGCATCAGCCCCCAGGGCGGCAAAGCCCTGCGCACAGGCAAAGCGGTTTTGGAACAGGCCGTCATAAATGCGGGATGCTCCCTCCGCCCCCAGCAGCACCGCTGCAGCCAGCGGGGCAGTATCTGTGGCAAGGCCAGGGTAAGTAGCCGCTACAAGTTCCTGACCGCCGCGCAGCTTTGTATCCTGATCCCGCGTGATGCTAAACTCATTTTCCCCGCGGGCAACCTCGCAGCCGCTGCCCTGCAAAAAGTCCAGAAACGCCGCCAGCCACACCGGACTGCACTGCGTTACCGTCACCCGACCGCCTGCAATGGCGGCGGCTGCCGCATAAGTCGCTGCGGCAATGCGGTCCGGCAGCACGGTATGCACACAGCCGTCCAACAGCTCGCCGCCGGTACCTCGGATGCAGACCACCGGCGTACCCGCCCCCGTGATCTTTGCCCCGCAGGCGTTCAAAAAAGCGGCGGTATCCGCAATTTCCGGCTCGCACGCCGCACCGCGCAGGGTGGTAACGCCCGCCGCACAGCAAGCCGCCAGCATCAGGGTCAGGGTTGCTCCCACGCTGGGCAGGCGCAGAGCAAAATCCGTACCACGCAAAACGCCGTGGCGGCGCAGCACCACGCACTCTGCCGCCGCGCACACCTGTGCCCCCATGGCCGTCAGCCCGGCCAGGTGGATATCAATGGGCCGCGGCCCCAGTCTGCACCCGCCGGGCAGCGGCAGCTCTGCCCAGCCCGCGCGGGTCAACAGCGGTGCCAGGTAAAACACCGACCCCCGCATAGCCCCCGCCAACGCCGTGGGCACCCGCCCGCTGATCTGCCGGGCTGGCTGGGTGACAAGGTCCTGCCCGGCCCAGGCCGCCCCACTGCCCACAGCCCGCAGCAGATCCAAACTGGTCTGCACATCCCGCAGCAGGGGCACCCGGCGCAGGGTGCAGGGTTGCGCACACAGCAGCGTTGCCGCCAAAAGGGGCAGCACACTGTTTTTGGCCGCTGCCGGGCGGATGCTCCCCCGCAGCGGGTTCCCGCCTGTTACTTCGATATATTCCATTGCCGCACCGCCCCTCTTTGTTCCCACACCAAAGCGCCCTTTTCTATCATATGCCGCACCCGCACAAAACAGCTCTGTTCCACGGGTTTTACAGCAAAATCGGCTGCAGCTGCACCCCGCGCAGAGCGGCTTCCAGCGTATCCGGCAGCTGGGTAAAATCCGCTTTCAGGCTGCAGGGCTTTTTGTAGCTGTCGTCCTGGCCAAAGGGAATGAAATAATAATTTTTGCGCTGCAGCAGCGCCGCCAGCGCTCCCACGCTGCCGGAAAGCCCATCGTTGGTGGATACCCCGATCACCACCGGCCTGCCGCCGCGCAGCATGCTTTTGGCCGCCAGCGTGACCGGCGTTGCGCTGATGCCCGCCGCCAGCAGCGCCATCGTTGTGCCGGTACAGGGAGCAATGACAAGTGCCTGTGCCATATGCTTGGGGCCAAGAGGTTCCGCTTCCCGCAGATCCTCCAGCGGGCGGTGGCCGGTGGCTTCCTCCAGGCGCTGCTTCCAATCTGCCGCGCGGCCAAAGCGGGTATCCAGCGCCGACGCCGCATAGCTCAGCATCGGCAGTACTTCCCACCCGCAGGCGCGCAGGCGGATGATTTGCGGCAGAACCGTTTCAAATGTGCAAAAGCTGCCGCACAGGGCAAACACCACCGTGCGCGGCGGTTCCAGGCTGGAATTCATCAGCTCACTCCCCTTTCGCTGCGGGCCGTGGCGGCACGCTCCTGTAAAATCACTTCCACGGTATGCGCCACCAGCGCACCGGCGGTTTCGGGCGCACAGCGGGCGGGCAGGCTCAAGGCATGTTCCGCACGCAGGCTCAGTTCCCGCGCGGCGGCAAAATCCGTTCCGCCGGGGCGGCTGGCAAGGTCCAGGATCAGCGCCCCCCTGGGCAGGCAGCGCAGCTGGGCCGCCCCCAGCACCCGGGCCGGTATGGTGTTGATGACCGCATCAAAGTGCGGCAGAAGCTGTTCCAACGCGGTCAGCGGTGCGGCATGCAGCCCCGCGCAGCGCGCTGCGGCCCGCTGTTCCGGCGCGCGGGCGGCAATGGTCACCTGCCCGCCCAATGCCTGCAGCCGCCGGGCCACCGCCCGCCCAATGCGCCCATACCCCAACACTAGGAACTCACTTTCCCATATCGTGCGCTGGCGCAGCTGCATCAGCAGGGCCAGGCACCCTTCCGCAGTGGGTACTGCGTTCAGGCAGGCCAGCTCTGGCCGCAAAAAGTAATCCACCAACTCCACCCCGGCGGCCTGCGCCGCTTTGCGCACCGGTTCGCTGATGCGCCCGCCAAGGGCCAGCGTACCGGGGCGGGCGGCGCGCAGGATGCGGGCAAGGTCCGCCGCCTCGGCATCCATCGGCATAGGCAGCAGGATGTAATCCGCCTGCCCGGCCCCCTCTGCCCCCAGCACGGTATAACCGCTGTTCTGCAGCGCCCGCGCCGCCGCCAGTTGGCGGGCATCCCGCCCAACCACACAAAAAGTCAAATTACATGCTGCCGCCATAATGCTTCCCCCCGGTGTTGTATCTGGCCGTTTGTTCCATGTTATGCCGGGGTGGGCGGCATGGTTCCGTCAGAACATCAAAAACGCCTGCCACAAAAAAAGTTCCCCCGCCTGCATCACCAAAGAATACAGACAGGGGAATTTTTCTATTTATCGGTTATGCTCCGTTTTAATAGCTGCGCAGGGCATCGCACTGACCGCGCAGGATACGCAGCGGCTCCACGGGGGTTTTGCCCACGCGCACTTCCACCACGGTAGCTTTGTCGGTGGTGCCAAGGGCATCGCCCTGGGCCACGATTGCACCTTTTTCTACCGTCAGCCTGCGCAGGCCATAGTAAATAGTCTTTACGCCCGCGCCGTGCTCGATCACCAGCGTATTGCCCACATTGGGCAATTTTTCCGCCAGCAGTACCTTGCCGCCCGCCGGGGCAATCAGGTCGCACCTGCCGGAAAGCACCACATTGATGCTGGTGCGGCCGGTACCGGTGTTGTTCTTGCGCTCGGTCTGGGTACGGTTGACATATTCGGTCAGGCCATACGGCAGGGTGACCTCCACCTTATCGCTGAACGGCGAAGCAAACCCAGTGTCCGCCCAGTAGATGGTATCCGATGCCGTATCCAGCAGGTCCAGCACTTCCTGTGGGGTATCATCCGCGCCGACATACGGTGTGACCAGCCTGGACTTGGAAGTATAATCCCGAAAAGATGCGGCGCTCTTGCTCACGTTCAGGGTAAGCTCCTGCACCTCACCGTCCACGGTGACCTTGATGGTATAGCTGCCAGGCTCGGTTTCCAGCGGGACCGCCAGGTAAGCCACCCAGCCATCGCCGGTCGCGCTGGCACGGAAGCCGGTATCCGGCAGTTCTGCCGTCAGGCTTGGCTTGGTATCCGTCTGCTGGCCCGTTACCTTTACGGCCACAACGCCACCCGGCGTAACAGCCTGGGTATTCAGCCGCACAGTAGCCTTAATCGTTACATCAAATGTGAACTCATAGGTCTGGTGGCCCGAAACTGTCGGTTCGCTCTGGTAACCCTCGCCGCTGCTGACCACCAGCTTGGCGGTGTAGCTGCCGGGCGTGGTAAAGCGGTAGGCGGCAAATTCCTGGGCACTGCCGCTGAACACTTCCTGCTTGTTCTCGTCTTTAACGGTCACTTCGGCGCTGCAGTCCGCCGGGGTCACCCGCAGCGTCATGGTGCCGCCGCCAAAATCAGATTCCAGCGCTGTGGGAGTGCTGGAAAGTGTCTCGGCATAGGTACGCTTAAGGTGGTTGCCTGCCACCGGCACCTGCCAATGGTACGCCACGGGGTCCAGCTGCTGGCCCGCCACTGTTACCGTAACGGCAGGAATCATATCCGGCGTGGCTTTTTTGTACAGCCAGTATATGCCGCCTGCGGCGATCATACCCGCCAGCAGCACCACCAGCAGCAGCCAGCCGATCAGCAGCCGCACGGCGCGGCCCACTTTGCTGCCAGTCGATTCCGGCGTATCTGCCTCTTTCTCCGCCTGTTCTGCTTCGGCATCCTCGATCTGTTCAATCGAAACCTGGACCGTTCGGGTAATCTCCGCCTTGCGCCGCTCTGCTGCAGCGCGCTGTTCCGGGGTCAGTTCCGGTTCGTCATCCTCCGGCTCCGGCGGCTCCGTGGCCTGGGGCAGCTGCGCGGCTTTGGGTTCCTGCACCGCCTTTTCCGGCATTTCCGGCGCGGCGGCTGCTTCAGCCGGTTCGGCCACAGCGGCAGGTTCCGGCGTTTGCGGTTTTTCCGGCGCTTCCGGGGGTTCCGGCTGGGGCTCAACATATTGCTGCGGTTTTGCTTCCGGCTTGGGGGCAGCCTTTTTGCGGCGGCGTTTGCCGCCTGCCTGCCCGCTGCGCGGCGCTTTGGGCTTGGCTGCCACCTGTTCCGGGGCGGCAGCTTCGGTCTGCTCGGCTTGTTCTGCCCGCGTTTTTGGTTCTTGCGGGGATTTTGTATTTTGGGGTTCGCTTTTTTGTTTTTGCGTGCCCGTTTTGCGGTGCGCAGTATTGCTATTGCTGGCATGGGGTTTGGCCATCCTGCCTCGCCCCGTGCCTGGAGCGGTTTTGCCCTGCGTGCGCTGCCCGCCCCTGGCTTTGGGCTTTGGCTGCTGCGCCGGCTCCATCGCAGTCTGTGTTACCTTCTCTTCGTCCATCGCTTTCTCCACCAACATTTGCGATTTATCATTGCTCTAAGGCAACACCGCACAATTCCCGCCTGACGGCTTAAGCACCGCTCCGGCGG
>OFMI01001989.1_pt1 | contig 11222 bp, 14 predicted proteins | sample 1541741 | NCBI WGS metagenome assembly OFMI01 (sample SAMN04209219, study PRJEB22552) | human gut metagenome | biome: gut; material: feces | host: Homo sapiens | place: USA: Oklahoma | reverse complement strand
GAAAGTATATCTTTCAATATTGTTTTTATCTTGACATATCACCGCTGGACTTTTTAGAACTGATTTGTCACCTGGAAAATATAGAATTTCAAATAAAGACATACAATTTCAAATATTGAACATATACAAAAGCCTGATATATCAATGTTTTATTGAGTATCGGGCTTTCGTTTATTTTTATTCAAATAGGGGTTTTGTCCATTATTTGTCCATTATAGAATTTATTTTGCCGCTTTCGTTTGACTGCTACGTAAAAGAATATTGTCTATTGCTTCCGCTGCGTGTGCGTCTGCTTCCTGTATAGCGTGGGTGTATATCTGGGCTGTAATGGCTGTGCTTGCGTGTCCAAGGCGTTTGGATACAGTGGCAAGGTCTACCCCGTTGGCAATAAGCAAACTTGCGTTAGTATGGCGCAAACTATGCAGTGTGATAGGGGGTAAGTCGTATTTTTTCAGAAAGTCCGTGAACCATTTATGAAGTGCGTCTGGGTGCATAACGTGCCCTTCTTCTCCTACGAAAATATAGTCATTGGTTTCATATCTGTCACCGCATAAAAGGCGGTTTTGTGCTTGGGCTTTCCTGTATTCTCTTAAAATGGAAACGGCAAAGGACGGCAATTTTAACGCCCGTTTACCGCTTTCTGTCTTTGGCTCATCCTCGTATAACCCTATGCCGGAAGTATAAGCCAGCTTGCGGGATATGACAATAACACCGCTGTCAAAGTCAAGGTCAGACCATTTTAAGCCGCATAGTTCACTACGGCGTAAGCCGCTGCACACAAGCGTAATAATAGCCGCTTTATACTTGATCGGCTCATTATCTAAGCACTGGAATAGTATATTGGTTTCCTCGCTGGTAAGGGTAACTCCTGGTTTATGTGTAACCTTTGGAGGGCTTACCCGCTTACATGGATTGTCTACAACGTAACCCCATTGAACAGCGGTAGACATGATGGAGGAAATCAATACATGATAGTTTTTAATGGTGGCAGTAGACAGCCTTAGAAGCGGATCCGTGTCTTTATAAAGCATTTCATAAGGCATATTAAGCCCGCTGCATATCTTTAAAGCATTTGCTGTATATAGATTTTGCCCTTTGCAGGCATTAGCAACGGTATTGATTGATAGATCGGAAGCGGCAGCCAGCTTTGCCATAGTGAAGCCTGCTTCTTTCCGTATGCGGTTAATGTCATCAATGGGCGTACTGGTATGTTTGTCCTTTATACCGTCCTCTGCAAGGTTGTTATAAAACGACATAAGGTGGAGCGGTTGTAATTGGTCTATGCGAATATGCCCGATTGCGGCATTGATACGGGACAGAAGGCGCTTGTAATAGCGTACAGTATTCAAGCGCAGGGTTTTTTCTGCGTGTTCTTTCATCCAAAAAGCGGAAAAGTCGGCGAATTTGATTGACTTGTTGACATAGTGACCAGCGGAAATCTCGTTTTCAAATTCTACGGCGAGCCGCTGCACTTCCTTTTCTATCCGCTTTTCACTCCATCCTGCAGGTGGGCGAAAGGTTTTAACCTTAACAATTTGCTTACCGTCTATATCATATCCAGCAGAGGCACGTATTTGGTATGAGTTGCCACGTTTTCGTATGCTTGCCATGATATAACACCCCTTTATTTATCCTCTTGGTCCTTGTCGGTATTATCATTCTTTGCAATGAAATCGGGAATAAGGGACAGTTCTTTCGCTCTTTGCAATAAGGCGTTGCGTCCGAAGGAATTAAACTGATAGTAATAACTAAGAAGCAGAGCAAGAGAGAAGTAATCGTCATTCACTGTTTCAGCGTGTTCTACTTCATAGAGCAAGGCTTTTTTTACTTCGCTATCTGGGATACTCAATGCTACATTGTAAATGGCTATTTTAATAATATCATCCAAATAAAAGCCAGCACCAGTATTAAATATGGCGTTTGCAAGAGCGTCTGTATAATCTGCAGATTTGAAAGTTTTATCATACGCCGCTATATTTTCTGTGGTAAGCGGGTACTCAATCGTAGAACTTGTGAGAATATCAGGGGGAACCCTTAGAGCAGTAGACAACCTAGATAGGGTGGTATCATCGGTGCTTTTGCTGCTATTGCGTATCATGGAATAAATTGTTGAAGCGGGAACGCCAGAGGCTTTGGCGAGCCAAGGAACAGTCCTTTGTTTTGCATCTAAGATGGTTTTGATATTTTGACCTAGTCCCATCTGATAACCTCCTTCATAAAAAAAATATCAATACTCACATATACATTAAATCACATCTTTTGAATTTGGTAAAGAAAAGCGACTAAATTAAAAATATATTGATATATTTTGTTTTAAGTGATAATATATCTACTAATAGAGCAGAGAAAAAATATTAAATAGTCGTAATACTGAAAGGCGGGTAAGATATGAGCGAAAAAAGAGGCAGAAAGCCGATGGAAATTATTTTTGACAGAATGAAAATGTATGAATTATTGGCGAAAAATGGGCTTAATGGTAGAGGATTAGCAAAGGAGTTAAATATAAGCGTACCAACAATAGCAAAGGCATTAGGTGAAAAAAAGATCGGGATAGAAACAGCGGCAAAAATCGCGGTTTTTTTTGGATGCAGTATCAGAGAATTGTTGTTAGAGGACTGACAGGAAGCGGGTGTTAAGGTATGGCAAAGATGCGGACAATCAAAGAAGCGTACATAGAGTTAAAACAAGCGGACGAACACACGGCAGTAACCCAGACAGGGCTTAGAAGGCTTGTCAATGAGGGAAAGATACCCAGTGTAAAGGTGGGCAATAAAACTTTAGTTGATATGGATAATGTATACACGTTTCTTGAAATGGGAACCGCTTCCAAAGCGGCACAGCCAGAAGCGGGAAAGATCAGACCTATTAGAAGGTATATGGATGGTGCGTATATGAAACGCATTGTAAATAATTGAGGGCATAAAAAAACCCCATCGAAAAGATGGGGGAATGGCGGTGACCAACCGCCTGCCAAAATACGTACTGTTATCATATCATAAACAATCGAAAAAAGCAAGGGAAAATAAAGGGGTACAAGCCCCTTTTGTACCTTGATATGAAGATTAACATAACGACCATATAACAGGAAAAGAGGATAAACCATGCCAAGATACGTAGAAAGAATATGGGCGGGGGACTTATATGTTTGCAGGGAATACTTTAGTCTGAAAGCAAGAGGAAAAAAGGTAAGCCGTGGAGCATTGGAGAATCCAACGTCTGAACTTCAGAAAAAAATAAACCTAAAGCGGAAGCGGGAAAAGTTGAAATATATGATACATACCAATTTCAGAGAGGGGGATATGTGGCTAGGACTGACATATAAGGACAAAGTGACAGAGGAAACGGCACAAAGGGAGATCAGGAACTTTTTTCGCAGGTTGAAACGGCAGCGGAAAAAGGCGGGAGCGGAGCCAGTCAAATACATATACTGCACGCATAGGAAGCAAAACAAGATACACCATCATGTCATACTCAATATACAGGACATGACACCGAATGAAATCAAGGCGGTATGGGGGAATGGTCGTGTAAATATCACACCTCTGGAAGATCAGGCAGGCGAAGAAGGGTATAGCAGGCTTGCCGAGTATATGACAAAGGAAGCGGACGAGGACGAAGAAGGGCTGGAAGCCTATAAGCAGATATGGATAGGCAGCCGAAACTTAGAACAGCCCAAAGTGGAGGTCGTAGAGTATGAGGATGCAAAGCGACATGGATATATCAAGATTCCAAAGGGGTACAAAGAGGTGAGAATCAGTGTATCTAATTATCCGCAGATGGGCATTTATCGGCATTATGTACTTGCTATCAAGATACATGGAAATGATACGAGGGGCAGACCGAGAAAAAAAGCATCCTGACAATGCCGCTTCCTTGCCGCTTATGTCCTGACATACTAAATTTAGAGGGTGTAAGTGTGGCTGACACCCTAAGTATTGTGGTTAGGAGTGAATGAGAAGTGACACTGGAAGAATTGAGAGAAGCCCAGAAGATCAGCAGAGATATTATTAAACTGTTAGACGAGAAGGACAAAGCCGAAGCGGCGGGGGATTTAGCGGAAGTAGAAAGGCTTTACCACGATATGAGAATATGTAATTACAAATTACGGACAATCAAAGCAGCCATAGACAGGATACCAGACCTACGGATAAGGACGGCGGCTATCTGTCGTTATTTGCTCGATATGAGTTGGCGAGATGTAGCACAGCACTTAGGGCAAGAGGAAACGCCAGACGGCATAAGGGCGGCTCTGGAAAGGCATATAAGAAAGTGTGGTGGAATGTATGACGAATGAGGAAGCGGCAAAGCGTATAAAGCAGGGGGACAAGGCGGCAGAAGTGACCCTATGGCAAAACGTGCTTGGCATTATCCGGCTATATGCCTATCGGTGGTGTAGGGCAAAGGCAGTCTTATGTGCAAGGGCAGGCGTAACGCTAGAGGACTTAATACAGGAAGGCTATTTTGCCATGCTGGAAGCGGTCAGCGCCTATGATGAAACAAAGGGCTATATGTTCAATACCTATATCAAATATCATTTACACAACGCTTTTCGGGGGGCTTGTGGTGTGCGGACATCAAGACGGGTAATTCTGAATGAAGCCGCTTCCCTAGATCGGCAGATAAAGGACAGTGAGGACGAAAAAGGCACTTTATACGAGCTGATACCTGATAAGCATAACAGCATAGAAGAAGCGGAAGAACGCCTGTATATGGAACAGTTACGGGCAGATGTGCGGGCGTGTGTAGAGGAATTGCCAGAGGGGGAACGGATGGCAGTAAACTATTATTTCTATCAGGGCTATAACTATGCCCAGATGGCGGCTGTGCTAGGCTGTAAGCCTGCGAAGGGAAGGGGGATTGTAAACAATGCTGTGCGGTCTATGAGCAGGACAGAGAGGGGAAAACGGTTGTCACAGTATATAGAGCATAAGAACTTGAAAGGGCTTTAGACAGCCTGTGAGAGCCGGAGAGAAGCGGCAGGAAGCGGGACAAGGCAACGCAAGGCGGCAAATACTGACATGGGGATATTGTGGAGAAATCAGTGTAATAAAAAAGTGACGAAAAAACATATAAAAATAAGTCGTTTTAATATTGTTTTTCGTTGTTTTGACGGGGGAAACATATAATTTTTGTATGACTGCACAATAAAAAAAGAACCCCAGACCAAGGGGGAAAGGCTGTCCAATGGGGAAGTGGGACGGCAGTAGATCAGCGGAAACCAGAACGCAAGGCGGCGAGGGGTATCAGTGGTGCAAAGTCCGGCAGTGTAGGAGGGCAAGGGCTTTGTCTGTGCTGGCTGTCTGGAAGAAAAAAGTATCCCCCCATACTTCGTTTTGGAAATTGAGAAGGCGTTTCCTCCACGGAACTGTTGCATGTAAACGTAAAAAATTTTTTAGAAATGGCGTTGGATATATAGGGCAAGTGGTAAAAGGGACAGGGATACCCCCTAAATTTAGGGGGTGCTGTATTGGTCTACACCCTAGATATTGTGGTACAGAAGTGTACCACGAAACGGCGGTTATACCTAGCTTGTATGAATACAACATGGTGTATACATAAAAGCTAGGTAGAACGGAAAAGGCAGAGGACACACAGGCAAACGGCAGCCAAATGGCAGCCAAACGGCGGCGGGTGGTGGGCGTAATTTGGATACGGTCACAGATAGCCAGCAGGAAGCGGCAGGGGGTAAGCTGACAAGGGCAAGAGGAACAACAAGGGGAAGCAATAGGGCAGGGCATACGGGCGCACAGAGGGGCGTATAAGGGCAAAGAAAAAGAGCGCCGCAGAAGCGGACACCCTTTATAGATTTACTGTTGCTTTTGCTTTGGATAAGCTAAGCCACGAACAAAAGTCCAGATCAAATATAAATAATTTTGATTGTCAATCTTTGCAAGGTCTTGCATGATCGACATAGTGACGGCAGGGAAGCGGAAGGAAGCGGGACAGGATGCCGCATAGGGGCATATACATGTGATAGAACCCCTACAAGGATTTCTGTGTTTGCTCATAATTTCACCTCGCCTTCAGACGTGCCAAAAACGTAACCGTCTGCGGATTCCAAACGGTCTAATACATCCAGAGTAGTCAGAGCCAAACCAATGTTGGTTTCTTCATTCTCATAAAATAAGCCTTCCATGGTGTACGCTTTGGCACTCTCTAAATGATGCGCAAGAGCCAGCCGCCGCCGCTGGACAAAGTTTGCCATGCCTTTATACATTCGCTTCACCTCCTACCTGTTTTGCATTAAGAACAGCATATAAGTTATTCAGTTCTGTCACAGGCTCGAACATAGCCTCGGAAAATTCCTCTAACAGTGAATACAAAAGGAAGGCTGTATTGATATGCTGGGGAGAAACATAGGAGCCCAAATCGGTACTCTGCATACTATGCCATAATGTAAAAGCCAGATCCTTTAATTGCTCTGCACGTGCATCTAGCTGCTCTACGGTAATATCAATATCAGTGATACTTTTTTTAATATATTCCATGTTTTTTTTCATACTATAAAACCTCTTTTCGATACACAGGAGTAATTTAACGCATTATCAATATGTGGTAACTTTATTCATTTGCGAATACTGATATTTTCTGCCAGCAACCCATACAGCAGAAATAGCACAAGATAAGGCAATTTCTTTAGACATATGAGCTGGGTGTGAATCAGGTAAAAAAATAGATTCTGCGTGTTTGTTCATTTCAGCGAGGAAGGCATCTTTTGCCTTTTGTACTTCAAAAACAGTTGGAATAAAGTTTATTGTTTCCATATAAAAAACCCCTTTCAAAGTAGTAGTTGAAAGAAGTCCCTTCAGCATGGTATAATATTTACTGAAGGAAACTTCACTTGCAAAACAGGTGTGTTCAAACTTTGGACGGCGAGAACACCCTGTTTTTTTATTTGCCGATTTCTTCGTCTATCTTTTCGTTTAGCCAAGCGGTTTTAGTCTGCCCCTTTGCCTTTAACTTTTCGTCTAGGGCTATCAGCTTTTCTCGAGGAACAGATACGCTAAATTGTCCAATGGTTTCACGACGTTTTTTCATATAATCGGCTCTGCTATAATCAGCTATTATAAACACCTCCTTTGTAACTAGTTACATTATAATATAGTAACTAGTTACTGTCAATAGGTTTATGGAAATTATTAAGACCCATGAAACCCGCTTCCAGCCGCTTCCACTTTTCCCAACTTGTTGGGAAAAGTGAGAGTGGCTATTTATTTGCCTGGGCATTGTGGGGGCTGTGCCGCCTGATCGTCTGCCCGTGCCGCTTCCGGCGGCTTTTTATTCTTGCCAATATAAGAAAGTTATCCTTGACCGTTACCGATAGTATATATAATTATGCAACGATGGGAAATAGGCAACATAAACAAATGTTACGCAACGATATTGTATAATATATATAGTTGCGTAATATGACGAAAGTGTTATATGATTACTTTGTAATATAACACTTTTTACATATTTTTCGATAAGGAGGGGGAAATCATGGGAAAAGCATCAACACGAGCGCAAAATAAATATATAGCGAAAGCCTATGATCGTATCAATTTGATTGTTATAAAAGGCAAAAAGGGCGAGATAAGAGCCCATGCAGAAGCGCAGGGAGAAAGCATGAACGCATTTATCAATAGAGCCATAGAGGAAGCTATGAAGCGGGACGAGGAAGGCGGCTAAGCTGGGCTTAGGCAGTACCACAACCGCCCAAAACCTGTACCAATTTCGGCGGCTATTCTTGCACCATGGCAAGGTATGTTGTGCCGCTTCCGCTTATCGCAACTTGTTGTGATGCCCCATAAATTAGACTTAGCCCGTTACAATAAGCTGACACGAATCTAATTCGTATCAGGTAGCCATCATAAAATTGTCTACGGTCAAGCGCTGACCTATTCGGCAGGGTGCAGCGGAAGCGGGAGGGGGAATGATAGGCGGTAAGGTCAGGGGCTTTGTATGGGCTTGTGCGTGGCTGTATGGGGGTAACAAAACGTGACTCCCTAAAACAGGGACTCATAGGCTGGGCGAACGTTTCGTTATATCAGATGGGGTGAATCAAACTCACATCATAACACTATGAGTATTTGCACAGCAGCCAATAAAAAAGCCCTTGCAATTTATTTGCAAAGGCTGTAATATAATCTTAGAAAGAGGGTTACCGCTTTTGGAAGGGCGGTCAGTCCAAAATAATTTGGTGTTAGACCGTCTAACTTCGCAGGTTAGGCGGTCGATTTTTATTATCTCTTATGCAGATGGCATAAGGTGATAACGCCAATGATTACTAAACAAAATTGAAACAATTCATTATATGTAACCATCGTATCACCTCCCCTCGTGGGAAAGTGACTGAACCGCCAAACGGTAACCCTTGCTCTATATTAACACGATACAACATTATTTTCCATCATTTTTTATCAATGAAAAGAAGCCGCTTCCGCTTTTCCCCACTTGTGGAGAAAGTGAGAGTGGCTTTTTGTTTGTCTGGAAAATGTAATGGAGATATGCCGCCGCCTGTCTGCCTGCCGGTGCCGCTTCCGGCAGCAGGTCAGACGAAGCGGCGAAGATTGCCCAGAGGGCAAAACCGCAACCGATTGCGGAAAAGAAACCTGATCGGGAAAAAGAAAAGGTCATAGGATGCGGAGGAGGAGTTTTGCGGTAAGAAATCTGACGGGGGAAAAGAAATCATACTGCAAAAAAGAGCCGCCAATTTGCAAAAAGGAATCTGATCTGGGAAAAGAAATCTGAATGGAGAAAAGAAATCATACTGTAAAAGAGAGCCGCCAATTTGCAAAAGGGAATCTGACCTGGGAAAAGAAATCTGATGGGAAGAAAGAAAAGGTCATGGGAAGCAGAGGGGGAGTTTTGCGGTAAGAAATCTGACGGGGAAAAAGAAATCTGTTCTGAAGAAAGAAAAGAGAATGGAAAAGGAAGCCGCTGTTATTAAAAAAGAAATCTGATCCGGCAAAAGAAATCATGCTTGATGTTTAGGGGCTGATACTGCTTCCAAAATTCATTTCGATGAAAGAAAAAGTGTGCAGAGAATATAGCACGGACACGGCAAAGAAAAATTATGATATATCCATATAAAATAATCAGTAAAAAAATTTGACTTAGAACCCCACTTTTTTATAGGTGGATTTTTGGAAAACACAAATTTTCCGTAAAAACATTGAGTTATCAAGATTTTCAGCCTATCAAAAAATGCCAAAGGCGTGCCAAATGGGGGTAAGGCGTTTTGGCACGCCAAAAAGGATGTTTTGACATATAAAAAAGGGCGCTTATACGTCAAGTCGTATACAGACAAAAGGGGAAAATGATAGCAAGATATGAGCCGTTATATGTTCAGAATTTGCAGAAGATACCTATAAAAAACATAGGGGATATGGTGTGGAAAAATAGCATCTATGGGGTAGCTTAATGAGCAGAAAAGACACCTATATATGGGTGAAGGTATACAGGAAATAAAGGTGTATTGTGTTCAGAAATGGCTGCAAAAGAAGCGGCGAAGGAAGCGGAAATATAGGCAGCTTGTCATAATATCTTTTGTCCATTATCTGTCCATTATTTGTCCATTATTTTTATTTTTGTCCATGATAATTTATGAAAAGATATTCAAAGGTGAAATGAAAAAACCCCGAAAAATCGGGGTTTATGATAACGTATAAATCAATATTGATTAGTTACTTGGAAAATATAGAACTTCAGATAATAAGACTCATCCGCCGCCCACAAAATAGGATGGTCAGGGGACTGAGTACGGTATTCCACCTGACGCAGGCGTTTATGGACATTCTTTGCTGCCTGCCCAATGGTCTGGGTGAACAGCTCATATGTCATGAAGTGAGAGCAGGAGCATGTTGCCAGAAAACCGCCGTCTTTCAGCAGTTTCATGGCACGCAGGTTGATTTCCCGATAGCCTTTGGTGGCATTTTTCACGGAGCTTCTGGACTTTGTGAAAGCGGGAGGGTCCAAAATGATGACGTCGAATTTCTCGCCTTTTTCTTCCAGTTCCGGCAGGAGAGAGAATACGTCACAGCACTGGAAACGTACGGTGTTTTCCAGTCCGTTCAGTTTGGCGTTTTCCGTTGCCTGATCCACTGCCAGCTGGGAAGCGTCTACACCCAGTACGCTTTCTGCACCGGCAATACCAGCGTTCAACGCAAAAGAGCCTGTGTGGGTGAAGCAGTCCAGCACCTTTGCGCCTTTACACAGTTTCTGGATGGCAAGGCGGTTGTATTTCTGGTCTAAGAAGAAGCCTGTTTTCTGACCATCTTCCACGTCTACCATATAATGTACGCCGTTTTCTATGATTTCCACTTTGGTGTCAAAAGGTGCGGAAAGGAATCCTTTTTCCCGTTCCATGCCTTCCTGCAAACGCACTTTCGCGTCACTGCGTTCGTATACGCCGCGGATGTGAATGCCGTCTTTTGCCAGTGTTTCCAGCAGCAGGCGGACGATGGTTTCTTTCAGACGGTCGATGCCCAGCGCCAAAGACTGTACCACCAGTACGTCAGAGAATTTATCTACCACCAGACCGGGCAGGTAGTCCGCTTCCCCGAAGATGACACGGCAGGAAGAAGTGTCAACGGTTTTTTTGCGGTAATACCATGCGTCCTCTACCCTGCGGCGGAGGAAAGCCTCGTCAATGACAGTATCAGCGTGGCGGCTCATCATGCGGACGGTGATTTTGGAATGATGGTTGTAAAAACCAACGCCCATGGGGTAGCCGTCGAAGTCCAGCACAGAAACCATTTCCCCGTTGACAACGTCAGGAGAAACAGCGGCGATTTCGTTGTCGAACACCCACAGCCCGCCGGACTTGAGGGTACGGCCTTCGCCTTTTTTCAGTGTAATGGAAGGATAAGACATGGAAAAACTCCTTTCTTGTATGCCTGCAAAAAAAGCCTGATTTTTCGCAAAATCAGGCTTTTTGTATGTGCGCAGTTGATTAGTTTGCGTAGTTGTTGAAGTAGTTCTGAACCAGAACGATAGGTGTACCTTTGTCACCGCTGCCGCTGGTCAGGTCGCACAGGGAACCGATCAGGTCTGTCAGACGACGAGGTGTGGTACCTTCGGAAACCATGTTGCCTTTCAGGTCAGCGTCTTTTTCTTTGATGCGCTGACGGATAGCGTCTGCCAGTTCTTCGCCGGACAGATCAGCAAAGTCATTGTCTGCCAGATATTTCAGTTTTACTTCGTTGGGCAGACCGTTCAGGCCTTCTGTGAAGCCAGCG
>OFMI01001984.1_pt1 | contig 11255 bp, 6 predicted proteins | sample 1541741 | NCBI WGS metagenome assembly OFMI01 (sample SAMN04209219, study PRJEB22552) | human gut metagenome | biome: gut; material: feces | host: Homo sapiens | place: USA: Oklahoma | reverse complement strand
AGATCCGACTTGCAGTGGGCATGCTCGTATTGGCTGCGTACAGTTTCTATATAATAATTTCTCTTTTTCGGCAGCAGCACATCATATGTCTGAAGCAAGTTTTCATAGTCTTCCCTATGGAATATGGCTTCTTTTTTCTTGTCTATATTTTTTGTATGAATACTCTTGCCAAAGTATCTTCTGTAATGGCAGAGACCGATATATTCACAGTCCAGATTTTTCCATGCCCAGTAAAGTCCTGTCAGTTCGCAGTAACTCGGATTCTTAGAGGAAATATGGTCTCCCGTATTATCCGGAAGATATCCCAGAGATTCTTTCCCTTCCGCCCCCGCATGAAGCGGTACATATACATCGTCATCGGGCATCCAGTATCTTTTATGGGTCGCCACGAGTATCTTGATATCCACTTTATATTTCCTTCTTTGCCATGACAAGCGCACTTTCAATAACGGCATCCATGTCGTAATACTTGTATTCCCCTAAACGTCCACCGAAAATGACCTTGCTCTCTTTGTCTGCCAGCGCCTTATATTTTTCGTACAGTTCCCCGTTTTTCTCATCATTCACCGGATAGTAGGGTTCATCTCCCGCTTTCCATTCCGAACTGTACTCACGGCTGATGACTGTTTTCGGCAAGTCCTGTCCTTTGGCATCTTTCCCGAACTCAAACCACTTGTGCTCTATGATCCTTGTCCACGGTGTTTCCCGGTCTGTATAATTCACTGCGGCATTTCCCTGAAAATTCGGTATATCCAGCACTTCCGTCTCAAACCGGACACTCCTGTATTCCAATGTTCCTAATTCATAACGGAAATAAGCGTCAATCGGCCCGGTATAAATTATCTTCTCCGCTAGACCATCCAATTCCGCTTTATTTTTCAGATAATCCGTCTGCAAACGGACTTCAATGCCATCCAGCATATTCGCGACCATCTTCGTGTAACCGCCGACAGGGATTCCCTGATAAAGCGCATTGAAATAATTATTGTCAAAAGTCAGGCGCACAGGAAGTCTTTTGATGATGAAAGCCGGCAATTCCGTGCAGGGACGTTCCCACTGCTTTTCCGTGTATCCTTTGATCAGCTTTTCATAAATATCCGTTCCCACCAAAGAAATGGCTTGCTCCTCCAGATTTTTCGGTTCCGCAATACCGGCTGCTTTCCGCTGTTCCTCAATTTTTGCCGCCGCTTCTTCCGGTGTCACCACCCCCCATATTTTATTAAAGGTATACATATTAAATGGCAGGGAATATAATTCTCCGTGATAGTTCGCCACAGGAGAATTGGTAAAACGGTTGAAAACAGCAAATTGGTTCACATAGTCCCAGACTGTTTTATTATTTGTATGGAAGATATGGGCGCCATATACATGGACATGGATGCCCTCTACCTTTTCCGTATATACATTTCCTCCGATGTGGCAGCGCTTATCCACCACAAAAACTTTCTTCCCCGCCCTTACCGCTTCACGGGCAAACACCGCGCCGAATAAACCGGCACCGACAATCAGGTAATCATACTTTGCCATAATCAACCTCACTATCAGAAATAATTATTTTCTTAATATATATGCTTTCTCCACAAAACACATCCCATCATTATTGTCACAAACATTTCCGTCACAAGCATCGCGGCAGCGACACCGGAAGCATCCTTCCAATAGATAAACGGGACAATAATCATTAAGTTCAAAACAGATGCGCAAAACAAGACTCTACTATATGTTTTCTCCATTCCCAAAGGAAGCATTGTTTCATACCCCAATACATTGCTCACTGCCACTGCTAAAGGTACAAAAGCCATAATCTGCAGCGGTAGAATAGAAGGAATATATGTACTCCCCAAAAGGAACGGAACCACCACCGGAGAGCCGAATAAAATCAAAAACCCTCCAATAATACCGAACCCTGTATAAATAAATAACTGTTTTCGTAATAAGGAAAACGCCTTTATTTGTGATTCCTTCATTAGTCTGCTTATGTACGGATATACTGCATCATTAATTGCGCCAACTCCGAGTTTGACACAATTAATCAGTTTATCGGCACCGCTGTAATATCCCACAATCGTATGGTTCGTTAAAAGTCCTAATACAACCACATCACTGGCAGTATATAAATTAATGGCCAGAGTAGAAAGAAAAATCTGCCAGCCTTCCCCATAAACTCTTTTCAGTTCACTCCACCGCGGCAGCTGCAGAATCCCCGGAAATTTCCTATGAATCAGAAATAAGGAACATATCCCTGCGAATACCGGAGTACAAGATTGCAAAAAGCCCGATAAAACATAATCCTCGGGACCTTTCACCCAAACAAATATCCCAATCATGGTTACCAATCGTCCAATCAGATTCAATATCGTAATATACCGCATCTGTTGTATCCCCTGGAAAAACCAGACAGGAAAAATAACTGCTCCAATGACCATCATATAAACAGCCCAAAACAGCGGCATATCCATCTCAACTTGGAAAAATACACGCAGTCCTTCATAAATGAAAAAAAACACACCAGTAACACTGATCCACAATAAAATGCGAGCCCACATATATACAGAAAAGACAAAAGATATATCTTCTTCATCTGCCCGCGCCAAAGCCCGCGGAGCTGTCAGATTGAATCCATAGTTCACCACTAAGACAAGGTATCCCATGAGCCCCTGCATAAATACTACCGCGCCAAAATTTGACGGCCCCAGGACGCGCAAAAGATAGGGTACTAAAATAAATGCAAGGATATACTCCAATGCCCGTAAGGTCACCATAGAAAAGATATTTTCTATAAGTCGCCCGCTTAATCTATTCAAACTAGACCTTTCATATCATAAAATTTTCATTTATTTGACAAATTTCATTACTCATTGCTTTTTAAAAAATAACTGTATCCTCTTAAGCCACCTGAACACCATCAAGATTTTAGGCCATAATAGTATCATCTTTTGATATAAGCTTAAATGCAGACTATCAGAAAATAAAGGAACCGCAGCAACAATTTCCTTATGATAATTCCATAAATCCATGTCCTTGGAATTATCTTTCATTAACAAATACCAACTGATTATGACCTTATACGTTTCCCTTAAAAATTCCAATAAATAGATCTGTCTGTATCGGGACATATAATCTTGCACATCTTTTGAATAAAATATATGTATTAATCTTTTCTCTATAAACATCAAATCCTCAATATGGTTAAAAATACCTCCAGGGCTCACGCTTTGTCCCATTTCACCCAAACGGTACTGATATACGTATTCTTTATTAAATACCACTGACTTCGCTCTCATAGAAATAAAAAACACATATTCTGTATCTACATAAAATCGATGTTCTGATATTGCCCAACGCAGTTGCTTTAGGAGTTCAGTTCGGACTGTGGCAGAATGCATTTGAATTCGTTTCGGTAAACCTGCATTTTCAAAGTCATATACTATCCCTAGGTCATGCTTCCCCACCACATCCACTTTTACCATTTTACCTAAATACACTTCATTATAATTATTAAGAATCAGGTCGACATTCACCTGCAAAAGAAAATCAACTAAATGATCAAGTGCTACAGGTGATACCCAGTCATCTCCATCAACCACCTTAAAATATTTCCCTGTCGCTTGAACCAAAGACGTATTAATAGTTGACCCATGCCCTCCATTCCTTTTAGAAACAAGTCGAATCGACCCCGGATAGCGTCTGGCATACTCCTTTACGATGGCAGCAGTATCATCTTGTGAACCATCATCTACAACAATGATTTCAATTTCATTTAACCTTTTACATTCGGAAAAAGAAAACAAGCATTTTTCTATTACACCTGAAACATTATATGCAGCTATAGAAACCGTTAAAACCTTCATCATGCCCTATCCTTTGTAAAGTACTATATCTCAATAAACTGCTTCCGCTAATATAATTGGTAAAAATACTATTTCTATGTTATTACATCTAAACATCTTATATCGACAATGACAGATAAAATCTTTGTATCCATTCTATCTCATGCTCTAAATCATATCCGGCAGTAAAAATATTGGCACGCTGATCACTTTTACCTAATTCAAATTTTTTTAAAATTTCTTCTCCCCACTCAGTCAAGCCAGCATTAAGGGATAAGAATGTCACAAGCCCGGTTATATTTATTTCTCTAGAAACCCTGTCAGAAAATACACACGGTATTCCGGCAGCCTGCGCCTCAATTCCAACTATCGCCAACCCCTCGAATCTTGACGGCAAAACAAAGCAATCCATTACTTGCAACAGATCAGGAACGTCAGTCCTTCGGCCTAAAAATAACACATCTTCATTTAAGCTGAACATTTCCGCCAAATCCTTAATATGTTGCTTTTCGGGTCCATCGCCAATAAGCATTAGCTTACAATCTTTCTTTTTCTTTTTTACAGTCTTAAAAATATCTAAAAGAAATTCATGATTTTTCTGGTATGTAAACCTGCCTATATGTCCAATGATAAAAGTATTAGGCGCTATTCCAATACTTTTTCTCAATAAGTCTCTCTTGTCGGGATTGTATACATATTTCTTTACATTGATAGCATTATGGGCAAAAAACCATTTATTCCCTTTTAATATCTTTTTCGAAAACATCCATTTCGCCGCGTCTGAGCTGCAAGCCCAGAAAGAATTCCCCACAAAAGGAAAAATCATCTTTCCCAACAAATGGATCCCTGTCTTTATTTTTCTGATGAATATTCTCCGATCATCAATATCTGTACTATGGGAATGGATAATTATATTATGGGCGCCTGCAAGCTTTGCCAAGATAACCGGTACAAAATTGGCATAAGATAAATTAAAATGAATAACTTTATAGTTTTCCCGTCTCAAAATATATTTAAGCGATTTATAAAAATCAATCGGGTGGCTGGGTTGTTGAATATGATAAAATTTAGCCCCCATATTAATAAACTCATCCTCAAAATCCAATTTATCTGTATCATACGTCAAAAAATCAAATTGAACTTTTGTTTTATCCATATATCGGTAATTTTGTGCAATATATCCAGTCAAGCCACCTTTATCGTTTGTAATAAAAGCCTGCAAAACCCGCATCGGTTCTGACATTGTAAATTCCCTTTCACCCACAAATAACTCCGTTTTCACATGAACGAGCATGTATATCACTATGCAGCATCCAATATTTACGAGTCGTTTCCCACACTTTGATATTTGTTCTTCAATAGGCTCCTTTGTGCTGTAAAACTACCCTTATCGTCCTCCACAGCAATACTATATCCAGCCATATACTCCAGTTATGAACATACCAGCTGTCCATGTGAACACGTTCAGGATAGTCTATATCATTTCTTCCGGCAACCTGCCACATACCGGTAATGCCGGGAAGGACACTGTAGTACTCTTTAATAAATTTTCCATAACGGGACACTTCTTTCTTTACAATCGGTCTCGGCCCTACGAGACTCATTTCTCCCTTTAATACATTAATTAACTGAGGGAGTTCATCAAGGCTTGTTTTCCTGAGGAAAGCTCCGCTTCTGGTAATACGGGGGTCATTTTTCAGTTTGAAATCTCTGTCCCATTCTTCTTTTGCCACAGGATTTGTTGCCAGAAGTGTTTCAAGTACTTCTTGTGAGTTCACACACATACTGCGGAATTTATAGCAGTCAAATTCTTTCCCATTTTTCCCGATCCGCCGATGCTTATAAATAACCGGCCCCGGTGAATCATGATATACCCAGGCAGCCACCATAAAAAGGACAGGCAGAATACATATGCCGCCGATTATAGCTGCTGTAACATCAAAAAACCGCTTAACTACCTGGTTGGATTTCTTTGCCAGATTATTTTTGATATGGAGCACCATAATTTCTTCATCAAAAAAGGATTCTGCTTCTACATTGGACATCGGCACTCCTACCAAGTTCGGGATAACACCCACATCTTTTACAAGGAATTGGGCACGGTAAATCAGGTCGGATAAAGCCTCCTGGGCTAATCCGGGAGCCGCAATCAAGACGGCTTCTACATTCGTTTCCTTTACCACTTTTTCCAAATCACCAAATCCGCCAAGGATAGGGTATTGATGGATATATTCAGTCTTCGGCTTATTATCTTCCAAAAATCCAATAATTTTATACCCCATGCCGGAGTCCTTTTGTATTTCCCTTGTAATGGCTTCTCCGGAAAATCCGGCACCAACAATAAGTATAGGGGTTTGAAGAAAACACAACCTGTGAAAAATCTTATTTATCAAAAAACGGATGAAACAGAGAAACAAAAAACTGAATAATGCAAAAAAAATTACAAAAAGCCTTGATATTTCTCCTGCCACATGAGCAATAAACATGAGAATGATAGAAAACGCGGTTCCATATAAAGAAGCATAAAAAAGCTCTTCTGTCATTTTATAAGTAAGCATTCTTTTGGTGTATAGACCACTATATAAAATGAATGACATAAAAACCAACGGAGTCCAAAAAAGTATATATTCCGTATTGACATGGTATACACTGTAAGTCATAATCATATTTCTGATTTTCAAGGCCATATAAGCAGCAAAAACCAGAGCGACATAATCACCAGCAGCAAAAATCAATCTGGATAAAGCTTTATTATTCATCTCGAAAATATTTCTTTTAGACGTTCTTGTATATTTCATAATAGCATCCTACACAGAAGGTTCACTCTATAGTTTTAGGAACTTCATAATTTATATCAATTATACAATAAAATTATAGAATCCTTTATCAATCATTTTTCCTTTTTATCCCAAATCCTTACAGTCATTTTTTTGACAAGTATTTATAAAATATTTGTTCCTTATATTCCTTTGCCAAAAAATTCAACAAATCATCTGCAGGTTTATCCGCAAATGTTCCATTAATTTTTTCCGCATCTAAATAAACAGACACCTGCTTCTGCAAAAAACATCCTCTGATGGAAGTTGTCATCTGCATTAAAGGTGTAATCGCCGCCACAAGGACACAGATAAGAAGCAATAAGTCAGCTCCCCAAAACTGCTTCTTATCCCACGCGGATAAAAGCTGTTTCAAAGCAAGCATCATAATGAACAGATACGGTGCAACAGAAGCATTCCACAAAAAATCTCCCGTTAATCCAACACGGAAAAAAGGCAATAGTATCAAGATTCCACTTGCCCACCAATATAAAAAATTCAATCGGTTGTCCCTGTATAATAAAAAACAATACATCCCAAAAGATAAAAGATAAAACAATAACAGATTTCCAATTCGAAACAATCCATAAGCTGACAGAGGCGCCGCCCAAATTCCTGTCTCTACCGCTTTCTGCGACATCGAATTTACCGTAAAATAAAAATAGAATACCGGTAAGATAATCACACCGGATAACAGATTCTCTAAAGATATATATTTTTTAATGTGCCGTGATAAAAGCCTTTCCCCCTGCCTTATATCATGAATGATTTGATACACTCCATCTCCCATCATAAGAAGTACTATCCCGACAAACCCAAGTGGAGAATAAGGTAGTGCCAACAGCCCTAAAAATGCATACATGTCATACATATATCTGCATTCTAAAAACAAAAGAGTGACTACTGCCATCGGAATATATTGATTATATACATTAGCTACGGAATCAAATGTCGTTCGCAGGAAATATCCTATAAAATGTCCGTCATACATTCCTGCCGTAAACTGCCAACTGTAAAACCCCGGATAATCATCTATCCTAAAAGCAGACGCCCCGAACAAACTTTTCAGCATCATGCCAAACAAACTAAGCCCACTCCACAAGAGAAAAAGTCCACAGACAAACAGCACCTGATTCTTAGCTGGCTGAAGATAATCACACAAAAGCAGAAATACCAGACTTAGCCCCATATATGACCAAAAGAATAATACAACATGGCTTCCCCACGTACCAAGGCCAAAGAGCCAGGATATCCCCGCCGGAAGAAGCCAGTATGTCAGGTAATAAATCAGCATTGTATGCGAGTGTTCATATACAATTGGCCACGGATATCGGATCAGATCATTGTAAATTGCATCCCGCCAGGGAATATCCACCCCATTAGTACCGATGAAACCTCCATGCCCCGTAATGAAAAGGAATAATAAAATGAACAAGAGCGAAAAGACATGATATCTCCCGATACATAAAGAAGAAGTACCTACATTCTTCTTTACATGCTGAAAAATTCTATACGCACAAAATAACAAAACAACAGTACAAAAAGCCCCATAATATATATGGAGCCATGACAGCAGAAACAGGTATAAGGGAATGGACAAATATACAAGAGCTGACAAATAGATATATTTTCTATGGATACACATTTTACTCTCCTGTCCGCTTCCCCTAACAGAGTATATAAAAAACAAAGTCTGTAAATAGCTCCGTCTGGTAGCTTCCCTTAGACTAACTGTAGGTTAGTCCTATTGAAAATCACTGTAATTCACGCTTTGAGAAATGTCAATATACTTGGGTTTGATACCTTGAAATCTGTCCACGGCATCCGGTCCTCATATATTATGATAAATTCAACGTATATACCATCCCAATTTTCCGGGAAATACTACATTCCCTCTTTACTTGGTCCAATATAATTAATATCCAACCCATACATAATTATTCCATCAATCACACGCCAATCTTTTACTATTTTATTTTCGTTGGCTCTAATTCCAACAAGTATTATCGAATCTTTCACAATATTATTTATATCCTCAGCATCAATAGATACTTTATATTCACCAGCAGAATCTACTTTTATATCCTTGAAATGTTTCCCATTAATAAATAAATCACAGTGGATTCCTTCTTCCTTATTACTCATAAGCTCTTTACTAACCCTAAATATTATTTCAAGCCCTTGTTTCTTTATCATATCTGAACTAAGGATAAATTCCCCATATTTTGATATATAAATCTGATTTGATAAACGATCTGTTGATATACCATACACAAATGGTATCACCTCCGGCATCCCCCCTTTTATGCAATCAGGTAATTCTGAGCCAACATAAAAAACCTTTAGACTATCATTATCATATTTACCATTAGCATCAATTACTAAATTGAAAGGTCGATTAAGCGAATCATCTATTATCGTTATCTTCCCAAATTTTGCAATATTACTAAAATTATCTGAACCAACATATAACACTTTGAAAAAATGATTTTCATCAAATGGTATTTCCTCAATATCGGCCATTTTTCCATTTATCAATAATTGAACCTGTTTTCCATCCTCTTTATCTGATTTAAAAACTTGATAAACTAAATAAATACCTTTTTCCTTTGCGGTTTCAAATTTAAAAGGAATATCAACATATTTTTGATTTATTATGAAATAACCATTTTTACAATTTACACCATGACCAACTACCCTGTTTCCAGATAAAAAATTATACTCAGTATAATATTGTATATTGCCTATATATTGAATATAAATCCCAGAAGAATCCATGGCAAAATCATCAATTGATATTTCAAAAGGAATTATTGCTTTGTTAATTACTGTTTTATCGATTCCAATTAAATCATTTTCCGTAATAAAAATATTATATTCTCCCGTATGATCTATGGTTATATTTTTAACCTTTCTATTACCAAAGCTTATAGTGCAATGTAAAGGATTATCTTTCAAAAAACTATAAGCTTCTGGAACAAAAAATCTAAAAACAATACCTGTATATTGCTGACTTTTATCAATTACAAGATCATTTTTAATTAAAAATAATGCTTTGGTTCGCATATGCAATAATCCATTTTGAGTTTTATCTACACCAGCCGAACTATTACCTACATAGGTTCGAGAATTTATCTCACTTAATGGCTCTAAAGGTCCAATATAATTGATATAAGCACCATTTATACCGGGAACTGTCTCAAATAATTCAACAGTTATATGATCATTATTTAAAAGTCCTAAATTTAATAATTCTTCTCTCGAAACATAAATAACATTATTACCATTAATATATGTTTGTCGATAATCGACATCTTTATCGTTTAATTTCAATGATAATCTATTATCTAAAGTATTCTTATATGAGATAACCAGCCCATTTGCATTTAATTTTGTTGTCTTTAAAGAAACTGTTACTTTCTCATTAAAATATCCATATTCTCCCTGATTTAAGATAAATCCAGTTGAAGCACGAACAGCATCATTCCGGGTAGGAGTAAAATTATCAATCGGTGTAGAACGATAAAAAGTGTATAACGAAAAAATAACTATAATTAAAAATAGACCAATAACTAACCAATTTCTTTCGCTATATTTATTTGAAGTCACTAAACTAAAATATCCGTACAAAACAATTAGAAGACTAAATATGCACAAAGATAAATTTTCAATAAATACAGCTAAATGCAACGGATAACGATCATCCCAAAAAGTATCAAAAATCGATATGTTAAACCGAAAGATAGGAACTAACATCCCCAAAAACAGTAATAATGCAATTACTTTTATATACTTTCTTTCATTTGGATCTTGCAATAAAAACATTAGTGACGGAATCAAATATCCTATATTATAAACAGTTGAAAAACCTGGACAAGCAGCCATGATAACACCCAAGGCACCAAAAGTAATCCATTTCTTTCGCTTTTCACTTAATAACGATATACTAAGGCAACCAAGTAAAATAAACAAATTCAGACTTTCTGCAAATCTAAACAATTCGATATTTGTAATTCTCTGCATTGCCTTAAAAAAGTTAAGAATATTTATATGAAGCCCCTGTCCTATTAAACGTCTTATACCATCATAGTCAACATAATACCCTTGATAAAAATTAGTTGTATTCCGAATATTTTCTACTAAATTAAAAATATTCCCATCAGTAAGAACAAATGGCAAGAAAAATATTCCTGCTCCAATACTTATGCAAATTATTGTATCCTTCCACCTTTTTTCTTTGATTAACAACACCCCTAAAATAGCTGGTACCACTTTTAGAGCAGTTACTACCCCCAATGCGATAAAAGAAAAATATTTTATTTTTTTATCAGGTATATTATAGGTAAATGCATAAAATATGATTAGAGCAAATGCTATAATTACAGAATTTCCTCTTTCAAAGGCAAATAGAAATGGCATAGAAAAAAAACATCCAATTATAAATATAAGTTTTTCCGCACCATTACCTTGTTTAAAAGAATATAACACCCAAAATAAAAAAGAATATACTAAAATTATGTACGTACTATAAGTCAATGCACCAGCTTGTGAGACACGGGCCCCCATCGACCCCACCTGTGCCATAGGTATAAAGCGTCCCATAAATCCA
>OFMI01001975.1_pt1 | contig 11304 bp, 8 predicted proteins | sample 1541741 | NCBI WGS metagenome assembly OFMI01 (sample SAMN04209219, study PRJEB22552) | human gut metagenome | biome: gut; material: feces | host: Homo sapiens | place: USA: Oklahoma | reverse complement strand
CCGTCCGTGACCGTGAAGCTGCCGGAGGGAAGCGCGCCGACATAACTGAAATCGTAAAACGCAGCGTTTTCCGCAGGGTAATATACGGTGTCCGGCACGAGACTCTGCTTGACCTCGAAAAGCTGTGCAAGCTTTTCGGCGCAGCGGATGCTTTTTTCATCAGGCTGCACGTGTAAAAGGGTGATCTGCTCCGCACCGTTCGCGCGCAGGGCGGTTTCAACGGAAGCGGCATTTCCGCTGCACCCGAGCACCTCGGCGGAGATGTTTGTGATAATCGCCGTGCAGGCGGCGTAATCGGTGCGGAAAACGACAAGGCGTGCGGCGCTTTGGTTCAAAAGCGCGTTTGCACCCATGCCGCAAAGCAGGATGCACATCGCTAAAACGCATGGCAGCGCTTTATTTTTGCGGCGGTAGAGAAGCATGGAAAGCGTGAAGAAAAGGACGCAGATCACGACGGTTACGGGCAGATATTTGCCGGAGATACGCAGCGTACCGGGAATGTGCTCTGCGATAAGCGTGATGATGAAATTCTGCGCTTTCACGCAAATGCCGCTTAAAAACACGAACGGCGCGGCGCACGGGGAGAGAACGGGGACGGCGAGCAGCAAGGCGGCGATGAGCCCGAACCGCAGCAGCCACGCGGAAATCTCCAACGCCAAAAGCGATGTGAGCACCGAAACGAATTGCACCGTGCCGTATAAATAAAGCTGCAGCGGCGCAGTGAAAAGCACCGCCGAAAGCGAGACGGAAAATGCAGAAACAAGCTTTGCAAGGTGCGCTTTCCGCTGCGGCTTGCGAATATTCTTCGTGACTGCTTTTGTGATGCGGGGCGCAAGCAGGATGATGCCGAGCGTCGCCGAAAACGAGAACAACAGTGAGACATCGCCCGCGCAGAACGGGTTTAATAAGCTCATGGTCAAAACGGCGACCGCAAGAGAGTTGAGCGGTTCCGCCTGGCGACCGAGAAGAATGCCGAAAAGCAAAATGAGCTGCATAATGCCGCTGCGCACCACAGAGGCCGAAAGCCCCGAGACGAACATAAAAAGCAGCGTAAACACCGCGGAAACGAGCGCGGCTGGGCGGCGTTTCAGTCCGAGCAGACCCAGAAAACCGAGGGTGAACTGCGTTAAGATCGCCATGTGCATGCCGGATATGGCCAAAATGTGCGAAGCACCGGCCTTTTTGTAGGCGGAGACAAGCTTGGTTTCCATATCGTCTCGCAGGCCGAGTAGCATGGCGGAAAGCACAGAGCCTTCGGCTTTGGGGTAGTTTTCCAAAATCAAATTGTGAAAATGCGTGCGGATTTGGTTTACATAATATGAGAACGGGCGCTTTTCGGCAGGCGTGACCTGCACGGATTCGTAATCCGTGACATAGGCGGATAAGACCATGTTATCCGCAAGCCACGAGGTGCGCGGGGAGAGTCCGAGGCTGTCTTCAAACGCGAAGAACTTCGCTTCGCACGTGACCGTGTCGCCAATCTCTGCCGGGAAAGCCTCGCTGTAGGAGAGGCGTACCGAAAAATCGACATCCTGTACAGGCTCGTCGATGTGCGTCACATGCAGCTTGTAATAGAACCGCCCGTTGCTTTTTGTGAGGAACGACTCTACGTTCCCGGTGATGGTATATGTGCCGCCGTCATAGCGCTCTGTGGGCAGCACGAATAGATTCATTGCAACTGCAAACACCGCGAATGCGGCTGCGGTAGCGATGAGGGAAAGCACGAAATTCGGCCGTTGCCGATGCTGCTTAAACAGAAAAAGCAGAAAAACGGCGGCGAACAGCAAAACCGCCGAAGCGGCGGCAAACGGCGCGCCGAAGAAAGAGGCGACAAACAGCGCCGCGAAAAAGGGGAAGCCGATGTGCACGGCCGGGCGGTCGATGTCGGGGTTCTCCATAAAAGCTCCTTACAGCAAAATTCTTACGATATCTTCGTAGCTTGCGGCTTCAAAGTTGGGCGGTATGGGGAGGGCGTTTGCTTTGCGATTAGGGTTATACCATAAGCTGTCTAAACCGGCGTTCTGCGCGCCTTTGATGTCTGCCGAAAGCGAATCGCCGATGACGAGACAGTTTTCGGTGCTCGCGCCCGGTATGTGCGCAAGGACATAATCAAAATATTTTTTATCCGGCTTTGCCGCGCCGATCTCATCGGAAATAAAGCAGCTCTTCATAAAGGCCGTGACGCCGGAATTCTTAAGGCGACCGGGCTGCGAGATCGGATTTCCGTTTGTGGTGATGTAGAGGTCGTAACGCTCTGAAAGCGCACGTAGCATATCTAAAGCGCCTGGCAGCGGCGTGCCGGTTTTCGCTATGCCGGAGACATACAGGTCTTGCAAAAAATCGATGCTGACCGGTGTGAGCCCCGCGACCTCGAAGAAATCGACGAAACGGTTGCGGTACAGCTCCGCTTTGGTGCAGAGCTTTTGCTCAAAACGCCGCCACCAGCTTTCGTTGCAGTCGTTATAAAGGCGCAGAATCTCTGCGCTGTATGGCTTTTGCTTTGCAAGCCCCGATTGCTCGTACATATATTGAAATGCGAGCGGCATGTCCTTTTCAAAATCGATGAGCGTCTGATCGGCATCAAACAGCAGATTTTTATATTTTGTGTTCATTAAAGTCTCCCTCAAAGCAAAAAAATCCGATAGAAAAGGACGATGTGCAGTACGATGAAAACGGGCATGGAGATCATAAATTTCAGGTGTTTTGTTTTGTGGCGGATACACAGCATGGCGATAAATTCGCCGAGTGCGCCGCCTGCCGCACCGAGCAAAAGGAGCGTGCGCTCCGGGACACGCCATTGCTTTTTCTGTGCGCGGCGCTTATCGGTAACGGTCAGGACTGCGGCTGTGATATTGATGATACAATAATAGATCAGCAGTGTGAACTGCACGGGATCCAATTTAAAATCCATCATATTTTCCTCGCTTGTCTCATACTTATGATTATCTTACCGCAAATCTGTTTGGCGGTCAAGGGAACGCAGAGAGAAAGGAAAAAGCGTATGATCGTAATTAAAAAGTATCATTATGTCATCGCGGTTTTAATTTTGGTTGCGGCCGTATTTCTGGCGATGAAAAGCGCGGCGGGACGGGAGAAAAACGCAGAGCCGAGTGCGGCGGAAAACTCCGTTGAGGTTGTATTCTCAAGCACTGCGCCGGAGCAGGAGGATAGCAACGCCGCAGAAACGACCGCAAAAGCAGAAGAACCGCTTGTCGGCGTGTGGATTCCGTACATGGCGCTCGATGTGACGGAGAAGACCGAAGAAGCGTTCAAGGAGAATTTTGATGCCAAGCTTGCGGCTGCAAAAAGCGTCGGCGCAAATGCGGTGTTTGTGCATGTGCGGCCGTTTGCGGACAGCCTGTATCCCTCGGAGTACGAGTCGTGGTCGCACCTTTTGACGGGCATGCAGGGGAAAGACCCCGGCTACGACCCGATGGAATACATGGTAAACGCCGCGCACGAGCAGAATATGCAGTTTCACGCGTGGATCAACCCGCTGCGTATTGCGAGCACGACAATCCCGCCGGAGCTTGACGAAAATGGATTTTATATGCAAAATTATGTAAATCACCCGGAATATTTTATGGCGTACAATAGCGGCATTTATTATAACCCCGCAAGCGCGTATATCCGCAACCGCATTGCGGACGGCGCAGCGGAGATCGCCGAAAAATACGACGTGGACGGCATTCATTTTGACGACTATTTTTACCCCACGGACGACGAAAGCATCGACGCCGAGCAGTACGCGGCGTATGTAAAAGAAACGGAAGAGCCGCTCACGCTGCACGAGTGGCGCACCGCGAATGTAAACGCGCTCATCGCCGCCGTGTACAGCCGTGTGAAGGAAGCGAATGAAAATGTGCAGTTCGGCATTTCGCCGCAGGGCAATTTAGAAAACAACGAGATGATCAATGCTGACGTGTACACGTGGTGTGCGCAGGCGGGGTATATCGATTACGTTTGCCCGCAGCTTTATTACAGCTTTGAAAATGAAGCGCTGCCGTTTGAAACGGCGCTCCAAAATTGGTGCGCATTAAAGCGCCTGCCGAGTATCAAACTGTATATCGGGCTTGCGGTGTATAAGGCGGGCACGGATGCGGACAACGGCACATGGCTCAACACGACCGACACGCTCGCAAAGCAGATCGACCGCGCAAAGGAAGCGGGTGCAGACGGCGTGGTACTGTACGCCGTAGACCACCTGACAGGCGAAAACGCCAAATCCGAAATGGCGAACGCCGTGCCGGAGCTGGAAAGGTTTAAAGAAGCACAACAGGATTGACAAATTATATAAAATATTCCACAAATTAAGAGAAAATATTGCACCTTGCCATCACTTTTGATATACTGAAGCTGCGGCTGATGTATGAAAAGCGGTGCAGAATGTGTCCGTCCCGCATTTTGCGCCTGTTGCACGGGGCGATACTCGGAAACGTCCGACCTCGACCTGTTTGTTTTAATGCGGACCGAGGACGGCTATAAAACCTGCGTAACCGTTATACTCGACGGCATCGGCATGGATTTTTACGGCGTGAAATGGGAATGGCTCGAAGAAGAAGCAAATTACACCACACCGTATCTTGCAAAGCTGCTCAATTCAAAAATCGTCTATTGCCCGGAAAATGCGGACAGGGAACGGTTTGAGGCGCTGCGTGAAAAGGCGAAAAGCATCCTCACAGCGCCGTATACGGAAGACGATCTGCACCGCGCGGAGGCAATGTTCGGCGAAGCGGAGCGCGTATTTGCGAAGCTGATGCGCGAAAGAACGTTCGCGCAAAGCCGCAAATATGCCGCGGGCCTGCTGAATTGCCTGTTTGGTACGATCTGTGTGCTGAATAAGCAAGTGTTTAAATTAAGCGTGCGAGACCGCTTTACGGAGCTTGAGCAGATGCGGTTCGTGCCGCGAAATTTCAAGGCCGTAACGGAAGAGGTCATCCGCGCGGGCACGGTGAAAGCCCTGCGCACGGCGGCGGAAAAGCTGATGCGTGCTGCGGACGACTGCTTTGCAGAAGCGCGGGCAATATATGCGCCGAAAGCAGAGAAGAAGGAACTGACCCCGGACGACCTCAAGGGTACGCTGGAAGAGATGGTGAGCAACTGGCAGCACAAAGTACACCGTGCGGCGAAAGAGAAAGACGTGTTTTCTGCGTTTGACGCGACGGCGAATTTGCAGTATATATTCGACGAGATCGGGGAGAACCTCGACATTCCCGCATTTGACCTGCTCGAAAAGTTCGATGCAAAAGACCTGTCGACGGCTGCGGCGAAGTTTGACGGCGCACTCAGCTTATATGCAAAGGAATACGAAAAAGCGGGGCTCAAACCGAATGTGTTTGACAGCATAGAGGCGTTTGAAAAAATGTACCTCGGTTGAGGTGGATTTCAAAAGGAGAAGGAAAATGAAACGGGCAATACGGGTTTTGACGGTTATATTGGTCGTATTGGAAGCGGTTTTGCCATGCGGAAAATGGGGCTTGCAGCTAATCGGTTACACGCTTGAGCCGTTCAGCTATGTCGGTTACGCGTGGCTTTTATCGGTCATATCTGCCGTTGTGCTGTTTCTGCGACTCTTTAAAAAGGACGAATCGGACGGCGTACTGTGTGTTTTCCTGATGCCGTTGTCTTTGCTCGACGCGCTCGCGTACACTTCGTTCTTCCGTACGTCTTCGCTCCATCCGCAGAAAAGTGCGTGGACGGCGATAGCGCTTTTGATCTGCGTGCTGTGTAGCGCGTCGATCACCGTTGTGTACGGCAAGCCGAAGATCGGTAGAATTCTGGTCGAGATCATCTCGGTTTTGCTCGTGCTGCTGATCGGGCTTGTCGGATTTGTCTCCCAGTTTTCGGCAAGAACAGTCGAGCAGAGCGTTTCATCGCCGGAGGGAACGCGGCGGGCGGAGATCATCAACGTGGATCAAGGTGCGCTCGGCGGAGCGACGTTTGTGGAGGTGTATGAGAACAGAGGGCTTAATTTATTGCTCTTTACGGTCGCACCTAAGTCAAAGCGCGTGTATGAGGGCGGCTGGGCGGATACTTTTGATATGCAGCTCACTTGGAAAGACGAAGAGCACCTCGTTATTACACAGCGGTTTGATTATGTTTCGGGGGAAGAATTCACGGACATCGAGATCAATTTGAATACGGTCGAGTAAGACCGCAGCTTCAGCCGGGTGCATCGAAAAGTGTTGCGCCCGGTTTTTTGTGCGCGCGTAAACCGAATTTTTTGTGAAAAAGCTGTCTTTGGCTTTAAAATTGAAAAAAGCTGTGCTATAATACGAATACGAAAGCATATTTATGCAACTATACCTTTTGAAAATTCGGTTTTAAACTATTTCAGGAAGGAAAATTTCAGAGATGAATAATCATTTTTTTGAACAGAAGGACTGCGGCTTGCAGGCGTTCTGGAGCAGCACGCCGCAGTTTAAAACGGCACGCGTTTCCGCACACCTTGTGTTGCCGCTTACCACGCCGGAAAATGCGGCTTTATATGCACTCGTCCCGAATATGATCTCCCGTGCGACGCGCGAATACCCCGATTACACGCAGTTCGGCAAGCGCCTTGCGGAGCTGTACGGCGCTTCGGTGCAGCCGGGCGTCACACGTGTGGGCGATAACCAGATTTTAACGCTTGCCGCAGCCGGCATTGCAAACCCGTATGCGTTCGGCGGCGAAGATGTGCAGCAGGCGCTTTCCGAAATGCTGGAGAGCATTCTGTTCACGCCGCTGTGCGACGAAAACGGCCTGTTCCCGGAGGACGGTTTTTTGCAGGAGCAGCGCCAGCTTTTGGAGACGCTTGACGCGGAATATAACGATAAGGCGACGTATGCCATGCAGCGCTGTGTGCAGACCATGTTTGCGGGCGAACCCGCAGGTGTGCCGCGCATCGGTACGCGCGAGGCGATCTTGAATGCGACCCGCGAGGGCGTGAAAGCGGCGTGGGAGTATGCCGTAAAGCACGCGCAGATCTGCCAGTTCACAATCGGCGACGGTGCGGACGACCGCTTTGCGCAGCAGCTTATAAAGCGCCTCGGCATGCGCGACGCGGTGTCCATTGAAACAAAGCGCCACACAGCATCGGGAGACGTAAAGCGTGTGACGGAAGAAATGCCCGTTGTGCAGTCTAAGCTCGTCATGGGCTTTGCCATCGGCACCACGCCGGAAGAGCGCCTTGCGGCAAAGCTGATGTCCGTTGTGCTCGGCGGCACACCGAGCAGCAAGCTCTTTATGAACGTGCGCGAAAAGCAGAGCCTTTGCTACTACTGCGCCGCGCGCCACGATACGCCGAAGAACGTCATGTTCGTGCAGAGCGGCGTGGAGACCAAAGACCTCGACCGCACGGAAGAAGCGGTTTTAAAAGAGCTCAACGATATGAAAAAGGGCAATATCACGGACGATGAGATCCTCTTTGCAAAGCTCGCCATGTGCAACAGCTACAACGCCGTGGCAGATTCCGCGGCATCCATGGAGACATGGTATCTCAGCGGCATGCTGCAGGGCAAGCTCCACACGCCGGAGGAATATGCGGAGTGTATCATGAACATCACGAAGGACGAGATCGTCAGCGCCGCCGAGCGCGTCACGCTCGATACGGTCTATAAGCTGAAAGGAGCGGCAAAATGAGCGCAGAAATGAAGAATACCCTTGTGGAAAGCAAACTTCTTCGGGACAGCTACCGTTGCGTCAAACACGCAAGCGGCCTGACCGTGTTTATATACCCGAAAGCGGAAATGCGCAGTACGTATGCGGTGTTTGGAACGCGCTACGGCTCCATCGATAAGGTCTTTAAACGCAGCGACGAAGCGAAGGCAGAGACGACACCCGCGGGCATCGCGCATTTTTTGGAGCACAAGCTTTTTGAAAGCGAAGACGGCGACGCATTCGGCCGCTATGCCGAGATCGGTGCTTCCGCAAACGCGTATACGTCGTTTGAGACGACGCGCTACCTGTTCTCCTGCACGGAAAACGCAGAGCAGGCGCTGGAGATTTTGCTCGACTTCGTGCAGTCCCCGTATTTTACAAAGCAGACCGTTGAAAAAGAGCTCGGCATCATCGGCCAGGAAATCAAAATGTATGACGATGACCCGCAGTGGCGCATGATGTTCAGCCTGCTGCGCGCCATGTACCACACGCACCCGATCAAGGACGACATTGCGGGCACGGTGGAGAGCATTGCGGAAATCACCCCGGAGTACCTTTACCGCTGCTACAACACGTTCTATAACCTCAACAACATGGCACTGTGTGTCTGCGGCAACTGCACGGAGGAGGAAGTCCTCGCACTGTGCGACAAAATGCTGAAAAAGAGCGAACCCGTTGAAGTGGAACGCGTTTTTGAAGAGGAGCCCGATACCATCGTGCAGCCGCTCGTCGAAGAAAAGCTGCCTGTGGCGTGCCCGATGTTCCAGTTCGGCGTGAAAGAGGCCGTAACCGGTGCGCACCGCACGGAAAAAGACCTTGCCGTCACCGAGGTGCTGCTCGACATTATGGCGTCCGACAGTTCGCCGATGTTCCGCAAGCTCTTAGATGCGGGCCTTGTGAACGAAGCTTCCTTCAGCTACGAGTATTTTGAGGGCACGGGCTACGGTGCGCTGCTGTTCGGCGGCGAATCCGGCAGCCCGGAGGCCGTGTGTGATGCCATCCGCGAGGAAATGGCACGTTTAAAGCGCGAAGGTGTCAAGGAGGAAGACGTGCGCCGCAGCGCGAAATCCCTTTACGGCGCAAATGTTTCCGGCCTCAATAGCCCGGATGTCATCGCAAACGCCGTGATGACCATGCACTTTAACGACCGCGAGCTGTTCCGCTACATCGAGTGCTTCTCCGAGATCACCGCGGAAGACGTGAACGCGCGCATTCAGACGCTGTTTGATATGGACAAAACGGCAGCTTCCATCATTCGTCCGTTGGACGAAGCTTAATCGAAAGGATATACAGTCATGACGCATCAAGTTCAGTTTCCAAACCTCGGAATTTCGGTGGAGGTCAATCCCATCGCGTTTCAGGTCGGTAATTTTACCATTTACTGGTACGGCATCATCATCGGCATCGGTTTCCTGCTGGCGGTGCTGTACGGTTTTTCCTCCTGCAAAAAAATGAATATCAATAAAGACCACCTGCTCGATGCCATCATCGCCGGCTTGCTCGGCGGCATCATCGGCGCGCGTCTTTACTACGTCATCTTCTACCCGGGCGACAAGTACATCACGAACCCGATGGAAATCTTCAACATCAAAGAGGGCGGCCTTGGCATTTACGGCGGCATCATCGGCGGCATGCTGTGCGGCGGCATCGTCGCGAAGATCCGCAAGATGAACCTGTTCGCCGTGCTGGATGTCGCGTCTCTTGGCTATCTCATCGGTCAGGGTGTCGGCCGCTGGGGTAACTTTGTGAACCAAGAAGCTTTCGGCTGCGCGACCGACCTGCCGTGGGGCATGTACAGTGACCGCACTGCCGCAGAAGTGGTAGGCAATGTGCACCCGTGCTTCCTTTACGAATCGATTTTGTGCCTTTTAGGCTTTGTTTTACTGCATTTATTCACGCGCCACCTGCGCCGGTATGACGGCCAGACGTTCTTATTATACATCATCTGGTACGGCGTGACGCGCTTCTTCATTGAAGGTCTGCGCACAGATAGTCTGCTGTTGCCGGGTATCGATCTGCGCGTTTCGCAGGTGCTTGCTGCGGCTTCTGCACTCGTCGCCGTTGTTTTGCTCATCGTGTTCCGCAACTGCCATAAGCTTACGGGCTGCGGCAGCCGCAAGGCGATGGAAGCTGCCGGCCTGACAGTTGAAGAGAAGGCGGAGAAAGTCGAGATTGACGACACTGCCGAAAGCACCATTTTCTCCGGCATGAGCGCCGAAGAAGCACAGGAGCACATGACAGTCGGCACCGGCGTAAAGAAAGCTGCCGAGGCGGAAAATGAAAAAACGGAAGGAAATGCGGATGCAAACACTTCCGAAGAGCCGCCTGATGAAGCCGAAGAAGCGAATGAAACGGCAGAAGGGGAAAGCGAGGAGAAGAACGATGGCAGTGAGAATTGACGGCAAGGCCGTTGCGGCAAAGGTACGCAGCGAAATTGCCGAAGAAGTTGCCGCTTTAAAAAAGCAGGGCGTTCAGACCGGCATGGCGGTCGTGCTTGTCGGCGAAGACCCCGCGTCTAAAATCTACGTGCGTAACAAAGGCAAGGCCTGCGCCGAGACCGGCATTTACTCCGAGGAACACGTCCTGCCGGAAAACACCACGCAGGAGGAGCTTTTGGCGCTTATTGAAAAGCTGAATGCAGACCCGAAGATCAACGGCATTTTGGTGCAGTCTCCGCTGCCGAAGCACTTGAACGAAGCACTCATCGTGGAGCATATCGATCCGAAAAAGGACGTGGACGCGTTCCACGCCGAAAATGTCGGCCGCATCATGATCGGCGATTTCGCGTTTTTGCCGTGTACGCCCGCGGGCATCATCGAGCTCATCCGCTCTACCGGCGTCACAATCGACGGCAAAAACTGCGTCGTTATCGGCCGCAGCAACATCGTCGGCAAGCCGATGGCTATGCTGCTTCTGCATGAAAACGGCACGGTGACGATCTGCCACAGTCACACGAAAAATTTGAAAGAGATCTGCAAAACGGCGGATATTCTCGTTGTCGCGGTCGGCAAGGCGAAATTTGTCACCGGCGATATGGTAAAGCCCGGTGCCGTGGTGATTGATGTCGGCATGAATCGCGATGAAAACGGCAAGCTGTGCGGCGATGTTGATTACGAAAGCGCCGAGGCGGTCGCCGGTTACCTTACGCCGGTGCCCGGCGGCGTAGGCCCCATGACCATCACAATGCTGATGAAAAACGCCGTAACGGCAGCAAAAATACAGAACGGGCTGGTGTAAGTATGAGCAGATTGCTCAGTAAAATCAAGGCCCCGAACGACGTAAAAAAGATTGCGGCAAACGAGCTGCCGGAGCTTTGCGATGAGATCAGGGAAGAGATCATCAGCACGGTGGCGGACAACGGCGGACACCTCGCTTCCAATTTGGGCGTGGTGGAGCTCACTGTGGCGCTGCACCGTGTGTTCACCTTGCCGGAGGATTGCATCGTGTGGGACGTGGGGCACCAATCCTACGCGCACAAGCTTTTAACCGGCAGAGAAGAAGCGTTTTCCACGCTGCGCCGCGAGGACGGGCTTTCGGGCTTTCCGTCGAGAGAAGAAAGCGACTGCGACCCGTTTACAACGGGGCACAGCAGCGCGTCCATTTCTTCGGCGCTCGGCCTTTCCGTTGCAAAGGCACTTGCGGGTGACCCCGGCCATGTCATCGCCG
>OFMI01001971.1_pt1 | contig 11368 bp, 7 predicted proteins | sample 1541741 | NCBI WGS metagenome assembly OFMI01 (sample SAMN04209219, study PRJEB22552) | human gut metagenome | biome: gut; material: feces | host: Homo sapiens | place: USA: Oklahoma | reverse complement strand
TAATTTGTGATATTTGATGTATTCATTATAGCACTCTCCTTTGAGTATATTTAAACACTTTTAATCACATTTATCAATTGTTTTAGGTTCTTAACATTCCCTCCTGCTTTGCATTTTTAATTCTTCTGCCTCTTAGTATAACAAATTCTCTTTTCGCATACAAGCTAAGCCTTCTTATATCTTTCTTCCCTTATTTTGTAATATAGAATCCAGAACTCTTTCGCTGTGTGATATTTCCACATTTATCGATAAATCTTGCATAGATACTCACTTTTTTGTTCTTCTTTTTATAGGTTATCTTATTCGCTGTTTTCCATCGATATTTGGATGCTTTTTTGCCTTTTGGCACGATCTTATATTGTGTCTTTGATTTCCCGCTGATTCCATAGGATGCTGAAAATACAAATTTGGCTGACTTTTTGATTTTCTTATTGTAAGACGTTTTTGTTGACGTTTTCAATGTCTTGATCCCTGATCTGTTAACCTTGATCTTCGTCTTTGTTGGTGCTTTTTTATCTACTGCGATTCCTGAAAGCTGCATCTCATCTATCCCTGCATCTGTGACAAACCTCACATACACCCTGCCGATCATGCCGTCTTTGAGCGTTAATGTCGTACCGGTTTTGTATGGTACACTTCCTTTGGAAGTTCCTTTTTTCACAAATTTGTACTGAATCTGTTTTAGATTTGTGAAGCTTTTTGCCTGTGCTGAAATCCTGATCTTGATGTTTTTTCTCTCATAATGCTGATATGCTGCTGAGGCATCGGAACGAAGTGGTGTCATTTTCTTCTTTGTATTTGCCTGCACTGTAACTTTCTGCATCAAAGGGGTACGCTTCTGTTTCACTACATATCCCGCATGACTTGGTACATTACCGCCTTTTTGTGCTGACACACTTAGATTCTTACCATCAGACGATACTACGATCGTTCCTTTATCTGATGTCTGATAAACATCCATTCCTGACAGATCACGAAGTACATTGCTCTCTGGTGTCTGATTTACATTTTTATATCCATTACTGATGATCGCAATACTTGCACCTGTTCGATCGATCAGATACTTATGATCCGAATCGTATACATAACGACCTTTCGGTTTATCCTGCAAACGAACATCCTGATATCCATGATGTGGCTGCTTTAATACCTGTGCACTTAAATCGTAACCTCTGGCTGCAATCTTTTTGATCGTTTCCTGCTGTGCATCGCCTGTCATTAAAAATGAATTACTGCCATAAACGATCCTCGTCACTATCGAATATTTATTTACCTGTCTTGTATTTAAATTGGGTGCATCCTGTGCTCTTCCATACCTGTAGGTATTATCTAACGGACCATAAAAGGTCATTACCGCTTCGCCTAATTTTACGGATGTTCCGGCCTGTGGCACAACATACTGGATATGCAATGATGCATCTTTGTATGAATTCCTCTTTTCTAGTTTCTTCTTGAATGTCTGATAAGTCTGTGTATCAAATGCTGTCCATCGGGCTGTTTCTTCTGTTTGCTTTTCTTTATCTTCGCTGCTTTCCAAATATTCAAACTCCAATGGATTCCCATAAATCGTATCAATCGTAATATTCTTATCTTCTAGTATCTTCTTCATTCCACCGATATGATCTCCGTGTGGATGAGTTAGAACAACAAATTCCAGATGCTTTACTCCATGATCCAGCAAATACTGGTGCACACGGTCTGATACATCAATCGTATCGTGATCTGTTGTCTCATAAGAATAAGCCCCTGAATCAATCAGGGCATACTTCGCGTTTTCTCCTTCTCCATATTGAAGCAAAGCTCCATCGGCGGCTCCTACGTCGATAAAATGAACCTTAAATATCTGTGCTGCATTAACTTTGATCGTTTGACCTCCCGATACGTGCAAAACAGTGATGCCTGTAAGCATCACTGTCAGCAGTACCGCTATGATCTTCTTTGTAAAATATTTCATACTTCCATCCTAGCATTTTCTTTGTTATTTCTTAGTTACGTAAAATCCGTTTGTCTTCTTTGTTGTGATATTTCCAGATTTATCAATATATCTTACATATAAACGAACTTTTTTATTTCTTGTCTTATAAGTTACACTATTTGCTGTTTTCCATTTGTACTTGGAAGCTTTTTTTCCTCTTGGTACAAACTTATACTGTGTCATGGATTTTCCACTGGTTCCATAATTTGCACTAAATGTAAATTTGACAGACTTCTTGATCCGTTTACTGTAAGTGTTCTTTGCAGATGTTGACAGTGTTTTGATCCCTGACTTATTCGCTTTGATCTTCACACTGGTTGGTGCTTTCGTATCAACTGTAAATCCAGGAAGTTTGATCTCTGTTGATCCTAATGGTGTATTATATCTTACATAAAACCTTCCACAATTTCCATTTTTGACGGTATAGGAACTTCCTGTCTTATATGCTATGGTTTTATTATTCACACCTTTTGGCACAAACTTATATTCAATGCTTGTCAACTTTGTAAATCCTTGAGCTGCTCCTGAAAATCTTACAGTGATATTCTTCTTTTCATAACGATTATAAGTATTCGCAGCATCCACGCTTGTTGCTGTCAAAGACTTTGTTGTGTTCGCTGTGATATTCATGGATTTCATCACTGGAGATGATGTTTCATCATCACTTTCCTTTCCTTTGACGCTTGGCTGGTTATCTCCTTTCTCTGTCTGGATAGATAACTGTGAGCCATCGGATGTTACAATGATCGTTCCACGGTCTCCTGTCTCATAGACGTCTAATTTTGATAAGTCTCTTAAGACTTTTGTATATGGAACACCACCTGTATTCATATATCCATTACTAATGATCGCAATACTAGCCTGTGATGCATCGATCACTGTTTTATGATCAGAATACTGATAGCCATTGGCTAACTCTTCTTCTGTGACATCCTGAAATCCATGATGTGGCTCCTTGAGCACCTGTGCTGTCAGATCATATCCCTTCGCGATGATCTTCTCGATCGTTTCTTTCTGAGCATCTCCAGTCATTAAGAAAGAGTTGCTACCGTAAACGATCTTTGTAACGATAGAATATTTATTTTCCTGTCTTGTATTCAAATCAACTTTACGTCCGTACTGGTAATCATTCTCCAATGGTCCGTAGAATGTCATCTTTGCTTCTCCGAAGTTGATCGTATCTCCTGCAGTTGGCACTACATAATCTACTTTTAGATTTTCTTTCTCTGTTTCGTCTTCTGCTTCTTCGGCAAGTTTATTTCTTGCTTCTAAAGCTGCTTTGAAGTTCTTATATGTCTCTTTATCAAATTCTGTCCATCTTGCAGTCTCAGCTGTCTGTTCATCCTTACTACTACTAGATTTTAGATACTGAATATTCAGATCATTCCCATAAATCTTATCAATCTTAATCGTTGTATCAGAAAGAATCTTCTCCATACCTCCAATATGATCCTGATGAGGATGTGTCAGAAGTATAAATTCCAGATGTTTTACTCCCATCTTATTTAAATATTCATAGACTGGTGTCTTTGTTGTGTCAATCGTCGTATCCTTTGTATTATGATACTGGTTTGCTCCTGTATCGATCAATGCATACTTTGCTTCTGTTCCTTCTCCATACTGTAATAATGCAGCATCTGCACATCCGACATCAATAAAATGAATCTTAAATGTCTGTGCTGCTTTTGCCGTATGCATTCCATGCCCAGTTACAACTGTTGTGCAGACCAATATCCATGCCAGAAAGCACACTGCAAGTTTCCTTATAATGTTCCTCATTTGTTACTCCCTTTCTTTGTTTTTCATCTTTATTCTTGATATTTCTTTTTTACATCCGAATTTTAACACATTCTTAATATTTTTGCAATTTTTTTGAAATATTTTATCATCTCTTTTTACATGAATAAAGGAAGAGTTCCTTCTTTGGGGACTCTTCCTCTTAACTTATCATATTCAATACTATATTTCAAGACTCTGTATAAGACTATCTGATCTTATCTAAGTGCCAGATATCATCAACATATTCCTGAATTGTACGGTCAGATGAGAACTTGCCACATCCTGCTGTGTTGGTCATCGCCATCTTAGCCCATCCTTTTGTATCTCTATATGCTTCTTCTACTTTCTTCTGAGCTTCTGCATATGAACGGAAGTCTTTTAAGATGAAGTACATATCTGCCTGGCTTCCTGTATCACCAAATAACAGACTCTGGTACAGATCTTTGTAAAGTTCTGGATCACCATTTGCATATGTTCCATCTACTAACTGATCTAAGACTTCATGGATGTCTTTATCATTCTGGTAAATCTCATATGGATGATATCCACCGTTATTCTCATAATTGATAACTTCTTCTGAGCTCATACCGAAGATAAATGCATTCTCAGCTCCAACTTCATCAACGATCTCTACATTCGCTCCATCCATTGTTCCAAGTGTTGGTGCACCATTTAACATGAACTTCATGTTACCTGTTCCTGATGCTTCTTTGGATGCTGTTGAAATCTGTTCGCTGACATCTGCTGCCGCAAAGATCCATTCTGCATTAGATACACGATAATCTTCAATAAATACAACCTTTAACTTACCTTTAATGGATGCATCATTATTTACTTTATCAGCTACAGAGTTGATCAGTTTGATCGTCTGTTTTGCACGAAGGTATCCAGCTGCTGCCTTAGCACCAAAAATAAATGTTCTTGGATAGAACTTCATATTTGGATTCTTCTTTAACTGATTATACAGATACATCACATGTAAAATATTCATCAGCTGACGTTTGTATTCATGAAGTCGTTTTACCTGTACATCAAAGATGGATGTTGGATCAACTTCTACGCCATTGTGTTCTAAGATATATTTTGCAAGACGTTTTTTATTCTGCAGTTTGATATCCATAAATTCTTTCTGAGCTTTTGGATCATCCACATATTTCTTCAGTCCTGACATTAAAGAAAGGTCTGTTGCCCATGTGTCTGTTCCAAGTTTCTTTGTTACCCAATCTGCAAGTAATGGGTTTCCATGCATTAAGAAACGTCTCTGTGTGATTCCATTTGTCTTGTTGTTGAATTTCTCTGGCATCATCTGATAGAAATCTTTTAATTCCTGATTCTTTAAGATTTCTGTATGAAGTTTTGCAACACCATTGACAGAATATCCTGCTGCGATCGCCATATGTGCCATACGTACCTGTCCATCCCAAAGGATCGCCATCTTCTTGACTTTCTCTTCGTTTCCTGGATACATCTCACGGATCTTGTTTACGAAACGACGGTCGATCTCTTCTACGATCTGGTATACTCTAGGAAGTAATTTTGAGAATAAGTCGATTGGCCATTTCTCTAACGCTTCTGCCATGATCGTATGATTTGTGTATGCACAAGTCTTTGTTGTAACTTCCCATGCTTCATCCCATCCAAGACCTTCTTCATCCATTAAGATTCTCATAAGTTCTGCAACAGATACTGTTGGATGAGTATCGTTCATCTGGATCGTCATCTTCTCGTAAAGTTTTGTAATGTCATCGTGGTTTTTCTTATATTTGGCTACTGCTGCCTGTAAACTTGCAGATACAAAGAAATACTGCTGTTTTAAACGAAGTTCTTTTCCTTCGTAGTGATTATCGTTTGGATATAATACTTCTACGATGTTCTTTGCAAGGTTCTTCTGTTCTACTGCTTTGTCATATTCACCTTTATCAAAAGAATCCAGCTGGAAGTCAGTGATCGCTTCTGCATCCCAGATCCTTAATGTATTAACGATATGATTTCCATATCCTACGATCGGATAGTCAAATGGGACTGCCATAACTGACTGATAGTTCTCCTGAATGAAGTTGGTTCTTCCAGTTGCTTCATCATATTCTGTACGGATATTTCCACCGAAACGTACTTCTTTGGCATATTCCGGACGTTTTAATTCAAATGGATTTCCATTCTTTAACCATTCATCTGGTACTTCTATCTGATATCCGTCTTTGATCTTCTGTTTGAACATTCCGTATTGATAGCGGATTCCACATCCATAGGCTGCATATCCAAGTGTTGCCAATGAATCAAGGAAACATGCTGCTAATCTTCCAAGACCACCATTACCAAGTGCTGGGTCTGGTTCCTGGTCTTCAACGGCATTCAGATCTACGCCTAATTCATCGAGTGCTTCTTTCACTTCTCCATACATACTCATATTAATGAGGTTATTTCCAAGTGCTCTTCCCATCAGGAATTCCATGGACATATAATATAAAATCTTTGGGTCTTTCTCTTCGTAGGTCTTCTGAGTATCCATCCAGTCCTCAATGATCCACTCTTTTAGGGCATAAGCCACAGCCTGATAAATCTGCTGCTGGGATGCATTATTAAGCTCAACTCTGAACTGAGTCTTTAAATTATTGAGTACTTCCTGTTTAAACAGTTTCTTATCAAATCTTTCTGTTTTCATGATTGTCTCTTCCCCTTTCGTATTCCCAGTGTGTTATTAATTTTATCATATAAATTGGAAATATGATACAAAAATTACAAATATCATTTGTATTTTTTTTCGTAAGTTCTTCTATTTATACAAACTAGCTGCCACGCATAATTTTCCATATCCAATTTCATTGTTTGGATAGTCCAAAAATCCATTCATTTTCCTTGCACCTTTATGAAAATAAGCTTTGATCCGCTCTCCATACAAATAAGGATCATTTTTTCTTATGATCCCCCATTCCATCAAAAGAGCTGCCGCTCCTGTGACAAATGGCGTTGCCATTGACGTCCCGGACAAGCTGTTTTCACCGCCTCCCGGTGCTGCTGCCAAAATTCCAACTCCAGGTGCCACAAGATCTGGTTTCTTTACACCATATCTTTGATCACCCCGCCCCGAAAAATCTGCATAGGACTGATATCTGACATCATACGCACCTGCTGAGATCACATTTTCTGCAGTTGATGGGATTGTTAAAGTAAACTCTTTATCTGGCTCTAAAAATCTAGTTTCCTGATTACTTCCTAAGGATACCGGAAGCCACATCTGATATTCCCCATTTCTGATATTTCGTGGAATCAATGTAAGATTCCATTGTCCACTCTCTATATGATTCCCTTCCTGCACAATAAAACTAAGGAATATTTCCTGCCTTACATTGTACGGTGTTGGATAACCATTGTATACAAACACGATCGTATTTCCATATGAATATTGTGACTTTCCCTGTTGATCTGTGATCTCATAAGATATTCCCGATGGAGATTCCAGCTGTATTCTTAACTCATCCACGAAATCTTTCCATATCTGGAGATTTAGATTCTGCTCAAATGGTGCAATATCCAATAAGATTTTTTGTTCTTCCTTAATCAGCTTTCCTTGTTTATGCTTTCCACTATTTCCCTCATTTCCTGTTCCAATGCAGATCGTACATTTCCATTGCTGTGCGATCTGTGATATAAATCTTTCTAACAAGGAATTTCCTCTGTGGTCTCCATAATTATGTCCATAACTGATATTGACCGCAACCGGCCGTCCTGCCTGTGATGCTTCATTGATCACATATTGTAATGCTGTCATCAATTGTGTCGTCCTTGGGAAACCTTTTTCTCTCGTATCTCCCAATTTCACAACGATCAGTTCTGCCTCTGGTGCAACCCCGTTTATCCCGGCACAGATTGAGGCTACATGTGTTCCATGCCCAGATTGATCCCTGCTTCGAAAATCGTATCTTCCACTTTCTGAGTGCAATACTTTATTGATTTCTTCTTTTGTATAGAGATTTCCGTTAAGAAATGGTTTAGGCGGACTTCCTTTGACCGTTTGATCCCATAGTGCATAAATCTTAGTATCTCCATTTTCATCTATAAAATCCGGGTGAAAAATATCAATCCCTGTATCGATCACAGCGACAAAAACACCTCTTCCAGTCAATGAAAGAGGTGGATTCTTGACCGACAACATACAAGATGCGGCTATCGATGGCTGTCGACTTAATAATAGATTTTTCGGTTTTTCTATATAAATAACTTGTTCATTTGCCCCAAATGCTTCCAACTCGTCTTCTTTTATATAGGCGATCGCATAACCCATACTCAACGGTTCGATCCTCGTTGTGTCTGACCATCTGATCGTATCAAGTGTGCCTGCGTAGCGAAATATGATCTCCCACTGATCCGTTTCTTTATCGTATCCTGCATCTAAATCTTTGGATCTCTCCCGTTCTTCTTCGCTAAGATCCAGAGCAAGATTTAATTGATTTTCAAACTTTTCATCCTGTTCCATACGATACCTGCACACTTTCGTTTTTCTTATCTTATGCAAAATCTGTGAGGTTTATTCTTAGATTGCTCATATCTCTTTTTTGCAGTATTTCCATACGGATGCACAAATTCCGTAAACAGAAGATGCTGTCATGATCCCTGCCGCAACCGCCACTGCGATCAGCAATGTTTTTTGCCCATATAAATAAAATAAATGCCACTGTTTTGCCAAGACATAATTCATCGTATAGTATAAATTTCCACCTGGTACTAATGGAATGATTCCCGTGATCAAAAATACTGTTACAGGAGTTTTTAAGATCCTTGCCATTGTTTCTGCATAAATCGTCGCAACTGCGGCCGCTGCCAGATTCGCCACAAATGTACTTGGCATCTCATTCCACACGATAAGATAGGCGATCCATGATACCATCCCAGAAATCCCAGCCATACAAAGTTTTTTCCCTCGAAGATTATAAAGTACTGCAAATCCAAAACTTCCGACAAAACTTGCCAGTACCTGTATGATCTCTGCTTTCATTTATAACACACCTCCTAAGAACATCAATGCCATAAAAGAACCTGCTGCAAGGAATACAGCTAACAGTATCGATTCACAGACTCTTAAGATTCCTGACATCATGTCTCCACCGATCATATCCCGAAGTGCATTAACAAATGCAACTCCAGGAACCAACAGCATGATATTACCGATGATGATCTTTCCATAATCCTCCGTCAGTCCGAATTTTGCACTGATATATGCAAATGCTGCAACAAAAAATGATAATAGAAAGTTTAATACCATTTCGTTGGGTGCTAAGATCTTAATATATCTTGCAAGAACCGCGACAAATGCCCCTGCGATCATTGCTATGATTCCTTCTGTAATGCCACCTCCATAAAATGAAGTCCATGCTGCTGCAATGACCGCTGATGTAAGAACTTCCTCTGTAAAAACGACGACTTTTCCCTTTTTAATCTCTGAAATCTTTCGTTTTACTTCCTCTTCTTCCGGAAGTTCTTTGCACATATATCTTGATAACTGATTTAACTCATCCAGTTTGGTAAAGTCTGTCTTATATGACCTGATACGCTTTGTCTGCGTTAAGATTTCTCCTTTTTCATCTTCGATCGTTGTTACAATACTTGATGTGATAGAAAATACATTGGCTTCTTTTGCTCCATACGCCTTGCAGATTCTTGAAATCGTATCTTCTACCCTTGAAACACCTGCTCCTGACACTAGCATGCATTCTCCGATCTCCATTGCGTATTTTAATACTTTTTTCATTTCCATAACATCTATCTCCTGCTATCTATTGTATCGAAATTGACTGTATTGTAACACAAAAGAAACCCTTGTGCTATGATCACACAAGGATTTCATGTAAAATTCATGTTTTGTTTACATTTCTTCGAGATGAAAAGAAGATTAATGCTATTAATCATCAATCTTATGTGTCCAAGCAACCGCCAATGCACCTGCACCAATATGACATGCAACACTTAAAGATAACGGATCTTGCTGGAATTCCATTCCTGGAAATTCTGCCATCAGTTCTTCTTTCCATTTGAGCGCTGCCTCTTCATCTTTTGTATATGCAGACTGAAGATATGCGTGTTTACCAAAATCTCCATCTTGGAAACGCTCTTCTAACTCTTTTCTTACTGCTGCGATCATCTTTTTCTTTGCCTGTTTGACACCTCTTGTCTTCGCAAATGCATCCAGCTTCTCGCCATGGATCTGTAAAACTGGTTTGATTCCAAGCACTGTACCGATGGCTGCTCCTGCTGCTGTAACACGTCCGCCTTTCTTCAGATACTTTAACGTATCTACCATGATATAGATTCCGGAATCTAATTTGTCTGCTTCTAAGATGTCTTTGATCTCTTTGGCTGACTTTCCTTCTTCCGCTAATTTGGCCGCATCTAAGACAGACTGTCTCTGTGTGACAGAAATCCTCTGGTTATCTACAACCTGAACTTTTCCATCGTAATCATCTGCTAACATTGCCGCTGTCGCACAGGAACTGCTTAATCCACTGGACATCGCGATGTGCACGATCTCATCATGGTCTTCTAATAACTTCTCCCACAGATCCAACACATCTCCAGGTGCAGGCTGAGATGTTTTGATATCTTCATCTTCGTTTAACTTCTGATAAAATTCATCCTGTGTTAATGTAATATCTTCAAAATATAATTCTTCGTTAATATAAAATGGCATTGGAATCACTGAGATTCCTAATTCTTTACCTTCTTTTTGAGTAATTCCGCTGTTACTATCTGTTACGATCGCAATCTTGCCCATTCTTCTAATCCCTTTCTTTAAATTTCCTATCAATATATCTATTTTTTGCCTTTATCTCACATCATAACAGAGATTCATAGATATCGTCAAAGGTTTTCCCCTCATATTTTGAAAAAATACATAACTATTTTGTGATTTCCTGCAAAAATCTTGCAATTGGAAATCCTACAACATTGTAGTAATCTCCTTCGATCCCTTTGATAAAGACAGCTGCTTTTCCTTGAATCCCATAAGATCCAGCCTTATCCATAGGTTCTCCAGTCTTGATATAACGATCGATCTGCTCATCACTGATCTCATAAAATGTAACTTTTGTTTCTTCATAAAATGTTTTTGTTTTTCCATCTTCGATGACGCAAACTCCTGTATACACTTCATGTGTCTGTCCGCTTAACATCGTAAGCATTCTTTTTGCGTCCGCTTCGTCTGCTGGTTTTCCAAGAATCTGCCCCTGATAGGCTACAACAGTATCTGCTCCCACGACCATACTTTGTTTCTCTGATTTCTTATATATGTCTTTCGCTTTGATCGATGCTAATTCCATAACTACTTCATTTGGCGCTGTTTTTGTTGTGATCTCTTGTGCATCGCTTGGCATAACATCAAATTTCAGATCGGCAAGTTCCAGGATTTCTTTTCTTCTTGGGGAAGCAGATGCTAATATAATATGTTTCATTTGTTTTATACCTCTTATTTTACTTAAGTTATCAAATTCTCCTGTGAATTACCCCTCCCATGCGGTACAATAGTTCCTATGGAAGTGGCTTCTAACAGTCGTGACAGTTACCCATTCCTGACCAAAAGATTGGCTGTCCGTACCAATCAAGGCATATTCACTTATGCCGCTA
>OFMI01001963.1_pt1 | contig 11403 bp, 7 predicted proteins | sample 1541741 | NCBI WGS metagenome assembly OFMI01 (sample SAMN04209219, study PRJEB22552) | human gut metagenome | biome: gut; material: feces | host: Homo sapiens | place: USA: Oklahoma | reverse complement strand
GGGCCGCCGGGGCCGGCGACGCGCGCGGAATAAAATCCCGTGCATATTGAGGCGCGGGCCGGTACAGGCCGCGGCCCCGCAGGCGGCTATGCCTTGGGCTCATCCCCGTCCTGATGGTAGGGTGCATAGCTGTGGTCTACCGTCACAACGGTATAGTATTTCATTTCCTGTGTATTCTTTTGCTGCGCAAGCTGCTGAATGCGTGCGCGCAGCGCGGCGTCGTCCAACGCAAAGCCTGCGGGCACCACCACATCAAAAATAAGGTTGGTGTGCGTGGGGCCGCGCACCGTGCGGAAATCATGCATGGAAAGCTGAGGCGAAATGGTTTTCAGCTGCCCCTCCACCCAGGCGCGCAGCGTACCCACGGCGCGGTCGCCCGTCTGGATGGGGTCGTAGTGGATGACAAGATGAATGTTGTCATTATCGTGAAAATCGCGCTCGATGTTATCGATGATGTCGTGGCTCTCCAGCACGTCCTTTTCCGCAGCCATCTCTACATGCACGCTGGCAAAGCAGCGCCCGGGGCCATAGTCGTGCACCATCAAATCGTGCGTGCCTAAAACGCCATCATAGCTCAGCACCTTGCGGGCAATATGCTGCGCCAGCTCCTCGCTGGGCGCTTCGCCCAAAAGAGGGTCTACCGTTTCCTTTATAAGGCCAATGCCGCTGTAAAGGATGAACAGCGCCACGGCAAGGCCCATCCAGCCGTCCAGCACAAGGTGTGTGGCCTGCCCCAGCACCAATGCAGCCAGCACCGCCGCCGTGCTGATGACGTCGTTGCGGCTGTCGGTGGCGGTTGCCTCCAGCGTGGCCGAACCGATGCGCCTGCCGATGGTGCGGTTGAACATTGCCATCCACAGCTTTACGCCGATGCTGCCTGCAAGCACAGCCACTGTCAGCCAGCTGAAGGCCACGGGCGTGGGGTGCAGAATCTTGTCAAGGCTGGTGCGCGCCAGCTCGAAGCCGATGACGATGATAAGCACCGACACCGCCAGGCCCGCCAGATATTCAATGCGCGCATGGCCGTAGGGGTGCTCTTTGTCCGCAGGCTTGGCCGAAAGCTTGAACCCCACCAGCGTGATGATGCTGGAAGATGCGTCCGACAAATTGTTCACCGCATCCGCCGTGACGGAAATACTGCCGAACAGCGTCCCCATCAAAAGCTTTGCCGCGCACAGAAGGGCGTTGCACACGATGCCCACAGCCCCCGCCAGGTTTCCGTAGGCCGTGCGCACCGCTGGCTCCTCCGTATGCTCATAGCGCCGCACAAAGCGGCGCACCAGAAATTCCGTCAAGCAGTATCACCTTCCCCCCTGCCCCGAAGGGCAGAGCGCATAATGGCCTGCCGCACCGCATATGCGGGCGCCCCAATTCCTTTTATTATATGGCCCTGCATGCAAAAGTGCAAGCGCCCGGCATGTACAAACACCTGCAAAACGTGCTATAATAAAAAAAGGAACGGCCCCATTGCGGGCCCTTGTGAGAAAGGAACCAGCCCGGCTATGGAAAACAGCAAAGTATTCGCGCTTTTAATAGACGCAGAGAATGTATCGCCTAAATATATCAAGACCATCATCGATGAGGTGAGCATGTACGGCACGCCCGCCTACAAACGAATCTACGGCGACTGGACCAGCCCCGACATGGCAAGCTGGAAAAAGGTGCTGCTTGAGCACAACCTCACCCCCATCCAGCAGTTCAGCTACACGCAGGGCAAAAACGCGTCCGATTCGGCCATGATTATCGACGCCATGGATGTCCTTTACGCAGGCAATGTGGACGGCTTCTGCCTTGTAAGCTCAGATTCAGACTTCACGCGCCTGGCCGCCCGCCTGCGCGAGAGCCGCATGTTCGTCATCGGTATGGGCGAAAGCAAAACGCCCACGGCCTTCAAAGCTGCCTGCGACACGTTCAAATATCTGGACGTGCTGATGGGCCTGAAAAAAGAGGCGGCGGGCCGCACCGGGGCCGAGAAAGCCGAAAAGGCGGAAAAGCCCAAGGCTGCCAAAAAGCAGCCCGCGCGGGCGGCCAAAAAGCAGGCGGAAAAGGCGAAGCCCGCCGCGAAGGACGCGAAAGAGACGAAAGAGGCCAAAGAGCCCAAGGCGGACACCCGGCCCGCCGAGCCGCACCACGACGAAGAGCTGGCCGCCGCCTTTGTGCCGCTGGACGAAATTGTGGAGAAAGTGCGCGAGATTATAGATTTCGATTCCGACGAGGACGGTTATATGCCGCTTTCCCAGATAGGCGTGATGCTGGGCCGCCTGTATGCAGATTTCGATTCGAGAAATTACGGCTTCTCAAAGCTGCACAAGCTGATAGACCACACCGGCGCGTTCGAGACAAAATACGAGCAGCTTGAAAACGGCAGCAAAAACCTTGTGGTGAGAAATAAATAACGGTGCGCAGGTAAAAAGTGAGGCGCCTCCGTCCTTTTGAAGGGTGGGGCGCCTCTGTTTTTTCTGTGCACGCGGGCAAGTCACAAGGCACGCCCTCGAAACTCACCGGGTGTGCAGCCCTTTTCCGCCTGAAATGCGCGAATAAAGGTTTTGGAGTTATTATATCCGGCCTCAATAGCCACCTGCTCTACCGACAGGGCCGGGTTCATCAGCAGGCCGCAGGCGTAATTGACGCGTATTTCGCGCAGCAGCTCGGAAAAAGACTGCATCAGGTTGTATTTAACCATTTTGTGCAGGTAAGACGTGCTGATGCCAAGCGCCCGCGCCACCGACTCCGGCGAAAGGGCATCGTCAAAATGCAAATGAAGATAAGCCAGCAGCGCCCATATCTCGTTGTTGTACATTAAATAGCCCGCTTTGCCCTCGGATTCCATCCAGTGCCGCTTGCGGAAATCTTCTGGTGTCATGCCCTTCTGCGCCTGAAAAGCACGGTAAAATGTCTGTACCGAGCCAAAGCCCGTGTTTTGTGCAATATATTTCAGCGTGGGCGTTTTCAGGCCAAGCAGCACACAGGCGTTGCGAATGCGTATCTCCATCAGCAGGGCCTGAAAATCCTGCCCGGTGTAGGCCAGCAAAAGCTCGCGCAGCGTAGAGGGGCTGGCCCCTACCTCGCGGGCCACAAGGGCCAGGTTCAGTTCTTTGGAATAAGATTCATGGATATACCGCAGGGCGTCCTGCACCAACTGGTCATTGGGCATATCCTCCTTCTCTGCCCGGATGGCATCTTTCTTCTGTGCCCGGCGGAACAGCATCATAAATTCCACCAACTTCAAATAAAGCCGCACCTGCCTGTCCGGCCCTTTTTCCGTAAAAATGCTGTACATCTGGTTAAAGATGTCACAGCTTTGGCGGTAATCCTCTTCGCACAGCTGTACTACAAAATCGGCATTGTGGTCAAACAGGGCGGCATGCGCCTCAGGCCATACAGATGCAAAATGAAGATAATCCTGCATATTGAATTCACAGATAAAACGTGTGACAGGGCGGCTTGAACCCGTGTGCAGCGTGTGGAAGTGCCAGGGCGCCGAAACAGACACCGAGCCCGCCTGCACAGGATAGTACTTTCCGTTGCACAGCTCTGTGCCGCAGCCGTCCAAAATAAGGCTTATCTCAATAAAATCATGGCGGTACAGCGGGAATACATCCACCATCTTTTCATGGTTGATATAGCAGCTTGTTCCAAACTCTTCAAAAAACTCCCCGTCCTGATAATAAAGAGGGATTTTCGGCATGCCCCGTTTCACCTGCTTTCCGGCATGTTTCGGCGCCGCAGGGCGGCACAGCGGCAAGGCCAGGCTTCCCCCTGCACCGCAGGCGCTTTTTACATAATTTTAAGTATATCACAATCTTTTTTAACCGTAAAGGAACACAGCGTTCTTGCACAAGTCTGACAGTAAAGAACACGGTATGTCCGTCAATTTATCAATAAATGGAGAGAAATTGGCATTCGCAAAGGAATAAGAAAAACAGAAAATAACACAAGAGACCCGCCGGATAGAAACTCGATGTCTGTGCGGGGCAGCCCAACATTGTTAAAATATAGTCAAACGTCTTGGGCGGTATGGGTTGCACAGCCCAAGGCCTGCCAAAGCACCGCACTGTTTCAAAAAAGGAGGAGATCATTTGGTACGTTCACACAAAAAAGGGGTCGTCCTGGCGCTGCTCAGCGGCATTCTGTGGGCTTCCTATTCCGTGACGCTTTACAGCTGGCTCAGCCCCTACAATGGCGACAGCGGCACGCTGGACAGCGCCCGCGGCATCATGTTCATCATCCTGGCCGCCATCGGCATCGCGTGGATCGACGCGCTTATCACCTTTGTATTCGAGCTTGGCTATGTAGTGGTGCGTCATAAATTCCGCGATTATGTGCGCCTTCTGCGCAGCAAGGCATTTTTCCGCATCATGCCGGCGGCGCTGTTCGCCGGGCCGCTTGGGCTTGTGCCCTTTGCCATTGCAAGCCGCTATTCTGTAAGCGTGGCCACGTCTATCAGCGCCTTCTATCCCGCACTGGGTTCCATCATCGCCATGTTCTGGTTCAAGGAAAAACTTACGCCTGTCAAGTTTATGGGTATTCTGTTTTCCATTGCCGGCGTAGTGGTTATTTCCGGGTTCAGCGGGCTGCACCCCGTGGGTATTTTTCTGGCTGTCTTTGCTTCAGTGGGTTATTCGCTGGAGCTTGTGTTCGGCTACCGGCTGATGGCGGAAGATGTAGATTCCGACGTATCACTGGCGCTGAAGCAAACATCTGCTATTGCGCTGTACACCATCATGCTGGCCGTGCTGCTGTTCATTCCCGGCAATCTGGATTTCTTCACGAACCTTGTGCGCATGATTGATTTCAGCACGGCTTTTTCCTTCACACAGGGCATGCTGGGCAATCCCCTGCTTATCAGCGCCGTTTTTGTTCTGGCATCCTTCTTCAACGCCATGGCCTATGTGTGTTATTTCGGCGGCATGAACAACTGCGGCGTCAGCACCGCCAGCAGCCTGAACATTGCCTATGGCATATGGACGATCCTCATTCTGGCTCTGCCGCCGTTTTCCACCATGCCGTCGGCGTCCGGCGTCATCGGCGCAGTGCTCACCTTCACCGGCTCTGCCATCGTCATTATAGAATCCAACCGCATCCAAAAGCGGCTGAATACAAAATAATTTTACCACTCAGAAAGGAAGTTGTAAGCATGGATCGTTTGAAAGGCAAGGTTGCCATCATTACAGGTGCGGCGCAGGGCATTGGCGCCTGCACGGCGGAAATTTTCGTCAAAGAGGGGGCCAAGGTGGTTATTGCAGACCTGAATGAGGCCGACGGACGCGCTCTGGCAGATAAGCTGGCCCCCAACGCGGCCTTCTTCAAGCTGAACGTGGCCGATTATGCGGCATGGAAGGAATGCATCGCTTTCACAAAAGCCACTTTCGGCAAGCTGAATGTGCTCATTAACAATGCAGGCATCTCTTACCGCAAGGATGTAGCCGGCACCACGCTGGAAGAATGGGACCGCACCATTGCCGTAAACCAGACCGGCGTATTCTACGGCATTCAGACAGCCATTGAAGAGATGCGCACCAATGGAGAAAAATGCTCTATCGCCAATGCCTCCTCCATCGAGGGGCTTGTGGCGGAATCGGCATTCTTTGCATACTGCGCAGCCAAGGGCGCCGTCACTTTGATGACGAAGGCCGCCGCGCTTTACTGCGGCGAAAACCACTTGAACATCCGCGTAAACTCGGTGCATCCGGGCTACATCCTCACACCAATGGCCTATGATGACGCCCGCCAGAATGGGCAGACCATCGAAGAGTATTCGGCCGAATTCATTCAAAAGCATCCCATCGGCTATCTGGGCAAGCCGGAGGATATTGCCTACGGCTATGTGTACCTTTCTTCCGACGAGGCAAATTTTGTATCCGGCGCACAGCTTGCAATAGACGGCTGCTATACGGCACAGTAAACAAGACGCACACCGCGGGGCCCGCACACGGCGGGCCCCGCATATCTCAAAAAGGGGGGCAAAAATTGAAGCAGAAGAGGTGGAACATAGAGCCGGGCATATTTTTCCCGGCGCTTTTGATATTTGCGGCAGTGTCTCTGCTGCTGTTCTGGGGCGGCGACGCGCTGTATTCTTTTTTAAGCGCGCTGCTGGCACAAATCACAGCGCGGTTTGGCTGGCTGTATTTGTGGATTTATATTGTGAATTTTGTCTTTCTGGGCTGGCTTGCGTTCAGCAAATATGGCAGGATAAAGTTCGGCAAAGCAGATGAAAAGCCGGAGTACAGCAATTTCAGCTGGACATGCATGGTGTTCACCACAGGCATTGACGCGTCCATCATGATTATGACTCTGTTCGAGCCTGTGCAGTATGTGAGCGCGCCGCCCTTCGGGCTTCAGCCCTTTTCCCCGGAGGCCTACGATTATGCGCACATGTACGGGCAGTTCCACTGGGGCCCAAGCGCGTGGACGATGTATATTCCGGCCACCATCGCCATCGCCTATACGCTGTATGTGAAGCACACCGATACCACACGCATCAGCAACGCCTGTGCACCTGCCTCGCGCAGGCTGTGCCGGCACAAATGGATGCGCAACCTGCTGGATGTAGTGATTGTGTTTGGCATCATGGGCGGCATCGGCGCTTCCATCGGGCTTGAAATACCCGTCATTTCGCGCATTTTCCACCAAATCACCGGCGTAGCAGATACGCTTGGCCTGAAATTTGCTATGCTGGCCGTTCTGCTGGCGCTGTTTGGCAGCAGCGTATACCTGGGGCTGGAAAAGGGGATGAAGTGGCTGAGCAGCGCCACTGTGTACATCACGCTGGGGCTTTTGGCTGTAACGCTCTTGTGGGGCCCCACCAGCTACCTGATTGATTCCGAAACCAACAGCATCGGGCTGCTGGTTTCCAACTTTGTGCGCATGAGCACCTATACAGACCCGAACCTGGCCTCCGGCTTTCCCCAGAACTGGACTATTTTCTATTGGGGCTGGTGGCTGGCCTATATGCCTGTGATGGGGCTGTTCGTAGCGCGCATCTCGCGCGGGCGCACCATCCGTCAGGTCATCTGCGGGCAGGTGCTGTGGGGTTCTGTCGGCTGCATGACGGTGTTCGGCATCATGGGCGGCTACGCATTGTATATCCAGAAAACCGGCATTGCAGACTTGGCCGGCATTCTGGAGACACAGGGGCAGGAGGCCGCCATTGCAGCAGTGATTGGCACGCTGCCGCTGCCGCAGATCATGCTGGTGGTATACCTCATCTCCTGCTTTGTGTTTCTTGCCACCACCATCAGTTCTTCCGCCTTCATTCTCTCTTCCATGACATCGCGCAGGCTTACAGGCTATGAGGCACCCGCTCGCTGGAACAGGCTTTTGTGGAGCGTGGTGTTCATGCTGTTCTCTGCGGGCATCATGGTGGTGGGCGGTCTGGAGACAATCAAGCTGGTGTGTGTGCTGGCAGGCTTTCCGCTGATTGCCGTAGTCATTGTGCTGATGCGTGCCATCGTGCGGATGGTAAAGGAAAACGGCTCCCCCGGCACAGCTGCAGCACAGGCGGCGCCGCACAGTGCAGAGGAAGCGCCGCCGGTTTAGGCGGCGGCCTGCGTCGGTCTTGTTAGGGGAGGCATCGCCGAACACGCAGAATTTTATTTCACCCGTACCTCTTGCTTCACAGCCCATAAAAGGGCAGCTCTTGTTTTCATGATACCCTTGTGTTTCTGATAACCTGCTGCTGACAATTCGCCTCGCCCAATATTTGAAGCGAAGGCTTTTCGCACTGCATCTCCAACCGGCCCTGCAGGTGTTTCCTGCTCAAAAAGGCACGCCGGCCCCTTCCGGGCCGGCGTGCCGCCGCTTTAGCAAAACGCCCCCGGCTGTGCCGAAGAGTGTAAAAAGGCTTTCGCTGTCAGTTCCGAGCGAAGCGGGATGGTATTCAATGCCAAAAGATGCCGCACGCAGCGGGAAGAACCCCGTTTGCGGGAGGGCGGGGCAAGTGATGCAAAAGACAGAGAATTTAGTGCCTCCCAAGAGGCTTGCCGTCAGTATGCCCTTCCAGGGCATACGCAAGCCCCCGGCTTTGCCGGGGGCCTGACTGCCGCCCGGGCAGACAGCCTGGGCGGCCCTTTTTTCACTTTTGATACCATACAGGCATTACGCGCCTGTTTTTGGGTTGGGCTTCTGGGCAGGTGCGGAGGTGCCGCCCGTTTCGCTTCCGCTGCCGCCGGTTTCACCGCCGCCCTGCTTTGTGTTGGTGTAGGCGATGTGCACGTTTTTCACACCCTGCTGGGTCAGTCTGCCGCTTACCCCGGCGGAGGTGCCGGGCGTTTTTGCGCCGCCCTCCTCCTGCGTGACGGTGGCCACCGCATAGCCCGAGGCCTGCTGCTGCGTCACCGTGTAGGCAATGCCCTTATCGCGCTGGAGGCTACCCTTCAGCGTCACGCTCTGGCCATGGGCCAGCTCAACGGTAAGGCAGCCCTGTGCGTCCGGCCGGGCAATGCCGTCCTGCCCGCCTGCCACTGTGCCGGTGCCCTCATAGCTCACCGTACCGGTGTAGGGGTTACCCGCTTCATCCTTCAGCTGCACGGTATAGCGGAAGGCAAGGGCCTTATCCGCCCCGCTGCCCGTCACCGTGTTGGCAAGGGTGATGCTGCCCAGCACTTCATCCTGCGCCTTCAAAACGACGCCTGCCGTAAAGTCGTTATAGTTCGTGCTGGCTGTTGTCACGGTGAATTTTGCAATTTCCCCGCTTGTGCCCTGCGGCACGCTGCCCATGCGGACGATAAGCATATCGTTCAATACACGCCAGCTCTCCACATATCCGGTTTTATCTTCCAGCTTGACCGTATATTTCGCCGCTCCCAGATAGTAGTCTTCCGGCAGAGCCTCGTGCAGCCCGGTCAAATCAAAGGTATAGGTTTTGGGCAGCTCGTTCGCCACCGCCAGCTCACCGTCTTTGGATTTAGCGTTTATCTTCGCGATGTTCACCGTCAGGCCCGCAGGCGGTTCGGGCAGGGTATAATTGCCTGCCTTATCACCCGTAAGCTGCCATTCTGTGACAGTGACGGGTTTGCCCTGCCCGGCCGCGGCGTTCGCCATGGTTCCCGCCGCCTTCAAATGCAGCTCATCGCCGTATACGGTGCCGTGTCCGGCGACGAGCAAATACTCCTCGCCAAGAAGCGTGTCATGCTCTGCGCATTTCAGCTGTACGGAAAGGGCGTTTCTGCCCGCATAGGGCCTGTCCACCGCGGCAATATTCCCCACAGTGAGCGCTTTTTTCTGCACCGTCAGATATACTGTGGCCGTCTGCTGGGCATAGGTGTCCGTCTCTGCCACCGTCACCGTGACAACGGCTGTGCCCGCATTGTTTATCTTCAGCTTTCCGTCTGCGGTCACTTCGGCTACCGTATTATCGCGCACACCGAGGATGATGGCCCCCGGCGCCGCAACGGGCGAGCCGTTGCCATCTGTCACGGTGATGCCGAACTCGCTGATGTCCACCGGCTCGGCGCCATATGTTTTTGTCACATTGCGGGTGCCGATTTGAATAGCGGGCACTTCTTTCTCTACAATATAAACATTCACTGTGCCCTGCATGGCTGCTGGCGTATAATTGCCCGTATTCAGCCGGAACGTCCAGTTCACGGCATACGGCCCGCCGGCCGGCTGCTGAGAAAGCGTATCCGCCTGCACAGGCTGGTCGTTATACGTCCAGCTGAGTGTGCCCTGGCCCAGCACCCCTTCCGGCTCGGTAGATGCAAGGGCGTTCAGCTTCGTCAGCAGGTCGCTTTCCCCTTCGCGCACCCTCAGGGTGTCCGTTACCGCCATGGTATAGCCGGCAGGCACAATTTCAAAACTCTTTCTCACTTCGCCCTTATCCAGCAGCAGGCCGCCCCCGGCGGGCGTTACTACTGCCGCGGCTGTGCCCACGTTGATGTTGTTTTCATACCCGGTTACGGTGTAATCCGTCGGGCTTGCGTAATCGGCCGTATAATCCCACATGGTCTGAGGCGTCACCGCCACGCCCGGCTTTATTTCACTGCCGGTGTAGGTTTGGTCTGGAATATTCTGCACCATATCGGCCGTAAGCGGGATGCGCACCTGCCCGGTGCCAAGCACCTTGCCGCCGCCCTGTGCCTGCGCAGGGCCGCCCCACAATTCTATCACGCCATTATTCAGCCACAGCGTGCCCGTATTGTTCAGCGCGCCCGCGCCCTCCTGCATCACTACCTTGCTGTCATCCTCCACATGCACTTCGCCGTGGTTTGTCAGCGTGCGCCCGGCGGAAAGCGTCAGGGTGACCGGGTTGTTGTCGTAGGTATTTTTAATCACGCGCAGCGTAGTGTTTGCCTCCACAGTCAGGTCGTAGTCCAGCACCGGCTGGCCCCACACCTGAATGTTGGCCGTGCTGTCGTTCAGATGCACCGCGCCGTCCGCGCCCACGGTGGCCGTGCTCTCCTGCCCGTTATAGCTGACGAAGATGCCGTCCCAATCAGGGTAGCCCGCCACATGGCCGATGCCCTGCGGCGCCACAATGACGGCGCTGCCGCCTGCGCCGGTGGTAAATGTTCCATTTTGACTTTGGCCTACGCCGCGTCCGCCGCCGCCGATGCTCAGAGAATCGGCGCCGCCCACGGCGTACACCACGCCGCCGCTGATGGTGATGGTGCCCGTATAGTCGGCATTTTCGCCGCTGCCAATGCCCGCGCCGCCTGTAACATCAGCCAGGCTTTCGCCGCCGATGGCCTTCACCCAGCCGCCGTTGATGGTGATATTGCCGCTGACGCTTCCGCTTCCCAGCTCATAGCCGCCGCCAATGCCCGCGCCGCCGCCGCTGCCTTCGGCATATACGGTGCCGCTTTGAATGGTAATGTCACCAAAGCTTGTATTTGTGCCATAGGCGCTGCCGATGGCTGCAGAACCCATGCCGGCGCTTCCGCCGCCCGCATAGGCGCTCAGCGAGCCGGTGCCCTCAATCGTAAGGGTGGAGCCCGGCTCTACCCAGATAGCCGGTTTATTCCCCTGCCCGTGCAGCTCGTTTGCCCCCTCCAGCACCAGCGTGACATTGGCGCCGTTATGGACATCCAAAGCAGAGCCCGCGCCGCCCAGAATAACAGGCGTTTTTATTGTGCAGTCACGCAAAATGACGGTATGCGTGCCGCCGCTGATATTGATTTTGTTCCTTTCCCTGTTCCATCCGCCGTCGCTGGCGCCGGTGATGATATGCCCCTCGCATCCGCTGGTGCAGTCGCCCGCGCCGAAGCTGACATCACCATCTTTGATATTGTGCTCTGACGAAGCCGCAAACGCAGCGGCAGGCAAAAGGCCTGCCAGCAGCAGAACAGCAAGGGCCGAAGCGATGGCTTTTTTTATCCGGTTCATCATTTTTCCTCCTGCCTTTTGGCAAAAGAAAGCCCTGCGTACAAAGCCTTTCTCCGGTATACCGGAGAAAGCCGAAAG
>OFMI01001954.1_pt1 | contig 11442 bp, 7 predicted proteins | sample 1541741 | NCBI WGS metagenome assembly OFMI01 (sample SAMN04209219, study PRJEB22552) | human gut metagenome | biome: gut; material: feces | host: Homo sapiens | place: USA: Oklahoma | reverse complement strand
AGAGTTCGCGATTGTACTTGTCGGCGTTGCCGATCTCGCTGCCGCAGGTCATGACGAACCATGACCGCTTTGCGCCGCGCAGTTCCGTTTTCCGAAGCCAGTCGCGCACGACGCGCGGAATGCGCCACGCATACGTCGTCGGCGTGACGATAATCAGCCGCTCGCCGGTTTCGACGGGTGAAGTGTCAGAAGCCTTGATTCGGTCGTTTAGATTCACAAGTGCATCGTCCAGCGCGTCCGCAATGCGCTGGGCCACATATTTGCTGTTTCCAGTCCCCGAAAAGCATAAAATCATATCAAAATCCCCTCGCAATGGTCGTTCTCATGCTGAATGATCTGCGCCGTCCAGCCGGTAAATGTTTTGATGCGCGTCTGGAACTGCTCGTTCTGCCACTGGACTTTGATGGTTTGATAACGCTTCGTTTTCCGCGTGCCGGTCAGCGACAGGCAGCCCTCCTCCGCGTCATAGGGCGCGGATTTTTTGACGATCACGGGGTTAAACATGACCATGTACTCACCAATGTTGTCGAACGCAATACGATGATCACGGCTAGCATACACTATGACGTAACGGGAGAGTCAAGAGGCAAGTAGGATGTTTTGAAATATCTGCGATGGAAATTTTGTATTGTCATGTCAATGATGTGCCCGAGACGCTAGTGTGACTGACCTCAAAAAGGTAAGAAAGCTCATAAATTAGATCATATACAAAGGAAGTGAAAATGCCTCTTGACAAGCCAGAAGACATTCCTTATAATTACATTTGTACACGAGAAAAGTAAAAAGCGCATTGATTCGGTATATATATGTTGTTTAGCGATTTGTATATAACCAAATAATGCTGTATTTTTCAACGGTTCTCTTGTATATGTCAGGAGAGCCGTTTTATTTTGTTTCAAGGCAGGAGGGATTCCCGTGGATACGGCATTTATGCGAAAAACATTCGCTCTGATTGCAAAAGGATTGATTGAAAAAGAACAGCTTCTGCAAGCGGAACCGACAAGGTATCCCTACAGCAAAGCTATGCAGCATGGAATCAATATGTTTTTAGCTGCAAGTCAATGGGCAGGGAGTCAAGTCGCTATCAAGTATCCCGACGAAGCCTCTTTCCTTGCGCATTTTATCACCAGACCTATTGAGGAGTGGCTCGATACATGGGAACCGGAAGTTGTCGAGCAACTGCATCTTCAGGAAGAGCCTTTTTATGCTTATGACGCCTTTGCGTATCAAAAAGCCAGTAACGCATATGTCCCCAGCTCGGATTGCTATGAGTTCTTGGAAACACAGGATAGTGACATCATGAATGGAACAGACGAGCGTGTTCTTTATGAAAAAATAATTACTTTAAGTCAAGAAGATTATTGTAGAGTCAGAAGATATATAATCGAGCATCCGATTATCACACTCGAGGATAGGCGCACCATGTCTCTTGAGTTGGCCGATGATCCGATGGCCAGAGACGCCTTCCAGTTTGCCTACGAGGGAATTACGGAGGAAAGTTACCGCTGTCCTCAATGCGGATGGACGATGATGCATGGAAAGTATGGATACAGCTGTCACTCAACTCATTGCACAGATACCCTCCCCGAACTCACGGATGATATGAAGCTGGACATTTCGGCCGGCGATCTCTATCGGTTAAAGAAAGGTGTCATGCGGTATTTTGCTGCGCCGGGAAAGCTTGAACTTGAAATTGCGGCGTTTTGTGAGAAAAAGAAGCTTCGTTGGGCATTGTGGCCGCAGATGGATCGCTATGATGTGGAAATCCAGTTCTCGGACGGGGATGTTTGGGCAATTGACGCAAAGGCATATCGAAATCCCATCGCGCTCCGTGCGAAAATTCAAAATGATGGTGGATTCCCTTCCGGGGACTATGCACGCGGTTATTTTGTGATTCCCAACGAATACACGGTCAATCAGCGAAACTATACCGCAATTATCAACCGCGTACTGAAGGATCAAGAGAATGTAGAGTGTGTGACTCTGAGAGCGTTGAAAACTGCAATTGCGAAGAAGGAGGCGATGCGCAGTGGTGAATAAGGCCAAAGACGGATGGTACGCTCCGCTTGCGGCACAATTTCAAGGCATGGATGAGCCTATGCCGCTTGCCAGATTTGCAGCGATTGAAGCAGTTCTACATTTACTTGCTCTGAATGCACCTGCCGCCGATCCAGTAAAAGCCTATCTTTTATTTGCCCAATATCAGCTTATTGGCACAACGGCGTGTACAAATATGGAACACACTTTGCAGCAGGCCCGGCACGCATTGGGTTACTATCGTTCTCAAAAATACTGGCAGGATGATTTGCGAGCATATCAGGATTCAAAATATGATGCGGTTCGCGCTTTTTCGTTTGAGAAATCGGAGGGATGTCATTCGTTTTCCAAAGTAGAGGGGGAATATCCCTATCCGTATGAGCAGCGCCAAAGGGAGTGGAAGCGGTTTTGGCCGGAGGGGCTTGAAGAAGCTAAGCCGCCTGCTTATGCCGGAGCCGGGACATATCGCTATCCGTATTTGAATTTGGAAAACGGGGAAACCGAAACTGTTTCGGTCAGATTCGACAGGGACTGTACCGCACCTGTTCCACCGAGAGTTTCTGAAAAGGGACGCAGAAAAGCAATTTCCGTCACCTTGGACGAACTGCTGAATACCGCAAAGGAAATGGCCGAGATGCATCCCGGTGATCCGTGTTATGCGATTTTAACGACCAATGTTCTCAAGCAGATCAAGGAGGCTTCCGTCAGTACATGTACGGAACTCACAATTCTTGAGGTCATCAATATCGTTGGCATGGTTGGCGCAGGCAAATCCACGCTGATCAAGGTGTTGGCATTTTGGTGTTATAAAAATGGATGTCGGATGACGATTGTTGTTGACACAGTAGCCGAAGTCATGAACCTGCAGAAATATTTATCAGCCTTTGGGGTTGCGGCAAGCCCGTTGATTGGCCGCGGTGAAAGGCTAAAATATATCAATCAGGTCGCGCAGCCCTGTGAGACCTGTTTGCCGGCAGAATTTTCTCAATACTTAACGCCGTTATGTTTGGTTGATGGGATGGATGCGCAGCATAGCGAAGCAGTCGCTTTCGGCAAAGAGCCATGCTACACCCTGAAAAAAGGAAACAAGAATCACCTGTGTCCGTATTTTCATCAGTGCCTGGGAACCCGGATGCTCCGTGAATGCTATACTGCTTCCGTTGTTATCACAACAGTTGCCGGCTTTGCGGCATCTCGGATAGGAGCGCAGCGGGAAACCTTCTTAGAACTGGTAATGCGCGACTTTGATGTGGTTGTCTTCGATGAAAGCGACAGAGTTCAAAAAACGCTGGATCACTTTTTTATGCCGGAAATGAGCTTTAATAGCTATATCCGTGAATGCGCTGAAGATTGCAGTGCCTATATGCGGCTAAGCAGCAAACGCAGAGAGGAAAATTTGGCCGAACAGCGATACGATGAAATGCAGCGCCAGAGCGTGACAGTCCTAAGTTGTCTCGTAAAATCTCTGCACCATGAATTAGGTGCATGGAAGAAAATTGCGTACGGAGATCCTTTCTCAGCCCTTACCCTCTTAGAGGATATGTGCCGGGATGAGACAGAATATAGAATTCCGTATGCTGTCTATCAAGTCATTTACGATTTAATAGACATACAGGATGAAGACGGCATTCGGCAGAGTACGCTATGGGCTGTTCTTGAGAGTTCCTGCAAGAGTACCGATGAAACTTTTTTTAACCAAATGTATCATGTTTGGCTGAATGAAATGGGCGATAATTTTCCGCGGCCTAAGAAGGATAAAGTAAAACAAATTCAAGATGCTCGCATCAAGCTTATTTTGCGGCTCATTTATTTTGATCACTTTATTCGGAACCTCAGTGATGCGTATGAGGCCAGCCACGAAACCTCTTATGGTCAAAATGAACTGTTCGGATTTCTGCAAACGCGTTTTCGGCAGCAGCAGTATTTCCTTCCCTCTGCGCTGTGTGGCAATCTGTTTGGCCTGAAAAAGACAGATGACGAAGACATTATTCTGTTCCGCCAGTTCGCGTTTGGCCGAAGCCTGATGAAGGATCTTCCGTATCTGCGCACTGACGCACAGGGCGATCCTGCGGGTCCTCATGTGATCATGCTGTCCGGTTCCAGCTGGGCGGAGGGCTCCTATGAGTACCACATCAATCGACCAGTGAACTATATCCTGGAAGCGGATGGTGAGAAACGCGCATTTTTAGAAAAAACTCGTTTCTTTGAATCCGGTTTTCCTGAGCGTATTTCCGGCGCGTCAGACGATCAACGTATGCTGCAGCTTCGGTCTGCAACCGAAAGGACAGTCGATCTGATTGTTAGAGAATATGAAAGAAAAGCCGGGAAAATCCTATTGGTTGTCAACAGCTACGTGCAGGCGCAGGAAGTACAGCGCACACTGGAGACGGCCCTGCGGAAGGTCAATTGCTCTGCACAGGTTTGCCGGATGATCTCTGATGCTGTCAGCAGCGAGAACGTTCAGGGAACGGTGCGCCGGGGAGAGGTCAGCCGTTTTGCAAAGATGAAAGAGGAGATTCTGATTGCACCTGCTATGGCAATCGAGCGTGGACACAACATTGTCGATGAGTATGGCCACTCTGCCCTTTGCGCAGTGTTTTTCATGGTACGACCGATGGCTGTGCCTGATGATATCCAGCAAAAGGGCAGCAAGCTCAATGGATTTGTGGAGTCCCACTGTCATCGGGCTCCCCAAGAATCTCTGTTCGCATACAATGCGCGCGTCCGCCAATTTGCGGCACAGCAGTGGGCAAAGATGAGCAAAAGCAAATCGTTTGGCCTAGCTGAGTTGGACGCTGAAGATCGGAAAGATGTGGTTGCAACATTGTTTGTTTTAATCCTGCAGATCTTTGGCCGGTTGGCGCGTGTAACAGATGTGACTAAGCCGGAACCACATGTTTATTTTATTGACGGCGCATTTCGCGGCCGTGAAGAAAAACAGGGTGACTTTGACTGTCTCTCCGAGCTGGGCCGATACTTAGACACGTTGATGACCTGCAAAGACAGCGCTGAAATTGCCAAAACGCTGTATGCTCCATTTTATAAAGCCTATCGAAAGGACATTCCATATGAATCATAAAATCTATCCGTTGGCATATAAACTGTCTCCCAATCAAACCTGCACTTTATACTATTTGGGATTTCCCGCATCATGGAAAGCGACCTTGCTGAACATCGCGCGGAAGACAAATCCAAAGTTCAAGGATGAGTATGGACTTCCAACAAATGCGCTGAAGAAGCTGGTCGACAGTTGGATGGAAGGTATCATCGCTTTAGCTCCGCTAAAAAAGGACAGCCATGATGAGCGTTGGCTTACATCCTGCTATGAATACTCTGAGAAGAATATTCAGGCATTGTGCAGCATTATTAAGACTTGGGTAAAGGCTACTTACGTCACGTCTTCAAGAGCGAACCCCATAGTCAAAAAACTCGCAAAAGAATTTTGTGATACGATGAATTGGGAAGAATTTGCGGCAGGTCAATCCACAGATCAAGTTTGTCTTACACTTGAAAACGGGACGGTTTGTGAAACTGCTTATCAGGCGATTCCGCTTCTGGCAATCAACCGTCTGTTGGGAAAAGAGATCACCCTGAACGGACAAACACTGCACCTTTGCTATGCCGCTAAGAATCAGCTGGTCAGCGATCCAATCACAGATATGAAAAGTCACCATCAGTACTCTTTTGTATTTGACTTATCTGTGCAGACAACTCCTCCGGAAAGAAAAGCGCTGCTGTTGTGCCAGATGAGCATTCGCCGCTGGATTCCTGATAACTACAATAAAGAACGGACTCCGTTTTTGAAAAATGCAGTCAATTCTCATATAAAGGTTTCAGAGAATAAATATTGCCAAGTTCCCATTGTCTATGATTCCATTGCCAAACAGCCCATATGGAAAGAACAGGACAAAGAGTGCTACAATATTTGGAGCTACGCGCAATTACCATCGGCGGAAGCTATTGTAAAAAATCCCACGGCATATGCAGAAACAATTCTTCTTCCCTACAAAAACGGCATGGCCGGCTTTGTAGCTTCCAAAATCGGAACGGGTGTGTCTGTCGTTGACAAGGCATCACTGCACCGTTCGGTGTTTACGCTGCTCGGTAATATGATTTGTGAGCAGCCCGAAGCGGAACGGGTCATGCTGCGAGGGCATAAGCTCAAAAAATATAGTTCCCCGCAGGAATATGCGGATTCTGAAGATTTCCGGAACTGGGTCAGGCAATGCGCCGCGACAGACCAAATTATATTCGAGCTGTATGGTCTATGGAAAGATGATTCACAGCAAAGACTGCTGAAACAGATTCAGGCCAAAATTGAACGGGATTTTGGCGATGAAAAGGATACATCCAGTTTGAAAGTGCGGTATGTGTGTAAAGAAGTCGGCAGTCTTGCGGATAGTATGCCAGACGATAAGCGGCAAACGCAGATTACGCGATGCGGCGAAATCGCCGAACTATTAGGCGATACCGACGCAGTAACGGCTTGTATTTTCGTTTTGCCCGGGCAAGAGAACTATGTTGTCGGCGATCCGAAATCCGTCCTTCGCAATGCGTTTGCCAAAACGGGACGAGTTGTACAGTTTGTTACCCCTGAGGAAGATGCCAGCCAGAACAAAATTGAAAATGCTGTATATGATCTCTATCGACAGCTGGGTGTTGTGACCCTGCTGGATCCTAAACGGGACCAGCCTGATTTGACGCATACGCCTTGTGTGGGGATGCATTTGTGTACGCAAGTTCAGGGGATCTCAAATAAAGCTCGTTTTCTTCCGCTTTACATTACGGTTGATTTGATAGAGGGAAAGACACGGGTCCATTGTGACGCGTTCTCAAACCAGACGGTTTCTTATCGGGAAGCGTGCCTCGAGATGGCGCAGCTTTTCTGGAAAAGCGATTTGGAACAGCGTTGTGTTGCGGCAAGCCGCACCCCTGCGAAGCAAAAACTCATAGAGTTGAAAAATCGATACAATACACCGGAAAACGGAGTATTGGTTTTGGTCCAATCCGATGGAAATACGCGGGCGGTATGGGGCGGTATCTCCGACAAGGAGATCGGTGGATATGATAAAGCAAAAGCGTATTATCCGACTCAGGTAAATGTCGGGATGCCGCAAAGTCCGTACTTACTCTCCTTGGCGAATTCAGGCGTGCGAATCATCCGGATCAGGAGCAATCAAGAAGTTCCAGATTATTTCACGGAGTTGCGTGTAAAAGTTTCTGACGAAAATTCGCAGCGTTCCTCTACATCGGGTATTTTTAAATATGAGGATGTGTACTGGGGCATTCATACGAAACCAAATGATAATCGTTATACACGGAGCTTTAGAGAATCTAAGATCAATTGCCCCAGGCATTCATTTGCAGAAAAGGACATGATTGAGCTGTATCCGCTGCAGCTTCAGCCGGATGATGATGCAGCAAGCTGGATCTTCTATACCAATGCGTTGAGAGATATTCCGATTCAGTCCAATCGGTCGACGGTTCTACCGTTGCCTCTTCATCTGGCAAAGGGTCTTGAAGAATATCTTTTCAACGCATAATGTAGATAATACTAATAGGCACCACTAATCTACACAAATGTATTGTTTTCTTGCTGTTCTTTACCGAATGTGCTATCATTATAAACAAAGTTGTCATGCGGTGGAATACGCCTTGGCAGTAAGGTCGCGATACAATTATGGTATTGAATACGAATAAAGTTGAATTAGACAATCAAAAAACAGGTGAACCGGTTTGAGGAGATCAACATGGGAAAAGAGCTGTTCAAGAATATCCCCAGCAAAGTTGGAGATTTGGTCAATGATGTTCGCACCGGCCGTATTGGTCTGCCTGACCTTCAGCGCCCATTTGTTTGGAAAGATAACAAAGTTCGTGAACTTTTTGACTCCTTGCTCAAAGGATATCCTATTGGCTACATTATGCTGTGGGAGTCTCCGGTTGATTACGAAAGCAAAAAGAGTACAATCGGTGATAACTCAAAGACTTACGAGGACCCCAAAGAACTTGTTATTGACGGTCAGCAGCGACTGACCGCCCTTGTTGCGGCTATGTTTGCTGTTAAGGTGAAAGACAAGAACTTTGTGGATCGCGAGATCAAAATCTCCTATAATCCACTGACTTGTGAATTTGCTGTATGGTCTCAAGCATACGAAAAGGACACCGAGTGGATCAGCCGAATCAGTGATGTATTTCTCGCAAAAGAGGATAACTCTATCAGCTCTTTGCGGCGCCGTTTTATAAAAGAAGCCAACGAAAGCCGTGGTAAGAAAGGTCTTCCATTGCTGACAGACGAGGAAGAAGATAAAATTGAGGACAATATCAATACGCTTTTAAATCTCACGGACTATTCACTGCCCACATTGGAAATCAGTTATACTGCAGATGAAGAAGATGTCGCAGATATTTTTGTCCGTGTTAACTCTGGCGGGCAGAAGTTGACAGAGAATAACTTCATCCAGACGCTGATCTCCGTTTACGAAAATGAAACCAGTGATACGATCAATACATTTGCGGCAGCATCCAGAATCCCAGCCGCGAACACTTCTTATAATACACTTTTGGCAATTGAACCGTCGCATTTAATCCGCATGGCTGTTGGCGTTGGTTTCAGGCGAGCGCGACTGAGATATGCGTATATGCTCTTGCGAGGCAAAAATCTGGAGACCGGTAAATTCTCCACGGAAGAGCGGCATGAAAATCTTCAGACTTTCAAGAAAGCTCTGGACAAAGTCATGAATCTAAACAATTGGCATGGCTTTATCAATATCTTAGCCGAAGCTGGATATATCAGCGACAAACTGATTGCGTCCTCCAACGCAGTCGTCTTCAGTTATGTCCTTTATCTGATTGCCAAGTATGACTACAAGTTGAATGCCACGCAGCTCAAAAAGTGCATCAGCAAGTGGTTCTTTATGAGCACTATTACATATTTCTACACCGGTTCAACGGAGTCCGAAGTAGAGAAGCAATTTGCGGATCTACGAGATATTCATACCGCAGCAGAATTTTTGGCTTATATCGACCGCGTGATTGAAACTCACTTTACAGATGACTATTTCAATCTGACACTCCCAAATGAACTGAACAGTGCAGCAGCTATTTCTCCTGCGTGGTATGGGTATGTCGCGGCTCAGATCGTGCTGAATACGCCGATGTTATTCAGCAACACCCCAGTGTCAAAATATTTCATTTTGGGGTCTAGCGGCACGAAGAACGCAATTGACAAACACCACATCTTTCCAAAGAATTATTTGACCGGTATTGGCGTTGACAATGATCGTGATCGGAATCAAATCGCGAATTTTACCTATCTCGACTATGCCACAAACATCGAAATCTCAGATAAGGCGCCACAGGACTATGTTGCATATTACCGTCAAAAGCTGGGCGAAGAAGGGTATCGCAAAACCTGCAAGGAACACGCTCTGCCTGATAATTTCGAGAGTATGGAATATATGGAATTTCTGCGTCAGCGCAGGATCCTGATGGCACAAACTGTTCGCAAGGCATATCAGAGATTATGTACATGATATCAGCTGTTCTTCTGCGCTGACTAGGATATAGAAATGATGAGAAGCACACGCTATCGGTTTAAACAGTTGCGGCTGTTGCCTATGTTGTAGGGATTAACCGTCAAGGTATTTCTATAGAAATATTACCAATACAATGCTACAGCAGAAGATATGCAAAAGTGCTTACTCATAGTTCAGACAGAGCGAAGAACAATGTTGGATATTTTGACGCAAGTGAATTTGAATATAAGAAATTCATTTGGAAGCCTGAAGTTTCATTTCTAAAAAGGAAATTTTGTGACTTAAGCAGTCTGCGTTGTGCATCAAGGGAATAGGCCCGACTTCCGCAAAACTGTGAGCAAGCAGGCAACGCGCAATATAATAAAGAAATCCATTTCGGAGAAGCATGCCATCCCACCGCTACGACCCCGGATGTAAGTGTAGAAAGAGCAAAAATTAGAAAAGTGATAAAGAGGAATTAGTATGCCGAGAATTATCAGGAATGCAATCAGATGCGAAAAGTGCGGAGATATTATTGAGAGCAAAACCATTCATGATTTCAAATGTTGCAGCTGCGGGGCGTGCGCCGTGGATGGTGGTCACAACTATCTTCGCAGGTGCGGCAATCTCGGAGATTGGGAAGAACTATCCGAAGTTGAAAAAACGGCGGACAATGGCACTTTGGTTTGATTCCAGATGAGATGAGCGGTTTGCGGTACCAGAATGACGCGCATCATCGAGTATTTCATTGTGCAGAAGAAGTATGACATCGCCGAGATCAGAGTTTATCAGGAGCGTGAAGAATGAAAATCATACTCAGCCGAAAAGGATTTGACTCTGCAAATGGCGGCATCGTCAGCCCAATTTTTGAAGATGGGGCAATGATCTCATTTCCAATTCCGAGCAATGACGTCGATACATACGATTCTCTTTACTACAATGGGGTTCGGTATTCTCAAATATTGCATGACCTGAGATATAAGGGTGGGGATCACTGCCATGTCGATCCTGATTTGGATTCAGAGCGGCGGGTGAAAAATATCGACGGATGGTTTCCAGCGTTTGGGCAGCGAAATGCAGCAGCTACATATTTAAAAAACATTGGTGTTGCACAGGGGGATATCTTCCTGTTTTTTGGGAACTTCCACTTTGTAAGGTACAAAGACGGCGCATATAGATACATGCGAGATTGCGGTGATTTTTATCGTGGAAAAGATATTCAAGTTATCTGGGGATATCTTCAGGTAGGTGAGATTATCTCTGAACCGGAAAAGCAGAAGAAGATATGGTGGCATCCTCATTCATCCGCTGACCGGATCGGCAACGCAACAAACGTGATTTTCAAAGCATCAGAGAGGCTTTCTTTGGATGAAAGCAAGCCCGGCGCAGGTGTGCTGCGTTTTGATAAAAAGCGGGTATTGACGTTGGAGGGCGCTACAAAGGCAACTTGGACGATGAATGAAGTATATGATGAAAACCACATATATGGAAAGAGAAAGAATAATGCCAGAAATCCAGATAGAGGTTTGTACTACGCAGGTATTTGGCAAGAGCTCGGTTTGAAAGAATCCGATGCCTGTACGGAATGGGCAAGAGATATACTAAAGTAAATCAGAGTTTGTGAGGACAGCATATGTAGCTTCGAGAATACACACCTTCTGACTTGGCACTGATGGCGGAACTCTTTTTCCAGACCGAGGACTATTCGCAGGAACAACTGGATGCGTGGGTGACCGAAGCGGTTGATTTGCAGGCATGGGACGCGTCTTTCCGGCGCACAAGACGGTTTTTGCGATAGAAAATGGTGAGAATGCCGGATTCTGGGATATTGGATGAAAGCGGCTATCTGGACAGGCTGTATGTCCGCAAGGACTATCAGAGACAGGGCATT
>OFMI01001947.1_pt1 | contig 11484 bp, 9 predicted proteins | sample 1541741 | NCBI WGS metagenome assembly OFMI01 (sample SAMN04209219, study PRJEB22552) | human gut metagenome | biome: gut; material: feces | host: Homo sapiens | place: USA: Oklahoma | reverse complement strand
CATAATAGTCATCTGCATTAATAACTGCGAATGGTTCATTAATTAAACCATCACAAGCAAGAACTGCCTGTCCAGTACCCCAAGGCTTAGTACGTCCTTCAGGACATTCAATACCTTCTGGTAATGCCTTTAAATCCTGGAATGCATAAGCAATTTCTACATCATACTTTTTAGCGACTTCTTCAATACGATTCCCAATAACTTCTCTGAAGTCCTCTTCAATATCCTTACGGATAATAAAGATAATTTTGTTGAAACCAGCAGCAATTGCATCATGGATTGAATAATCCATAATGATTTCACCATTAGGTCCAACTGGTTCTAACTGCTTGATTCCTCCGCCAAAACGTGAACCAATACCAGCAGCCATAATAACTAAACTTGTTTTCATTAGATACCTCCACTTTTACCTCTAGTAAAAGTATTCAATCATTTTTACCAACGCCATAATACACTATTTATATTCGAAAATCAAACTATTACAGTTAATCTACTCAATTTTATTAAGAAATTCTTAAGATATTAGCATTTTACTAAGTAATACTAAGGAAAAGAAAAAAGCCTCATGAATGAGGCTTCAGGTTATTAGTCTAAATCTTCACCATTTGATTTAAATGCTTTAGAGATCCAATAGAATGATTTCTTAGGTACTCTTCTTAAGTCTAATAGTTCTTCATCAGTTCTATTAACATATACAAAACCATATCTCTTTGCAATCTGGCAGCTAGAAGAAGGAATATCAATAGGACCCCAAGTAATATAACCTAAGCAATCAACACCATCTTCTAGAATCGCATTCTTCATTTCCTGGATATGATTACGATGATATTCAATTCTATAATCATCATCTACAGTATCATTTTCATTTAATGATTCTCTCGCACCCATACCATTTTCTAATACGAAGCAAGGAAGATCATATCTTTCACTTAAAGTATTCATAACCCATCTAAATCCGATGGCATCCTTTTCCCAGCCCCATTCAGTCGCTTCAAGGTGAGAGTTCTTTACTACATGCTTTTCTACAATATCATTGAAAGGTGTAGTCATATCAAATTCACCTTCAGTAAGTGTATTAGAACGATAGTAAGAGAAGCATAAATAATCACATGTATACTTTAATAACTCTTCATCGCCTTCTTCAAATACAGGGAACCAACCTCTGTTCTTTAAGTATGCTGTATAGTATCTTGGGTATTTACCATTAGCCTGTACATAACATACCCAGTCATTGACTAAATCATAAGCTTTCTGACAGAATAAGTTATTCTTTGGTGTATCAGTTGCAGGATAGAAGTTAGTAATAGTTGTCATACCACCAAACTTAGCATCTGGTACTAATTCTCTTAAAGCCTTAACAGCCTTACAATGTGCAATCATAACATTATGTGCCACCTGATAAAGATGTTCAGCCTTAGATTTTCCTTCAGGTATAATTTCCGCATTTGAATAGATCAAGTTACATGAATGTAGGTTCTGTTCATTAAATGACATCCAGTGTTTAACTCTATCACCAAAACGCTCCATACAAACTCTTGCATAACGTTCAAATAAATCAACAACCTTACGTGATGCAAAACCGTTGTATTCCTTTACTAGATGATAAGGCATATCAAAATGAACTAATGTAATCATTGGAGTAATACCATTCGCAATCAATTCATCAATCAAATTATTATAGAACTGTACGCCTTCTTCATTGACTTCATCATCTCCATTAGGAATAATACGGCTCCAGCAAATAGAGAAACGGTAGAAGTTGAATCCCATTTCTTTCATTAACTGAATATCCTCTTTATAACGATGATATTCATCAATTGCCACTTTCCAGTCAGCATGTCCTTCTGGTGTAGGTCTTACATCATAAATTGATAAACCTTTTCCGCCTTCATCCCAGGCACCTTCAGTCTGGAATGATGATACTGAACCACCCCAGAAAAAATCTTTTGGTAATTTCTTTTCCATTTATTCGTCCTCCTTAATGGTACAATAATATTTTCACATAACCACTTAGAGAAGTAAATATGTACGGATAGAGTTTTAATTTTGTTTCAAAAAAGAGTGTTAAAAATCAAGTTTATTGAAAATACGTTTCATGATATAATTGGATCAGGTGATAAACAATGAGTATAATGACACAATTAGAATTCGCATTAGATTTCACACATGCTGAAGTGGAAATCGCCCATTACATATTAAATCATGGTGAAGATGTATTGAATCTATCTATTAAGGAACTTTCAAAAAGAACATATACATCTCCCGCCACAATAGTGAGACTATGTCGTAAGCTTGGTTTAGAGGGTTATAATGACTTTAAGATTAAGTATTCAGCAGAACTACAATATACACTTACTAAAACCAAAAGAATCGATGTTAACTTCCCCTTTGGTCCAGAAGACACCTATCCACAAATTGCCTATAAACTTGGTACGATGAGCAGAGAAGTTATTGAAGATACAATTAAGCTGATAGATTTTGATGATTTGCGTAAAGCGATAGAACTTATGAATCAATATGAGTCTATAGATATATATGGAAATGGTAATTCAATGTTAGAAGCTTTAAGCTTCCAGCATAAGATGACACGTATCGGACGTAACGTAAATATTCGTACATTAGAAGGAGAACAGATCTTTTTAGCTTATAACTCTTCTTCATCACATCTTGCGATGATTCTCTCTTATTCAGGAGAAACAGCTGAAATCATCCGTATTGCCCAGACCTTAAAAGAGAAGGGGACAAAGATGATTGTGATTACTTCTCTTGGCGATAATCAGCTATCACATTATGGTGATGTGATATTAAGGGTTGGTTCAAGAGAGAAAATCTTTACTAAAATAGCACCTTTTGCCTCAAATCTTTCTATGGAATATATTTTAAACCTTATTTTCTCATGTATATTCCAACGTGATTATAATAGAAACTTAGAGAAAAAAGTTAATTATGATAAGACAAAGGATGCAAGACATCCGGCTCGTTCTCCAGTAAATGACATCTAGTATAGGAAAATGTAATGCTTTTCATTTCCCAAAAATGAGTATATAATGGTTTTGCTGTGTAGGATATGCCCTGTGGCTACCTATTTAGGAGCTAACTTAATATTCTGCTGGCAAAACTATATTTACGTCATATTGCGTATGCAAATGACAGTGGAGGAAACAAATGAATAACAAAAAAACAAAGAATCTCACATTGCTTGCATTATTTATTGCGATTGAAGCAGTTATGGTCATGTTACCATTTTTAGGATTTATCCCTATTGGACCTTTAAGAGCAACATTGCTTCATGTTCCAGTTATTATTGCAGCTATTGTATTAGGTACTAAGCAGGGATGTCTTATTGGTCTTGTATTTGGTTTATCTTCATTATTAATGAACACAATGCAGCCAACTGTTACATCTTTCGTCTTCTCACCATTTATTAGTGGATCAGTACTTAGTGCAGTTATTGCGATTGTCCCAAGAGTTATGATTGGGTTTGTATCAGGTTCTATTTGTCAATTACTTAAGGATAAACAGCAGACTATTGCGACTGCAGTGGCTGCATTCTTAGGTGCTTTAACTAATACTGTACTTGTATTAGGTGGTATCTGGGCATTATTTGGTACATCTTATGCAAAAGCGATTGGACAGGATGCAAGTAAGCTTGGAAGTTACTTCTTAGCTGTATCTAGCACACAGAGCCTACTTGAAGCTTTTGTAGGTGTAGTGATTGTGGTGATTGTCACAAAACCTCTCTTCGCTTTAATGAAGCGTAGATAACTTATAAATGAAAAGAGGGTATTAATAGATGAAAAAATTGATTATAGGAATTACTGGTTCTATTGCGGCATTTAAGACTGTACAGTTCATTAGTGATCTAGTGAAAGAAAAATATGAAATTGAAGTCATGCTCACTACAAGTGCAGCTAAGTTTGTCACACCAACTTCTATTTCTGCTCTCACAAAGAAGAAAACATATATTGATGTCTTTGATGATGATCCTGGATGTATTACACATGTAGACATTGTCAAGGATGCTGATTTGTTTATGATTGTACCAGCAAGTGCAACTACAATTGCGAAATGTGCAAATGGTATTGCGGACAATATGTTAACAGCTGCTTTTTTAGCAGCCACATGTCCTAAACTCATTGCGCCTGCAATGAATGTTCATATGTATGAAAATAAAGCCACTCAGCGTAATATCCAGACTCTAAAGGATGATGGTGTCTTATTTGTAGAACCAGTTGTAGGACTTCTTGCCTGTGGTGATACAGGTAAAGGTAAACTTGCAGACTATGATCATCTTCATTTAATGATGGAATATGCACTTAGCGATCATCCATTACAAGGTAAAAAGGTATTAGTTACTGCAGGACCAACTCAGGAATCTTTAGATCCTGTACGTTTTCTTACAAATCATTCATCAGGTAAAATGGGATACTCAATTGCCCGTGCAGCATTTATACTTGGCGCCAAGGTACGATTAATTCATGGGCCTACATCATTAAAGCCAGTACCTTATATTATCAATCAATCTATTACAAGTGCCCAGGATTTATTTGAATGTGTAAAAAGACATCATACACATTATGACTATATTATTATGTCAGCTGCAGTAGCTGACTATACACCTGTAAAAACATCTACAGAAAAGATTAAGAAAAATGACAATGAACTTATTCTTAAACTTAAAAAGAATCCAGATATTCTTGATTATATAGGACATCATCAAGTTGAACATCAAGTGATATGTGGATTTGCGATGGAAACACAAGATTTAATTGAAAATGCATCAAAGAAATTAAATAAAAAACAATGTGATCTGATTATTGCGAACCATCTTAAAACAGAGGGTGCAGGATTTCAGGGTGATACAAATGTTGTTACTATTATTACTCAGGATTCTATGAAAGATATCGATAAGATGTTTAAATCAGATCTAAGCTATATTATCTTAAAAGAATGTATGAAAATAGGAGCTAAGAAATAAGAATGCTATTGGTTATAGATATCGGTAATACAAATATTACTATTGGTGTTTACAAAGAAGATCATTTAGTAGGGCGTTTTCGTATGACAACACGTATGGAACGTACATCAGATGAATATGGCTTACTGCTTCATTCATACCTTCAAGCATCTCACTTGAATGTAGAAGATGTGAAAGATGTTATTATTAGTTCTGTTGTACCAAAGATTAACTATTCTTTCTCAAGTTCCATTATTAAATACTTTCATATTAGACCACTATTTGTTGGTCCAGGTGTGAAAACAGGCATCAATATTCAAATTGATCATACTTCTACTCTTGGGTCAGACCGTTTGGTAGATGCAGCAGGGGCATACTATACTTATGGTGGTCCATGCTTAGTTATTGATTTTGGTACAGCGACTACTTATGATGTTATTACAGAGAAAGGTGTTTTCATTGGCGGTGTAATTGCACCAGGCATTGGTATAGAAGCCGGTGTTCTTTCTTCTATGGCAGCTCAGCTTCCAGAAATTGAATTAGTCAAACCACAGCATATTATTGCGAAAAACACAGTCGCTGCCATGCAGGCTGGGGTTGTTTATGGTTATATTGGTAAGACTGAATATATTATCAAGAAGATTAAAGAAGAATATGGACAGAACCTAAAAGTAGTATCTACTGGTGGTTTAGGCAAGCTTATTGCGAAAGAAACTGAATTAATAGATATTTATGATCAGGAACTTACATTTAAAGGTCTAAAGATCATATATGATAAGAATAAGAAGGATCGTCACTGATCCTTCATTTTTTTACAAAACCTTATTGACACATATATTATTATTTGCTATTATAAGTAAGCACTCCTCGAGTGTTAGTGAGGCCGCATTCGTATAATGGCTATTATATCTGCTTGCCATGCAGAGGACGCCGGTTCGACTCCGGCATGTGGCTCCATTTAAAAATTTCATATGCCGCATTCGTATAATGGCTATTATATCTGCTTGCCATGCAGAGGACGCCGGTTCGACTCCGGCATGTGGCTCCATTTAAAAATTTCATATGCCGCATTCGTATAATGGCTATTATATCTGCTTGCCATGCAGAGGACGCCGGTTCAACTCCGGCATGTGGCTCCATTGAAATCAACTAGACTAACGCCTAGTTTTTTTTCATCTTACAATACGATTTCTACAACTTAATAGGATAAGATGTTTAAATATAATCTATTATGTTATTATTTTTTTGACGGAGGAAGACTATGAAGACAAAAATTGAATTGATACTAGAAGAAAATGTTGAAGAAACAATAATCAGATGTCATAAGATGACAGATGAAATACAAAATATAGTCTCTTATATAGAAAATGAGAAGAAAATCATTAGATATAAAAGGGGAACTGCTTATCCTTTAAATATAAATAGTATCTATTATTTTGAAATTGTAGATCAAAATGCATTTGTGTACTGTGAGAAAGAAATATATGAATCTAAAATGAAACTTTATGAATTTGAACAAGAAACAGAAGGTACATCATTCTTTCGTGCTTCTAAGTCACTTATTATTAATGCAGATAAGATTGATTCTATCAAACCTTCCTTATCAGGCAGATTTGAAGTTGTACTAAAAAACAAAGAAAAACTCATAGTATCTAGACAATATGTACGTGTACTTAAACACATGATTGGATTATAAGGAGGATGAAAAATGGATAAAAATGAAATGATACATACAATAACTATTCAATATTTTGTGATTTATACCTTATCAATGTTTGCAACAATCTTGTTTTGTCATATAGATCAGCCTCAAATAAAAATGCTATCTGTATCTTATTTAGGAGAGGTGGCAGTCTTTTCTTTTCTTGCCTGCCTTCCTACGACTATCTATTATTCTAAGTCTCAAAATGTATTAGTGAAGACTATTCTTCATACAATACTCTTAGAAATCATTCTTTTAATTGCTGGATATCAAATTGGTATGTATGAGGATGTCTTAGGAGGATTACTTTTCTTTTTCACAATACTTGTAGTAGATATTTTAGTCAGACTATTTAATTATTTGAATGATTGCCATCTTGCAAATGAAATCAATAAAGCTCTTAAGAGTAGAAAAGGGTGAACGTATGAACAGTATTGAAATTAAATATCTTACTAAAAGCTTTGGTGATACTAAAGCAGTAGATGACTTAAGCTTTAGTGTAGAAAAGGGGACTTTCTTCTCTTTTTTAGGTATTAATGGTGCTGGTAAGAGTACTACTATCTCTATGATATGTGGTGAACTTACAAGTGATGCAGGAGAAATATGCATTGAAGGCAAAGATATTAAAACACATATGGATGAAGTAAGAACTACTATAGGTGTAGTTTATCAAACTTCTGCATTAGATGATGTACTCACAGTTTATGATAACTTAAAGTATCGTGCTGCTTTATATGGTATTACGGGGAATTCTTTTAAGAAGAAACTAGAAGAACTCTCTATATTATTAGATTTCAAAGACTTTTTAAAGAAACCTTTAAATAAGCTATCAGGAGGACAAAGAAGACGTATAGATATAGCTCGTGCTCTTATTCATGAACCAGAACTTCTTATCTTGGATGAACCAACAACTGGTTTAGATCCTCAAACAAGAAAAATATTATGGAAAGTTATTGATAATTTAAGAAAAGAAAAACATATGACTGTATTTCATACGACTCATTATATGGAAGAAGCCGCTGAAGCAGATCAAGTTGTTATTATTGATCATGGCCGTCAAATAGCTTCTGGAACACCACATGAATTAAAACAGAAATATGCTTATGATTATTTAAATATCTATCATGTAAAAGAAGAGGATATTAAGTCTTTAGGACATCCATATACATATAATAAGGATCATTACACAATCCGTGTCAATCATCCGGGTGTTGTGAAAGAAATGATTCTTCAAAAACCGGAATTATTTAATGACTTTGAACTTGTAAAAGGAAGAATGGATGATGTCTTCTTAAATGTAACAGGAAATAAACTCCCAGGAGGTGAACAATCATGAAACAACTTTATCATCTCACATTAAGACATACAGTATTATTTTTTAAGGATAAAGGACGCTTCTTAACAGCTTTGATTACACCAATAGTCTTAATTGTCTTATATATGACATTTCTAGGGACTGTTTATCATGATTCGCTAGATAGTATAGTTAAGTATTATTCTGTATCACAAAAGACTATTGATGCTTTTGTGAATGGTTATCTCTTTTCCTCATTACTTGCAGTGAGTTGTGTCACAGTATCATTCTGTTCAAATATGATTATGGTACAAGATAAAGCAGATCATAAAATAAAGGACTTACTCATAGCACCTGTCAGTAAAACTACATTAGCTCTAAGTTATTTTATTTCTACTTTACTTATCACTATGATTATTAATATCACTGCTTTACTTGCATGTTTTATTGTATTAGGTACAAGTCACTTTGTTTTACCAGTAAAAGATATATTATATTGTTTGCTAGATATCTTTTTGCTTACTTTGTTTGGTGCTTCTTTATCATCTATTATTAATTATTTCCTTACAACACAAGGCCAGATTTCAGCTGTCAGCAGTATTGTGAGTGCAGGGTATGGTTTCTTATGTGGTGCTTATATGCCTATTTCTCAATTTACACCTGCAGTACGTGCTATTATTAAGTTCTTACCAGGAACCTATGGAACAGCACTTATTCGTAAGCATTTATTAAATAGTCTATTTATTAAACTAAATACAAAGGTTTCTTCTACGATCATGAATGAAATTCATCAAAGTTTTGATACATCATTTACACTTATGGGACATACAATTACAACGAGTATGATGTATCTCATTATGATTGGAACATGTTTTATTTTGTTGTTTGTATACATTTTATTGAATCAATTCAAAAAAAGATATGTAAAATTGATGTAATTTGATACATAGGATTGAAAAATATGAGAAATAGTTTAGAAGGAATATTCTCCAGGGAACCATGGAATGATGAATGGAATGAAGAGGACCTATCTATTTATATGCATGATCTAGTAGGTAATCGCTTATCTTTATCTATTGGTTTATATGATGGAGATCAGCTTATTGGAATTGCGTTAGGTCGTATTAAACATTGGTATAATGGCAGAGAATTCTGGATTGATGAATTTGGCATAATGACTAATGAACAGTCTAAAGGACTCGGAACTCAATTTATGGACTTAGTTGTTGATTATACGAAAAAAAGAGGAATAGACCGTATTATGTTGATTACGGAAAGAGAGTTTCCTGCTTATTACTTCTATCAGAAAAATGGATTTAAAGAACAATCATCACAGGTTGTCTTCATGAAACAATATTAAAGAGTTAAGTACGTATTTTTTTGTACGTACTTTTTTGTCTTAAAAAACATATAATTTATTCTTTTGATGACAAAATGTGACTTATAAATTGCGTATAATTACTATCATTTGTAAAATGAAAGCGCTATAATGGTAGTGGTTAAAAATGTATTGTAAGGAGAGAAATAATATGAAACTATTAGAACCAATTAAAGTAGGTCCAATCACATTGAAAAATCGTATCATGTTCCCACCAATGACAACTGGCTATGAAGAACGTGACGGTTCAATTTCTAAACAGAGCTTCAACTTCTATAAACGTATTGCAGAAGGTGGTGTATCTTATATCGTACTTGGAGACGTCGCACCAGTAAATACTGTTTCTCCAACACCAAAATTATTCAAGGATGAACAGATTCCAGCTTATAAAGAATTAGCTGATGCATTACATGAATTTGATTGTAAATTAGGTATTCAGATTTTCCATCCTGAATATGATGTTCAGGCTTTAGCTGAAATGTTTAAGAAGGGTGATATGCAGGCAGCTCGTGCTAAATTACATCATGATATGCTTCATTTCACTGATGAAGTAACTCCAGAAGCATTAAATACAATTCTTAAACAGATGGGTGAATGCGTAAGACGTGCGTATGAAGCAGGTGTAGATGTAGTAGAAGTTCATGGAGACCGTTTAGTAGGTGCTTTATGTTCTACAGTATTAAATCATCGTACAGATGAATATGGAGGAAGCTTCGAAAATAGAACACGTTTTGCGTTACAAGTAGTAGAAAGCATTAAAGAACATGCCCCTCATATCTGTATTGACTATAAACTTCCAATCATCACTGATAACCCATTAAGAGGTAAAGGTGGATTAAAGATTGATGAAGCTGTTGAATTTGCGAAGAAGCTTGAAGAAGCAGGCGTTAATATGATCCATGTTGGACAGGCTAACCATACAGGTAACTTAAATGATACAATTCCAGCAATGGGTACTCAGCCATATTGTTTCATGCAGTCATATACTAAGAGAGTTAAAGATGCTGTAAGTATTCCAGTATCTGCGGTAGGGCGTATCGTTACTCCACAGAATGGTGAAGCATTAATTGAGAACGGTGTATGTGATATCGTAGGTTATGGACGTTCATTGTTAGCTGATCCTGATTATGTTAAAAAGATTGAAGATGGACAGCCATGCAGAATTCGTTTATGTATGATGTGTAATAAGGGATGTACAGACTCTATCCAAAACAGAAAGTTCTTAAGCTGTGTTCTTAATGCAGAAAATGGTTATGAATATGAAAGAACTATTACTCCTGCAGATGATAAGAAGAAGGTTGTTATTGTTGGTGCAGGACCTGCAGGTTTAGAAGCTGCAAGAGTTGCTGCAGTGAAGGGTCATGACGTTATTGTTTATGACAAGGATACTCAAGTAGGCGGACAGTTAAATATTGCTTCTGTACCACCTAGAAAAGAAGAAATGAATCGTTCTATTCATTATCTCGCAAATGAAGTCAAAGCATTGGGTGTTGATTTACGTTTAGGTAAAGCTGTTACTAGCGAAGATATTTTAGCTGATCAGCCTGATGAAGTTATCGTTGCAACTGGTGCTTCCAACTTCATCTTAAATATCCCTGGTAAGGATATGCCTCATGTACAGGATGCTTGGAAAGTACTTTCTAATGAACAGTTCCCAGCAGGAAGAATCGTTGTTATCGGTGGTGGACTTGTAGGTGCTGAAACAGCTGAATACCTTGCACTTAGAGGTAATGATGTAAGTATCGTAGAAATGATGGATACTATTGCGAAAGAAGAATCAACTACAATTCGTCCAGAAATGATGGCTGATTTTGAAAAGCATGGTGTTAAACAGTTCACTAATACTAAGGTAACAGAAATTACTGCAACTACAGTAGAAGCAGAAACTGCAGAAGGTAAAGTATCACTTCCATGTGATTATGTAGTATTTGCAGTAGGTGCTCGTTCTAATGTATTTGACATGACTGCATTAGAAGAAAAGAATATCCATGTTCAGGTTGTTGGTGATGCAAATAAGGTGGCAGACATCAATTCAGCTATTGAATCTGGTTATCTTGCAGCAAACGCTTTATAAGATGCTTAAGACAGGCGACGCCTGTCTTTTTTATGCGTGTGCCGGGCATGGCACTAATTCAGTCGGAGATAGTCTGACC
>OFMI01001941.1_pt1 | contig 11538 bp, 9 predicted proteins | sample 1541741 | NCBI WGS metagenome assembly OFMI01 (sample SAMN04209219, study PRJEB22552) | human gut metagenome | biome: gut; material: feces | host: Homo sapiens | place: USA: Oklahoma | reverse complement strand
CGGGCAAAATATACCGCAAAGTGGGGCGTGCAGATTGCGGGAATGATTTTTCAAATACGCTCTAATCTCTGCATTCCGGATGTCCGCTGCAGAAATATCTTTTGTTATTTGCTCTTCAATGATTATAAAGAATTGTTGCGGAGATTGCAATGATAATTTTTAATTTTCAGTTCCATACAAAAAGCCGTACCCACGGAGCTTACGCTCCGGGATACGGCTTATAGCTTTACCGGTGGATCATCAATTATTACGTTTCAGTTTTACTACTACATGTCTGTAAGGTTCTTCTCCCTCACTGACTGTCTCTACATAGCGGTTGCCCTGCAGAGATGCATGGATGATCCTTCTTTCGTACGGATTCATCGGTTCCAGAACTACCGGTTTTCTGGTTTTCTTTACCTTGAAGGCGATTCCTCTTGCAAGGTTCTCCAGAGTTTCCTTACGACGGCGTCTGTAGTCCTCGGTATCGAGTTTTACACGAATGTAGGTAGACTCGCCTTTGTTTACCACAAGGCTTGTCAGATACTGAAGAGAATCCAGTGTCTGGCCTCTTTTTCCGATGAGGATACCCATATCCTCACCTTCAAAATCCACATCCAGAGAACCGTCTGCAGTGTTGTATTTCGATGTGATCTCCACTTCTCCAAGATCCATGGAGCCGAATACGTCACGAAGAAATACGACTGCTCTCTCCTCAACCTCTCTGATCTTCTCCGGATCGCTGAGGATCTCTATCGGTCTGCCCTGCTTCGGTGCTCTCTCACGTGTTTCCTTCGGCTGACGCTCCTTTGGAGCTCTTGGCTGTTTCTCACGTGCAGGCTTTGCTTTGCCCTGGAAATCCCTTGCAGGTCTTTCCTTTGGTGCTGCTGCCTTTGCAGGTGCTTCTTCGGATGCCTTCTCCACCTGTACAGCTTCTTTCTTCACCGGCTTCTTCTCCTCTGCAGGAGCTGCTTTCGGTGCAGATTCTTTCTTTACATCCGGAGTAAAAGGCTTTTCTAATTTCTTCTCTTCTTTGATAGCGTCCAGTTTCACGGACTCTACCAGTTCATCGATCTCCTGCATATCAGAAACTGGCTCGATTCTGCGAACTTTGATCACGGCAGGTTTGCTGCCGATTCCGAAGAATCCGGAGCTGCCTTCACTGATAACCTGAATATCAAGCTGGTCACTGGAAGTTCCAAGCTCAAGACACGCTTTTGTGATAGCTTCATTCTTTGTTTTTGCTGAAAACTGAATGTAATCCTCCATTACGAACCCCTCCGTTCCTGATTATTTCTTCTTATTTCTCTCGTCAAAGTCTCTTACGAGATTTGCTTTAGCTGTGATGCTGCCCGGTTTTGCACTTCTTGCCTTCTCATAAGCAGTATCAACCTTCTGTGCTCTGTCTGAAGCACCATTGTTTCCGCTGTTGCCCTTATTGATCACAGGTTTATTGATATTCTTGGCGGACTGATGAGCCTGATTGGTGATCTTCTGCGGCGGAAGTCCTTCCTTCGCACGCTTCGCTTCGATCTTCTTCATATTCTCATTAACCAAATCATCAATGTTCATCTTATCAAGATGACGATTGATCGCAAACTGCTGGGCACTTCGAACGACAGCACTGGCGATCCAGTAGATACCAAGACCAACCGGGAATGTGAAACAGAAGAATGCAGACATCAGAGGCATGACCATGTTCATGGTTTTCATGGAGTTTGCCATTGCACTGGCCTGATCATTTCCGTCTGCCGGCTGTGTTGCAGCCTGTGGCATAAGCTTCAGGTTCAGCATCTGAGTTGCCCATGCAAGAACCGGGATCAGAAGTGCTACGATCGCAAGTAACAGAGAACCATGATTTTTGAAGAATTCCATGATATAGTACAGCGGCTGGTCTGCGATATTCAGTCCACAGAAGCCCTGCATCTTGGAAATATTGCCGGATGCTTTTGTGATCGCATCAGAAAATCCTGAAAACTGATTCATCTGTGCCAGCTCTTTCCACTGGGAAGGAGAAAGTGCATACAGAAAATCAACAATAGAGTTACTTGTAGCATTTCCGGCACTGTCCATAACGAGACGCACTCGTGTCATGGAATGGTCTGTGATAAACTGCTGCAGGATATCTGTGTATCCGTTTACAGCTAGCAGGTTGTCAACTACACCAGTAAAAATGTTCTTTACACTTCCAACGTAAGCAGGAATCCGGTAAATAACCTGATACAGAGCAAACAGAATAGGCATCTGAATGGCTAACTGTACACAGCTACCGGTTGGAGAAACACCATATTTCTGATAAACAGCCTGGGTTTCTTCGTTCATTTTCATCATGGAAGCCTGATCCTTTTTACCCTGATATTTCTTCTGGATCTTCTGGATCTCAGGCTGCATGATCGCGCTTAACTTGGAGAATTTCTGCTGCTTGATCTGCAGCGGTGTCATAAAGGCAAAGATAAGAATACTGAAGATAATGATACAAAGACCAATGTTCTGGATTCCGAACAGGCCGTCAAGCATCTTATATATGCCATCCATGATCCATCCCATCACAGACGCGATCTGTCCGATAATAGGAGTTCCGGTTTTTGTTGCTAAAAACAGTTCCAAATTCATTTCCTCCTAGACTTCTTATTCAATTGTAAAAGTCCGGTAACTATTCATTCGTCCACTAACTGCGGAGGTACTGAACAGTTACAAATTCCGATAACTGCTCTGCCCGGGAAAAGGCTGAACAGTCACAAAATAATTCATGGCACAGGGTCATAGCCTCCGTGGGAAAAAGGATTGCATCGCAATATCCTCCATACCGCAAGAAGACTGCCCTTAAATGCGCCATATTTTTCGATTGCTTCCAAACCATATTGAGAACATGTGGGAATATAAGGACATTTCGTTCTCTTCATCGGCGATATATATTTTTGATAGAGCCTTATCATCTTAATCAGAAATTTCTTTATCATGTTCATTCCCTGTTATATGATGCTTTCTTGCAAGATGCAGAAAAGCACTCTCGATTTCGTGAAAGCTCTTGCCCTTGGCTGCGGCTCTCGCTACTACTACAATATCAAGGTTACTGTCAAAATCTGTTTCGTTGAGACGATAGCTTTCTCTGATCAATCTGGTGAGTCTGTGGCGAACCACACTGTTCCCTACTTTTTTGCTTACTGATATTCCCAGACGATTCTTCATGTGCTGATTCTTCAGCACGTACATCACCAGAAGCCGATTTGCATACGATGTTCCGTTCTGATATACAACTTTAAAATCTTGATTTTTCTTTAAGGACTCTGATCTGATCAAACGAATCCTCCTTAATTAGATTCCGCCTGCGCGGATATTTCTCCGGATAGAAGAAAAGACCACATAAATGCGGTCTTGCAGCTTATGCTGATAACTGTTTTCTTCCTTTTAATCTTCTTGCAGCTAATACTTTACGTCCGCCCTTTGTGCTCATGCGAGCTCTGAAGCCGTGAACTTTAGCTCTGGATCTCTTTTTTGGCTGAAATGTCATCTTCATAGGTAAAGCACCTCCTTTATCTATTTTTAATTGTTATGAAATAACTTATCATTCAGAACATCGTTTCAATTATATAAATAAACCTCCTTTTCGTCAAGTAAAAATTGCAAAAAACCCGATAAAATCAAGGGTTCTGTAAAATACCCCCACCTTACGGTATTTATTTTTTTCTCTTATGTGGAAAGCGCTTATGGTTTACGTAACATTATCCACATTTTGTGGATAACTTGTGGATAACTTGTGGATTGACCGGAAATCTATCCACTTTTTCGGAGGGTTTGTTCACATCGTTTTCAAAAAAATCCCTTATTTGCGGTATTTTTAAGGTGGATTTTTTTATACACATAATTCTTCCACATTTTCCACCAATTCTCGACTTATGGAAACCTCCAGGACTCTTATCCACAATAATCCACCCTAATCCACAGTAATTTCCCCACATTATCCACATTCTTTTCCCCAAAATCTCAAGGATTTTCCATTGCGAAAACCCCATTTTCATTGTAATATATAAAAGGATATCTATCTCCAGTCGCAGACTGGGGTTATTATAATACTCATGGGAGGAAAAAATGGACGCTGTTATTGAAAAATGGGAGGAGATCCTGCAAACTGTCAAATCTGAATATGAGGTGACTGATGTCCCTTTTAATACCTGGCTCAAGCCGCTGAAAGTTTATGAGGTTGACGGAAAGCTGATAACAGTGGTTGTTCCCTCTGAACAGGCAGCGATCGGAGTCAATTACATCAGTAAACGCTACAAAATACCCCTCCAGGTTACTATCTGTGTACTGACAGGCATGGAAGAATGCGAGGTTCGCTTCGTTCTGGAAAAAGATCTCCCCAAAAAAACAGAAAAAAACACTTCTTATGATAAACAGGTTCAGGATACACGTTACGAAGAGGCGCATTTAAATCCAAAATACACCTTCGACACCTTCGTTGTAGGAAGTAATAACAAATTCGCCCAGGCCGCAGCTCTTGCAGTTGCCGAATCACCGGGAGATACCTACAATCCACTGTTTATCTATGGCGGAGCCGGTCTTGGTAAGACGCATCTTATGCATTCCATCGCTCATTTCATTCTGGAACACGACGAAAACAGCCGTGTTTTGTATGTAACCAGTGAGGAATTTACCAACGAGCTGATCGAAACCATCCGAAACGGAAATAACACGGCAATGAGCAAATTCCGTGAAAAATACAGAAATATCGACGTTCTTCTTGTCGATGATATTCAGTTTATTATAGGAAAAGAATCCACACAGGAGGAATTTTTCCATACATTTAACAGTCTTCACAGTGCCAAAAAGCAGATCATCATATCCTCTGATAAACCACCGAAGGATATGGAAATCCTGGAAGAGCGCTTCCGTTCCCGGTTCGAGTGGGGTCTGATCGCAGATATCACGCTGCCTGATTACGAAACCCGAATGGCGATCCTTCATAAAAATGAAGAAATGAACGGCTACAACATCAGTGAAGATGTTATCAAATATATCGCTACCAATATCAAATCCAATATCCGTGAGCTGGAAGGTGCCTTCAACAAGGTCATGGCCGGAGCCAAGCTTGAGAAAAAGGAAGTAACTCTGGAGCTGGCAGAGCAGGCACTGAAGGATATTATTTCTCCGGATGAGAAAAAAGTGATCACACCGGAATACATCATCTCCGTTGTTGCAGAGCATTACGGAGTCACACCTGCGGACTTAAGCGGAAACAAACGAAACTCCAAGATCGTCATGCCCCGCCAGGTTTCCATGTATCTCTGCCGTGAGATCATATCCACACCTTTGAAAAATATCGGAAAAGCGCTCGGAAACCGTGACCATACCACCGTTATGCACGGTATCGAAAAGATCGAAAACGAATTACAGAACGACGATAACTTAAAAAATACCATTGATATATTAAAAAAGAAGATTAATCCACAAGGTTAGGGAAGTTTTCCACATTACTGGTGTATAACGTGTTGATTGTATGTGGAGAGATGTGTACAACTTTTTTGCCAAAACGCGGCGGTAATTTTATCCCCGGGTTATTCACATGCGAAAATACCACTTTTACACAAAGTTATCCCAACGGAAAACCCCTGAAAACATCAGGCCTGTGGGAGTTTTTCACAAAATCTGACCCCCTACGGCGGTTACTGCGGATTTTTTCTATAAATATATTTATAAAAACCACAAATTGTTCAGAAAGGGAGTTATACACACTATGAAAATCATCTGCTCCAAATCAAGTCTGTTAAAAAGTGTAAGTATCGCACTCAAAGCAGTTCCATCAAAAACCACAATGCCAATCCTGGAATGTATTCTCATGGATGCAACCACAAACCAGATCAAATTTACCACCAACGATATGGAACTGGGAATTGAAACAATCGTTGAGGGTACTATTGAAGAAAAAGGTAAAGTTGCTCTTGATGCAAAAATCTTCTATGAAATCATCAGACGACTTCCGGATAATGATGTTACCATTAAGACCGATGATAAATATGCAGCAACCATTACCTGTGAAAAAGCAAAATTCAATATCCCTGGAAAATCAGGAGAAGATTTTGCTTATTTACCGATGATCGAGAAGGATGAACCGCTGACGATCTCTCAGTACACACTGAAAGAAATGATCCGCCAGACTATTTTTTCGATTGCTGTAAATGAAAACAATAAGCTTATGACCGGTGAACTTTTTGAGATCAAAAATAACTGTCTGAAGGTAGTTTCTCTAGACGGACATCGTATCTCTATCCGCAAAATGTCTCTTAAGAAAGATTATTCTGACCGTAAGGTGGTAGTTCCGGGCAAAACTTTAAGCGAGGTCAGCAAGATCCTTTCCGGAGAAGTGGATGATCAGGTCAGCATTTACTTTACAAAAAACCATATTTTATTTGAATTTGATCAGACTATGGTAGTTTCCAGACTGATCGAGGGAGAATATTTCAGAATTGACCAGATGCTTTCCAGTGATTATGAGACAAAACTGAAGATCAACAAAAAAGAGTTCCTGGATTGTATCGACCGTGCCACACTTCTGGTACGTGAGGTTGATAAAAAACCGATCATCATCAACATCACAGACGATGATATGGAGCTGCGCATTGATTCTGCAATGGGTTCCATGAATGAAGAGATCGATATTGAAAAAGAGGGTAAGGATATCATGATCGGCTTCAATCCGAAATTCCTGATCGATGCGCTTCGTGTTATTGATGATGAAACCGTGACGATCTATCTTGTAAATCCGAAGGCCCCGTGCTTTATCCGTGACGATGAGGAGAACTATACTTACCTGATCCTTCCTGTAAACATCAACCAGAATCAGGCCAGATAAAACCTGGGAAATATAAGGAATAAGGGACAAGAGATGTACGCAGCAGTTTCGGGAATGTGAGTGTACGTGTAAGACGCACATGCTTGAAGCTGTGAACAGAATTGAGCTCGGCAGTTAGGATATGTAAGTGTCCGTAGGGCACGTACAGCCTGACGGCAGATATCAGGATTGATATAAACGGATACACCAAAAATGTGTGACCGTTTTTGACCGATTGTGCATGGGAATGCGATCGTGTTCTGAAAATTGTTTTATGCGTAAACTGCTGGAAGGGGGTATTTAAATTACCGCCTTCCGGTGAAATTTGTATTTTGGGGGATTTTAAATACCGCCAGAAGATCAGAAAAGATCGATCTGACGGAGAAAATACCCCGGAGATAAGAGGAGAAAAAATTGGAGATCAGAATTAAAGACGAATTTATCAAGCTTGGTCAGGCGCTGAAGCTGGCCGGTGTTGTGGAGGACGGCGTTGAGGCGAAATATGCCATCAATGATGGTCTGGTACTGGTGAACGGTGAGGTGGAGAACCGCCGTGGCCGCAAGATCCATCCTGGAGATACCATTTCCTACGATGGAAAAGATATTTATGTGATCGGGTGAAGGAATGTACATTGAATCCATCAGACTGAATAATTTCAGGAATTATGAGTCGCTGGAGATGAATTTTGATCAAGGCACCAATATTCTCTACGGCGACAATGCCCAGGGAAAGACCAATATCCTGGAGGCGGTTTATCTGGCAGGTACCAGCAAATCCCACAAGGGAAGCAAGGACCGGGAGATGATCCGCTTTGAGAATGAGGAATCCCATATCCGAATGATGGTGAAGAAGGGCGATCTTTCATACAAAATAGACATGCACCTCCGGAAAAACAAAGCAAAGGGAGTTGCCATCAACGGGCTGCCGATCCGCAAGGCAAGGGAGCTGCTGGGGGTGGTGAATCTGGTGTTTTTTTCTCCGGAGGATCTTAATATTATCAAGAATGGACCGGGAGAGAGAAGACGTTTTCTGGATTCGGAGCTTTGTCAGCTGGATGGTGTTTATATCACGGAGCTGGCCGGCTACAATCACATCGTGAACCAGAGAAACCGTCTTCTCAAAGACTGTTATATGAACCCCGGGCTGAAAGGTACCCTGGATGTCTGGGATATGCAGATGGTTGATTACGGAAAGAAGATCATCGGGAAGCGGGAAACCTTTGTGGAGGAGCTTAACGAGATCGCAAGGGGGCTTCATAAGGGGCTTACCGGCGGGATCGAGGAGCTGGAGATCCTGTACGAGCCAAGTGTGACGGCGGCCGAGTTTGAGGATAAGCTTTCCAGGAACCGGGAGCGGGATCTTCGGATGAAGCTGACCTCCGTGGGACCGCACAGAGATGATTTCTGCGTAAAGGTCAACGGGATCGACATCCGGAGGTATGGTTCCCAGGGGCAGCAGAGGACTGCGGCCCTTTCCCTGAAGCTTTCGGAGATCTATCTGGTGAAGAAAAAGATCCGGGATACACCGGTTCTTCTGCTGGATGATGTTCTTTCGGAGCTGGATAGCAGCAGGCAGACATATCTGCTGGAAAGCATCCACGATATACAGACTCTGATCACCTGTACAGGACTGGATGATTTTGTCAGCCATCAGTTCAAGATCAACAGGGTTTTTCAGGTGGTAAAGGGGCATGTTTATATGCCTAAAGGGTTTTGACAAGCCCGTATGCATATGGTAAACTGATTCTGATTATGGAAAGTTGGTGAATATTTTGGATAAAGAGGAGTTTCGCGTTAAGCTGGGACAGATCAATAAGCTGGTCGAGACCCAGGATTACAAAGGCGCCATGCAGATTGTTGACAGCATTGACTGGCGTCGTGTGAAAAACGTCCGTACCCTTTGTGTAGTGGGCGAGATCTACGCGGCCAACAAGCGCTATGAAGAGAGCAAGGAAATTTTTCTTCTTGCCTACCACAGAGCGCCGATCGGCAAGAACATACTTTACCGTCTGATCGAGGTTTCCCTGAAAATGGGACAGATCAGTGAAGCCACAGAATTCTTTGATGAATACAGAGAAGTGGCAGGTAATGATAACAGCCAGTATATACTGAAATATAAGATCGCCAGAGCGAAGAATGCATCTCTGAATGAACAGATCCGTATTCTTGAGGAATATAAGGAGAAGGAATTTACGGAGCGCTGGTCCTATGAGCTGGCCAAGCTCTATTACAAGGCAGGAGACAAGCAGAAGTGCCTGGATCTCTGCAATGAGATGATCCTTTGGTTCAATGACGGAACTTATGTGATGAAGGCCCTTGACCTGAAACAGCGGATGGGTGTTCTCACTGGCGAAGAGAAAGAGAAATATGAACAGCGTTTTATCCCGAAGCTGATCCCGCCGGAAAAGGCGCAGGAGATCAGGGAGAGCAAGGAAGCATCCGGCGAGTATGAGGAGGCAAAACCGGTCACAGATACTATCCAGGTAGATGATGAGCGGGATCTGAACAGTGCGGAGACATTCCAGGAGAAGCTTTCCAAGGGATTCCGTGATATCTTTGGCGGACATAAGAAATCTGCGGAAGAGGATATGGAGGAAAAAGAAGCTGCGCAGGATGAAGAGCAGGATGAGGTTTCCACAGGCTCTGAGGATGTGACGGAACAGGCGGAAGCGCCGGAGGCTGAGACTGCTGCGGCAGCAGAACCGTCAGAGGAGTTTACAGATTCTGAGGAGATCGAAGCAGCAGAAGGAAGTGAGGAAGCTTCGGATGAGCTTTCTGAAGAGCAGGAAGAGTTTTCCGGACAGGAAGCGGATGAGATCCCGCTGGCATCCGGTGTTGAGAACCTGTCATCCGGAAGTATGAAGCTGCAGGCTCAGGAACAGCAGGATAAAGAGGAAGAAGAGACTTATCAGGAAGCGGAAGAAGCTGAGGCTGAGAAAGCTACAGAGATGTCTTTGTCCCAGAGTGTTGCAGAGATCATGAAGGAGAAGGCTGCCGGAAATGAGGAAAGTGAGGAGAAGCCTGCAGGGGTTCCGCTCAATGAGGAAGGCAAGCCTGATTTTTCCGCAACGATCCGTATGCCGGAGCTGAAGATCCCGAAGTCCATGATCAATGTGGACCCGGAGAATGCAAGCAGTTCCGCGGAGATCCCGGATGCGTCCGGAATTTTCGGAAATATCGAGGATATTGCGGCATCTGTAGGTGACAGGTCCGGGAAGGATAAAGATAAGGACTTCAACCTGGAGGATACTATTCTGGCAGCAGCTACACAGCAGGGAATCGATATCCCGGAGGAAGAGAAATCTCCGGATGTCCAGCAGTCCGACGTAACGGAAGAGCCGGCAGGTATTGAGGATCTGGATATTGCGGCTGATGAATTTGTTCCGGAGGAGCCGGATGCGGCAGATATCGAGGATATCATGGCGCAGATCTCCGCTCAGCAGGAGGAAGAGGTAACGGAGACTTCCGATACCAGACTTCCGGATATCGTATTTGATGAAGATGAGGAGCCGGTTACTGAGGAGGATCTTCAGGCTGCAGAAGCAGAGTTTCTGAATGGTCCGTCAGGAGTACAGAAGCCGGTGGAAGAAGAGGATGTGCTTCCGGAGATTCCTTCACTGGAATCTGAGGAGCAGGTGCAGAAGGCGGCAGCAGAGCCTTCAACGAAGCTTCATCATGAGGAACCGGTGGCTTCAGCGGAAGAGGAAAATCTTCTTGATGAGGAAGAAGAATACAGTGATGACGCCTTTGACTTCCAGGATGAGGATGAGGATGATTTTATCAGCAGTCTCATCGGTGATGATTCTGATGAAGCCATGGAAGAGGACGATGAGGAAGAGGAGCTCAGCGAGGAAGAGCAGCTTGAGAAATTTATCGCTACGATCCATCCGGAAAAGGATCCTACAAAGATCGTTTCCAGAAAGAAAGAGCTCACAGATGAAGAGAAACAGCTTTTCACCTATTTTGTTACAGTTCCCGGAATGAAGGAACAGCTGCTTGATGTACTCTGCGATGTGCAGATGGGCGCAGCAGACAAGACTTCCCAGACCGGAAATGTGATCGTTATGGGCGGCAGAGAAACAGGTAAGACGAGACTGATCTCAAGTCTGATCCCGGCAATCTGTAAAGAGCTGAATATCGAGGCTTCCAAGGTTGCCTATATATTTGCGGATGATCTCAACGGAAAGGATATTCCGGAGATCGTATCCAAGCTTGCCGGCGGTTTCCTTGTTATCGAGGATGCAAACCAGCTTTCCCAGGAAACAGCAGATGAGCTTGAGGAAGCTATGACCGGAAACACAAAGGGAATGATCGTGATCCTGGAGGATGAAAAGATCGGTATGCGTAAGCTGATCGCAAGATATCCGAAGCTTGCGAAGAAGTTTACATCCATGATCAACATTCCTGTATTTACAAACGATGAACTTGTTAATTTCGCCAAGGTCTATACCATGGAGAATGGATTCCGTATCGACCAGATGGGCATGCTTGCTCTGTATAATCTGATCGGGATCAACCAGAAGGAGGATCAGCCGATGTGCATCGGTACTGTGAAGACCATGCTGGATAAGGCTATGGAGAGAGCTCAGAGCGGATTGTTCAAGCATTCCAAGAAGCGTGTGGACCGTGATGGCTACACGGTACTTTTTGAAAAGGATTTCAGCTGAAAATAAGAAAAAGCAGAGGTAAAAAATATGGCCAGACCTTATCTTGGTAACCCGAAATATACC
>OFMI01001938.1_pt1 | contig 11543 bp, 7 predicted proteins | sample 1541741 | NCBI WGS metagenome assembly OFMI01 (sample SAMN04209219, study PRJEB22552) | human gut metagenome | biome: gut; material: feces | host: Homo sapiens | place: USA: Oklahoma | reverse complement strand
CACTACAAGCACGAGTTCAACGGCGAGAAGCATGAGCTGGAAGAGCCAATCCACGACCACGAGCAGGGTCTGAAGCGCGTGCTCGGCTTCTTCAACGAGTTCGGCCCGAAGCTGGACGAGGCCGGCATCGTGGCGGTCGGCCACCGCGTGGTGCAGGGCGGTTCCATCTTCCCGAACCCGGCCTTGGTCACCGACAAGACCATCAACCAGGTTAAGGACCTCGCTGTGCTCGCGCCGCTGCACAACGGTCCGGAAGCCAAGGGCGCTGAAGTCATGCGTGCGCTTCTGCCGGACGTTCCGCAGATCTTCGTGTTCGATTCCTCCTTCTTCTTCCAGCTGCCGAAGGCTGCAAGCACCTACGCGCTGAACAAGGAAATCGCCGACCAGTACCACATCCGCCGTTACGGCGCCCACGGCACCTCCCACGAGTTCATCTCCTCCGTGGTGCCGGACGTCATCGGCAAGCCGGCTGAAGGCCTCAAGCAGATTGTGCTGCATATCGGCAACGGCGCTTCCGCTTCCGCGGAGGTCTCCGGAAAGCCGGTCGAGACCTCCATGGGCTTGACCCCGCTCGAAGGCCTCATGATGGGTGGCCGTACCGGCGATATCGATCCGGCCGTCGTCTTCCACCTGATCCGCAACGCCCACATGAACGTGGATGAGCTCGACGCTCTGTTCAACAAGCGTTCCGGCATGATGGGCATGACCGGTTTCGGCGATCTCCGTGAGGTTCACCGTCTGGTCGCCGAAGGCAACGAGGACGCCAAGTTGGCTCTCGACGTCTACGTGCACCGCATCGTCGGCTACATCGGCAACTACACCGCTCAGATGGGCGGCGTAGACGTGATCACCTTCACCGCAGGCGTCGGCGAGAACGATGACGTGGTCCGCAAGATGGTGTGCGACAAGCTCGCCCCGTTCGGCGTCAAGCTGGACGAAGAGAAGAACGCCACCCGTTCCAAGGAACCGCGCATCATCTCCACCCCGGATTCCAAGATCACCATCTGCGTCATTCCGACCAACGAGGAGCTGGCAATCGCCCGCAAGTCCGCGGCCATCGCAGAAGCAGGCGAGGACACTTACGGCAACGTCTTCTCCAAGTGAGCGAGGAGATCCCGCAGTCAAATGATTGACGGGACCGTATGAAGAGGACCGTACGTTCCATTGGCATCAAATCAATACCAATGGAACGTACGGTCCTTTTTCGAATAATCGTTATGTTTTCGCCGCCTCCGAGGTCTCGTTCACCGAACGTTTCCAATCGTCCCAGACAACGCCTTTCCATATCTGTTCATGCTCCGCATAATGGGGGAGGGGCTGGTAGTACGATACGAGACGTTGTGTCTATTACGCACATACGTCGCATGTTGAGAGAAGCGGTTGATTGTTGTGGTAAGACGTCGTTTTGTCGGTCTAAATGGCCTCAAGGGCATCGCCTTGATCGCGATAGTGTTGTATCACTGCGACCAGGGCACTCTGCGGGGCGGATTCTTTGGTGTTGACATATTCTTCACCATTTCAGGTTTTCTGATTTTCTCGTCGTTGCTGAATCATATTGATTCCGGCAAGGGAATAGGTTTCAAGGAATACTACCTCAAGCGTCTGCGCAGAATATACCCGGCGTTGATTCTGATGATTCCCGTCACCGTATCGTTGGCATGGTTCATCAACCAAGACATGTTGGTGGGCATTAAAAACCAGATGGTGACGGTTATGTTGGGTTGCTACAACTGGTATGCCATCGGCAGTGGCGCCAGCTATTTCTCGCAGATGAATCCAGACATGTTCCGTCATCTGTGGTTCATGTCGGTGCTGATGCAGTTCTATCTGTTGGCTCCTTTGCTGATCTACATGCTTCGAAAAATTCTGGTACGTTGGGTGCCGGTGGCGGTACTTGCTGGACTTGCCGTGTGTAGTGCGCTCTCTATGGGATTGCAGTATCACCCGGGAACCGATCCAACCAGAGTGTATTTCGGTTCGGACACACATGCCATGGGACTTTGGCTAGGTGCCATGCTGGCATGGCTGCTGATGATCATACGGCGTGGCAACGGTCGTCCGGAAGAAACGGCGATTAGGAGCGCTCGTCTGGTCTGGAGCAAGATCGGCCCTGCGGTGGCTTTTGCGGCATTACTGATTCTGTTATGGATGATGCAGCACGTTGAGCAGGGTCCTGCTGCTTTCTATGGAGGGTTTTTCGCGGCTTCGCTACTTTCAGTGGTTCTGGTCGCCGGGTCCATTCCTTTCGGATCTTGGATGCAGGATCTGCTGGTATTCAAACCATTTGATGTGGTCGGTCGATATTCATATGGCATTTACCTGTGGCATTGGCCTTTATGGTTGTTTACCAAGGCGATGTTCCCCCAGTGGGGTGCGCGGCATCTTGGATGGATGCTGCTAATTACATTCGCTCTTACCGCATGTTGTACCGCCATGTCGTGGAAGTTGGTGGAACAGCCTGTTGCCCGAGGCGGATTCATCGCCATGATTCGTCCTCTTCCGGAAAATGGCATATGGGATGCTGCCAGATGCTGGATAACGATCGTCGTGGTATTGAGTACATGCTTGATGTCCGGATACGTGGTGGACAACGCACCAAAGCAGACCAGTGTGGAACACGCGTTGGAAGAGAATGCGAGAATGCTGAAAGAGCAGCAGGGCATGCATTTAGACTTCGATAGGAAGCATCCGCCAACGCCTAAGAAGCCCGTGCACACCATGCCTAACGGGCAGCAGATGGTCGCATTCGGTGACTCGGTAATGCTTGCCTCCAGTAAAGGTTTGCAATCCGTTTTCCCTGGAATCACTGTTGATGCGGAAACCTCACGCTCGATGACCAAGGCGTTGGGACTTATAGACAAAGCCAAAAGCCAGCCGGAAGGATTGCGCCAATGGGTGCTGGTCGGCTTGGCTACGAATTCAGCGGTGACCGATGGCCAACTCAATGACATACTGAATGACATTGGACCGAATCATGTGCTTGTGCTGATTAACGCGCATGCCCCCGTGTCTTGGGTTCCCGGAACGAACGACGCGTTGAGCGACTTCGCGGCCACCCATTCCAACAACGTTGTTCTCGTTGACTGGGATGCTACGATTTCGGCGTATCCTGATGAGCTTGCCGGAGATGGTATTCACCCCGGCATGTCCAATACGTTGTACGCCCAAGCCGTTAAGGATGCGATTACGAACTGGATTAAGCAAGGACACTGAGAATAGCTTCTCGTAAATCGTGATAAAGCAGTTTTGCGATGAATATGAGGAATCCCCCTGACTCGTTTGAGCAGGGGGATTCCTCATATCACCTTAAGACTGAACAGTCTCAGTCTTCCTGATGCTGCGGAGCCGACAGGAAATGCTCTTCACTCGGTAGCAGCGCATTCAACAGCACGGCCACAACGAACGCCACAGCGATGCAGTTGGATGCGAAGATGGACTGGAACAGCGGCGGGAAGTTGACGAAAATGTCACCGACCTGCGTGAAACCGATACCGATGGTGAGGCTCAACGCTGCAATGGTGATGTTGCGCTGCGTGTAGCCGGCCTCGGAAATCATCTGGAAGCCAGACAGGATGATGTTACCGAACATCATGATGGTGCAGCCGCCAAGCACGGCCTGCGGCAGGGAATTGAACACTTCTGCCACAGCAGGAACGAAGCTTGCGATCACCAGAATCAGACCACCGGAAAGAATCACCTTACGATTGACGACCTTGGTCATGGCGACCAAGCCGATATTCTGTGCGAACGACGTCAACGGGAGGCAGCCGAACAGGCCAGAGACGGAGGAGATGAGACCGTCGCCTGCAATGGCGCCCGCAGTCTCCTTATCGGTAGGCTGACGGTCTAGACCAACCTTGGTGAGTGCTGCGGTATCGCCGAGCACCTCTACGGAAGACACGACGTACAGCAAGGCGAAGGAGATAATCGCACCCGGATCGAATTCAAGCTGGAAAGGCATGAAATGCGGCACGGATACGACCTGCAGATTCGAGAATCCGGAGAAATCGACCTTGCCCATAAAAATCGCTGCAACATAGCCGACAACCAAGCCGAACAGCACGGAAAGCTGCTTGGCGGTACCCTTCATCAGCAGCTGGAAAGCCAAGCAGGCGACCAGCGAAATCAGACCGAGCGTAAGATTCTGCCAGCTTCCGAAATCCTTGGCGCCGGAACCACCGCCGAAACTGGTGGCACCAACGGAAAGCAGCGAAAAACCAATCGACGTAACCACAATCGCGGATACGATCGGCGGTACGAAGCGACGCCAATACTTGGCGGTCAAACCAAGCACTACCTCCAACAGGCCGCCAAGCACGACTGCGCCGGCAACCGCGCCATAGCCTTGATTCTGGGCGATCGACATGGCGGCGGCCACATATGTGAAGGAAATGCCCGTGACCATTGGCAGTCGGGAACCGATCAGCCACACGCCGTACAGCTGCAGGCAAGTGCCCAGACCTGCCACCAGCAGACCGGCCTGAATGATCGTGGCAGACTGCTCGGCACTCATGTTGGCGGCGGAAGCCACCAGGAAAATCGGAGCCAGATTGGCCACGAACATCGCCATGACATGCTGCAGGCCGAACGGGATGCCCTTCCAGAACGAAACAGGTGCGTCCAAGCTGCTTAGTGCTTCAAAGGAAACGCCCTTCTTTTCGTTCGTGTTGTCTTTCTTCTTCTCTTCGCTCACAACGAATCCTCTCTCATTCATACTGTGATGAGCAACAGGTTGTAATGGTTTCTGATGCGTGCCCTAAGATACGACGATCAGGAGCGGAACTCGATGGCACCGGTTTCCGGATCCATCGACTCCACGATTGCCAGGGAATCAACGTCGTATCCCGCTGCACGCAATTCATCGCCGCCACCTTGGAAACCCTTCTCCACCGCGATGCCGATGCCCTCGACCGTCGCTCCGGCATCATGGCACAGATTAATCAGGCCCTTCAGCGCCTTGCCGTTGGCCAGGAAGTCATCAAGCAACAGCACATGGTCGCCTTCGTTGAGATACCTCTTGGACACGATCACGGGGAATTCCTTCTGCTTGGTGAAGGAGTAGACGGTGGTGGTGTACTGGTCGCCATCGAGATTGATGGACTGCGCCTTCTTGGCGAACACCACAGGTGCATTGTCGAAATGACGCGCGGCAACACAGGCGATACCAATGCCGGAAGCTTCAATGGTCAGGATCTTATTGATGGTCTTATCGGCAAAGTGCTCCGCCCAAGCGGCACCCATGCGGTCGAACAATTCGACATCGCACTGGTGGTTGAGGAAAGCGTCCACTTTCAGCACATTACCCGGCTTGACGGTACCCTGCAGGCGAATGCGCTCTTCGAGCTCCTTCATGAATCCCCTTAGATTATTGGCCGCATAAGGCGGCGTTGATGTTGACATACGGTGAACCGCATATAAACGTTCAGCATACGCGTGTCAATTGACCATGCGAGTGTTGCGCTGACCTGCATGTGTGATAGACATGAATTTCGCAGTAATCGACTTCGAATCTTCATGGAAAGAGGAACCGGTGGAGCAGAATATGGGGCCAAGTCTGTGCGATCCGCAAAGTCTGATCAAGGACCTCAATCCGCAACAGATGGAAGCGGTGAAGTACTACGGTCAGGCCCTGCTTATCGGAGCAGGCGCCGGATCCGGTAAGACCCGCGTGCTCACCAGACGCATCGCATGGCTGCTGGCACACGGTTTTTGGGCGAGCAGCATTCTCGCCATCACCTTCACGAACAAGGCCGCAGCGGAAATGCGTGAACGTCTTGCTGCCCTCGTAGGGCCTGAAGCCGAACATATGTGGATCTCCACCTTCCATTCCGCGTGCGTGCGTATCCTCCGACGAGACGGCAAGGAAATCGGCCTTACCTCAGGATTCTCCATTTATGACACGGCTGATTGCGAACGTTTGGTCAAGCTCATCAGCGGCGATTTGAACATCGATACGAAGCGGTATACGCCGCGCATGCTGCTCGGCAAAATCTCCGACTGCAAGAATTCATTGACTTCATGGCAGGACCAGTTGAAAAGCGTGAACTGCGACTACAAGCCAGGCCAGCGCGGATATCAGGTTTCAGCCGGCGACGTCGATGAGCTGGTCGCCGTGGTGTATGCGGAGTACCAGCACCGTCTGGCCATGGCGAACGCCGTGGATTTTGACGACCTGATCATGCGCACCGTCGAATTGTTCCAGCGTTGCCCACAGGTGAGCGAATACTACCGGCACAAGTTCCGTTATGTTTTCGTGGACGAGTATCAGGACACCAATCATGCGCAATATGTGCTCGTACGTGAGCTTTCCGGCATTGATTCAGGAGAACAGCCCGATCCGCAGATGCGAGGAGCGGGCCGTGTCGGACCGTCTTGGATTACGGTGGTAGGTGATTCCGACCAGTCGATTTATGCGTTCCGAGGCGCGGATATTCGTAACATTCAGGATTTTGAGCAGGATTTCCCTAATGCGAAAACCATCATGCTCGAGCAGAATTATCGTTCGACGCAGACCATTCTCGACGCAGCCAATGCGGTGATTGCAAGAAATGAAAATCGCAAGCCGAAAAAATTGTGGACAGCACTTGGCGAAGGCGACAAAATCGTCGGATACGCGGCCGACAACGCACAACAGGAAGCAGGGTGGATAGCCAACGAAATCGCGCGAATCCACGAAGAGGAAGGCATCGCATACCGCGACATCGCCATCATGTACCGTGCCAACGCGCAATCACGTTCGCTTGAAGAGGCCATGATCAACGCCAATCTTCCATATCAGCTGGTCGGTGGCACCAAATTCTACGAGCGCAGGGAAATCAAGGATGCGCTCGCATATCTGCAGGCCATCGTGAATCCCGCGGACAATGTGAACGTCCGCCGCATCCTCAACGTGCCGAAGCGTGGATTGGGCGTTCGTGCCGAAGGCCTCATTGCCTCGTATGCGGATGCTTACGACACTACGTTTTTTGGTGCGATTGAACATATGGAGCAGATTGAAGGTATGTCCGCGCGTACGACGAAGCCGTTGGGCGTATTCCGCGACATGATGCATGGGCTTGCGGATTTCGCGAAGGACCATGATACGAAACCATCCGAAGTGGTTGCCGAAGTGCTCTCCAAGAGTGGGATTTTGGAGGAGTTGCAGCGCTCCGAGGACCCGCAGGACGCTTCCCGCGTCGACAATCTTTCCCAACTGCAGTCGGTGGCTGCGGAATTCGAGCAGAACACGCCTGATGCCACATTGGCGGGATTCTTGGAAACCACGGCTTTGGTGGCCGATTCCGACCAGTTGCCGGGGGAGAACGAGGACTCCGGCAAAGTAACGATGATGACCCTGCATACGGCTAAGGGTCTGGAATATCCATACGTATTCCTGACCGGCATGGAGCAGGGAACATTCCCGCACCAGCGGGCCATGGAGGATACCAGTGAGCTTGCCGAGGAGCGTCGCCTTGCCTATGTGGGCATCACCCGCGCGAAGCGTCGCCTGTATGTGACGCGTGCGGCCGTGCGCGCGCAATGGGGGCAAGCCAACGATATGATGCCCAGCCAGTTCCTTGACGAGATTCCCGACGAGCTGATCGATTGGAAAAGACGTGAGGCCGGAGTCGAACGCATGCGTGCCAGCTGGCGGAATGATGACGACGAGTTCGGCGGCTGGGACGATGACGACGATTTCGGATCAGTGCCGTTCGGTGGCTCCTCATATGGAAAGTCGAGTTATGGTGGTTCCTCATATGGTTCCGGTACGTATGGATCGCGGTCCTCGTACGGGTCGTCCTCGTACGGGTCGTCCTCGTATGGGTCGGGTCGCGCGCAATACGGTGGTTCGTCCGCGCGCGGCGCATCATCCTTACACGGCTCCAGCTCACAACGTTCGTATGCAGGAGCGGGATCGAGCTCCTCATATGGTTCTTCATACGGTTCGTACGGCTCCGGCAAGTCCAGCGGAAAATCCGGCAAGGTCACTACTAGACAAGTCAAGCCGAAAACCAAACCTGTGGACCTGACCAAATCCTCGCAGGCAAGCCAAACCGACAATCGGAGCGGCTTGAGCATCTCGGACGTGCATGTCGGAGACAGGCTCACGCATGACCATTTCGGCATGGGCACGGTCATCGAAATACAGGACAAAGGCGCGAATTCGGTCATTACCGTTGATTTCGGCAATGGTGAGGTCAAACGTCTGCTGCTGCGTATGGCACCCATCGAAATGCTGTGATGAAGCTGGAAAGCATATGAAGCCTTTCTCTATAGCACGAAGTTGAAGAAAAAACAAGACTTTCTTTTTCAAAAGGACCTTGCAATAATCGGTGATGCTTGTCTTTTTGAGAGGAAAAACATGAATAAGAAGCTGTATGCCGGTATTTCGCAGATTCTGCTTGGCGCTTTGGTGGCCATCGCACCGCAGACCTTCGCCCACGTGTGCGCGGTCAAAGAAATGCCGATGGCATGCCATTACACGGCTCAGGCTGCGCTCGGCATCGGTATTGTGATTGCGGTGCTTGGTGTCGCAGGGCTGTTCGTTTCCAATCAGACTCGTGCTGGTCTTGACATTGCCAATGCCGTGCTTGGTGTGCTGACCATCACTGTGCCAACCGTGCTTATCGGCGTGTGCAAGGGTGCCATGATGCACTGCCATATGGTCACCTTGCCGACGCTGGTCGTGCTTGGCGTGCTGCTGGCTGTGCTCGCGTCAATCGCTGCGTATCTTGATCTCAAGCCGGCAAAGCGCGCCTGATCTTACGATGGCGAATCACATCACCCTCGCCGGTTTGCCGCTGGTCAACCTCAAGCGCAAACCGTTTCGTACTGCAGCGCTTACCATCGTCGTCACCATGCTTACTATGGCCTTTTATGGAGGCTCGCTGCTGTCCATGAATCTTGAAGCTGGCTTGAACAGCATGCAGGAACGTATGGGTGCCGATCTTATGGTCACGCCGCAAAACACCAAAAACGAGGCCGAGGCGTTGCTGACCAATGGATCAGCAAGCACGTTCTACTTCACCAACGACATCACCGGTGAAGTAGCGAAAGCCGACGGTATCGACGAAATCACGGAACAAGCATATATCTCATCGCTGGCCGCCGCATGCTGCGACGAAAAAGTGCAGATCATCGGATTCAATCCCGATACCGACTTCGTAATCACCCCTTGGATCGCATCGCAGTTCGACGGCACGCTCCAGCGCGGTCAGATTGTTGCCGGAGCTAGCATCAACGTGTCGGGCAATAACACGGTCAAACTGTACGGACATGAATTCCCGGTGGCGGCGCAACTTGCCAACACGGGTACGTCACTCGACAATTCTGTATTCGTGAACATGCAGACCGTTCCCGACGTGGTCGGCTATTCCGCCAAGGTGGGTCATGCCGCCATTCCGGAAGAATTTGCCGACAAAGCCGTTTCAGCAGTGCTCATCAAGGTCAAAGATGGTTATTCCGCTCAGCAGGTCGCTGCGAACATCACCAAAACGACCGGAATCAAAAGCCTTGGATACGTGTATCCAGGCGGTATTACGGCTACCACGAAATCCAATCTGAACGTGATTATTCGCTACGTGACCATTTTCGTCGCGGTGTTCTGGATTATGGGCCTGATCGTGCTGCTTGCGGTGTTTTCATCCGCCATGAACGAACGTAAGCGTGAATTCGCCGCGTATCGTATTCTTGGTGCCAATCGTTCCACTTTGGTTGGCATCATCGTGAAGGAATCAGCCATGATTGGAGCTTCGGGCGGAGTTGTTGGCATTGCGGTCGCATCTCTTGCGATTTTCCCGTTCAGTACGCTTATCGGACAGCAGCTGCAGTTGCCGTATCTGCAAACCAACATATGGAATGTGTTGGCATTGATCGCAGTGAGTTTCGTGTTCGCAGTGCTTACCGGGCTACTTGCTTCCGTGGCGACGGCGGTGAAACTTTCCGCTCCCGAAACCTATCTGACTTTGAGAGAAGGTGAATGATGGCGGAAAACACGGTTCTCGAAGTAAAAGAGCTCACTCGCGAGTTCACACGTCGTGGCAAACCGTTCGCGGCTGTGGATCATGTCGATTTCACCTTGAATCAAGGCGAGTTCGTGGCGATCGTTGGACGTTCCGGCAATGGTAAAAGCACGTTGCTGAATCTTATAACCGGTCTGCTCAAACCCACGTCCGGATCCATCGATTTGGACGGTAACGACGTGACGCGACTGAATGACAGGCAAATGTCGATCGTGCGCAATCGCACCATCGGTTTCATCACACAAAGCCAGACGTTGTTGCAGAATCTTACGGCGCTTGACAATGTGATTCTTCCTTCCGTTCTGCAGAACGGCAAAACAGAGCAGTGCGATATCCAGGTACATGCGGATTCGCACGATTTGAAAGCGACGGAAGGGAACGCTTCTGATTCGCCTTCCGAACAGACGGTCGATGACGGACTTCCGGATGTCATTGCGGCGGTTCCGGCGGTAAAAGCGCAAAACAATCTCGTTCAGGATCATGCCGTGGAACGTGCGCACTCGTTGTTGCGCCGACTGCAGGTCGATGACTTGGCGGAATGCTATCCGAAAGAACTTTCCGGTGGTGAGATGAGACGTGTCAGCATAGCGCGAGCTTTGATGAACGGTCCGAAACTACTGATTGCCGATGAGCCCACCGGCGATTTGGATGCCGAAAGCACCGCCATCGTTATGAGGCTACTGCAGGAAGCCACCAAAGACGGCACGGCCGTGCTCATGGTCACCCATGATCCGGATGCGCTCGCATATGTGGATCGAACTTACCGCATGGACAGGGGCGTACTGTCTGAGGCATAGCGTCGAAATGGCGACGTGACATGCCGAAGAGGGCGGAATGGCAAGCTCGTCCCGCCCTCATGTGTATTATTAATGATTGGTGTGCGCCCGCAAGGGACATGCCGTCTGGAGTCTTAGCCCATCAGTGGGTCGGCGGCCGATACGAGCTGTATTACGGCACGTGTTCAAGCCGTTCGTGTTCTGCACGAAGAAGCACTGGAGAGGCTGGCTCAGCGTATGTCGGACTTCGGCATACGTTCCGTTCAGACAACGACAGAACAAACAAAGGATTAAACCAATGACGAACGTTCAGCGTTCCCGCCGTCAGGTGCGTCTTTCCCGCGCCCTCGGCATCGCTCTGACCCCTAAGGCTCAGCGCATCTTCGAAAAGCGTCCGTATGCTCCTGGCGAGCACGGCCGCACCCGTCGCCGCACTGAATCCGATTACGCAGTGCGTCTGCGCGAGAAGCAGCGTCTTCGCGCCCAGTACGGCATCTCCGAGAAGCAGCTCCGCGCCGCTTACGAGAAGGGCACCCACACCGCCGGCCAGACCGGCAACGCCATGCTGACCGATCTTGAGACCCGTCTCGACGCTCTGGTCCTGCGTGCAGGCTTCGCCCGCACCACCGCCCAGGCTCGCCAGTTCGTGGTCCATCGCCACATCCTCGTCGATGGCAACATCGTCGATCGTCCGTCCTACCGCGTCAAGCCGGGCCAGACCATCCAGGTCAAGGCCAAGAGCCAGACCATGGTTCCGTTCCAGGCC
>OFMI01001933.1_pt1 | contig 11561 bp, 10 predicted proteins | sample 1541741 | NCBI WGS metagenome assembly OFMI01 (sample SAMN04209219, study PRJEB22552) | human gut metagenome | biome: gut; material: feces | host: Homo sapiens | place: USA: Oklahoma | reverse complement strand
GCAAAGTATGTTTCGTACTGAGCCTGTGTATATCTTGCATAGAAATTTGCAACACCTGCCGTAATCTCTTCATCCCCTGCTTTTACGACTACTGCATCGTCCTTCAGTGATCCACATCCGATAAGTGATGCTGCCATAATTCCTGCCAGTACTAATATTAATGCTCTTTTTTTCATTTATCCTAACCTGCCTTTATTTGCTTATTGGGTCAATTATACCGCTTTTTTCTTCGCCTATCAATCTTTTCAACCCATTTAACACATTTTTTGTACTTTCCAATGCGTCTGTCTGCTTCTCTTTCAGATTCCTTCTCTTCTTCTCATAGATAAAGCATGGCTGCACCCCATCCGCTTTGAACGTCAGCTCGCCACGAAAATCTTCAATCAGCTTCGGAATCCGCTCCGGATGTACTTTTGCTTTTTCATACATGGTAAATGTGTAAACCTCGCCTTTCTGCTCGACCGCCGTTACATACAACTGATGTGCCTGCGCCTTCAGAGCCGCTACTTCCAGAAGCTTTTCTACTTTCTTCGGAATATCTCCGAAACGGTCGATCAGTTCTTCTGTCATATCTTCCATCTCTTCTCTGTTCTCGATTGCAGCGATCCGTTTATAAACATCCAGTTTCTGATATTCATTCGGAATATACGAAGCCGGAATAAATGCATCCACATTCAGATCCATCGTCGTTGTAAATGTCTCCTCTTCTTCCATCTCGCCTTTCAGCTGCTTCACCGCCTCGTTCAGCATCTTACAGTAAAGGTCATATCCGACTGCTTCCATATGTCCATGCTGTTCTGCTCCTAGAAGATTGCCTGCTCCGCGGATCTCAAGATCCCGCATTGCGATCTTGAATCCCGAACCAAGATCCGTAAACTCGCGGATGGCCGCCAGTCTCTTTTCAGCCACTTCTTTTAACATCTTGTCTCTCCGGTATAGAAGGAATGCATATGCCATGCGGTTAGAGCGTCCGACACGCCCACGCAGCTGATAAAGCTGTGAAAGGCCGAGACGATCCGCATCGTGGATGATCATCGTATTCGCATTGGAAATATCCAGTCCGGTCTCTATGATCGTTGTAGATACCAGTACATCAATCTCACCATTAATGAAATCATACATAATCCGTTCCAGTTCGTGTTCCCGCATCTGTCCGTGTGCATAGGCAACCGTAAGATCCGGCACCAGTTTCTGCACATGTCCTGCCACTTCATCAATATCTTCCACGCGGTTGTAGACATAATATACCTGTCCCTGTCTTGCGCATTCCCGTTCAATTGCCTCACGTACCATCTCATCGTTATATTCCATGACATACGTCTGGATCGGCATACGGTCGTTCGGCGCTTCTTCCAGCACACTCATGTCACGGATTCCGATCAGGCTCATATGAAGGGTTCTCGGGATCGGAGTTGCCGTAAGCGTCAGTACATCTACATTTTCCTTTAATTTCTTGATCTTCTCTTTGTGCTGTACTCCGAATCTCTGCTCTTCATCAATGATCAGAAGCCCGAGATCCTTGAATTTCATATCTTCACTTAACACTCGGTGTGTTCCGATGATAATATCTACCAGCCCCTTTTTCGCATCCTCGACTGTCTTCTTCTGCTGCGCCGGCGTGCGGAATCTGCACATCAGATCGATCCGCACCGGAAAGTCTTTCATACGCTGCACGAACGTCCGGTAATGCTGCTGTGCAAGGATTGTTGTCGGAACCAGATAGACCACCTGTTTACTCTCCTGTACTGCTTTGAATGCCGCACGGATCGCAACTTCTGTTTTTCCGAATCCGACATCGCCACAGACCAGACGGTCCATGATCTTGTGGCTTTCCATATCTTTTTTCACAGCCTCGATCGCCATCATCTGGTCTTCTGTCTCTTCAAACGGGAACATCTCTTCAAATTCCCGCTGCCAGACAGTATCTTCTCCATAGACATAACCATCCTGTTCCTGTCTCGCCGCATACAGCTTCACCAGATCCCTTGCAATCTCTTTTACCGCACCGCGCACCTTTGTCTTGGTCCGGTTCCATTCCTGCGTTCCCAACTTGTTCAGTTTCGGTTTCTTGGCATCGGCACTTGCATATTTCTGGATCAGATCCAGCTGTGTTGCCGGGATATAAAGATTTCCGCCCTGTGCATACGAAATCTTCATATAATCCTTCGAAATCTTGTCTACGACGATCTTCTCGATCCCCTGATAGACCCCGACACCATGATTCTCATGGACCACATAGTCTCCCGGTTTCAGTTCCGAAAAGCTCTGGATCTTACGGCCTTCATATGTCTTTCTCTTTTTCTTCTTTTTCCGTTTGCCGAAAATGTCCGACTCTGCGATCACAGTGAATTTGAGCATCGGATATTCATAACCTTCTGCGATATATCCGTATGCCGTCATGATCTCTCCCGGCTTCACTTCCCGGTCCAGATCTTCACTGTAATAACTGCTCAGATTATAATCTCTTAAATCTTCCGCCAGACGCTTCGCACGGGTCCTGGAACCTGACAACAGAATTACCCTGTATCCATTTCTTTTTAACCGTTTCAGATCCTGTGTCAGCATTTCAAAACTGTTATTATACGGATTCACACTTTTCGCCTGGATCTCATAAGACTCTCTCACTTCCAGTCCTTTGCATTTCATCCCCAGTGCATAGAATCCGATACTACTGTAACAATTGATCTTTTTCAGGATCTCAGTGACCGGAAAGATTTTTGCTTCTTCCTCTTCCAAATCATATCCGCTTTCCAGACGTTTCTTCTGTGCTTCCATGAATTCATCTTCAATATTCTGTCCACGCTCCACAAGACGTACCGGTTCATCCAGAAAAAGGATCGTATCCTCCGGTGGAAAATAATCCAGAAACGAGACACCCTTCTCACCATTCTGTGGGAATTCTACCGCCGGATAGATTACAATATCCATCAGATTTTCGATCGACCGCTGGCTCTCCACATCAAACGTACGGATGGAATCCACCTCATCTCCCCAGAGTTCGATACGCACCGGAAGTTCTTCCGTCAGCGGATAGATATCCAGGATTCCTCCACGTACCGCAAACTGTCCAGGTCCTTCCACCTGCACTTCCCGGTCATAACCTATAACCGAAAGCTTCTCTGCCATCTCATCCAATTTGAGAACGCTGTCATTTTGTACCTTAAGTACTTTTTCCGCAATACTTTCCTTCGGTGCCAGATGATCCATGAAGCCGTCCAGGCTTGTCACAACCGTTACCGGTTCACCCGAAAGCACTGCCTGGATTCCTTCCATTCTCTGCTTTACCAGTTCTTTACTTCGGATATCTGCCTGATAGAAGAGAAAATCTTTCGCCGGATACAGATACGTATTACTGTCCAGGAAACGGTATTCTTCATAGATTTGTTTTGCTTTTGTCTCACTGGAACAGGCGATGACTTTATATTTACAGCCATCGCCAAGTGCATACATCATATGAGATTTCTGGGAATTCACACATCCGCACACACGGATCATTCCCACATCTTTTTTCTTATTCTTGCAGAGTTCTTCAAACTCTGCCAGTTCTTTTAACGGCCCGATTAAGCCCTGCATCTTTTATGCCTCCTTAGGCTTTACTTTCCTGTTATACTGATTCATGGCAGCCTCGATCTCTCCATTTAAGATCATTCCCACCGCATGGTCTGCGCGGTCATAACCTTCTTCCATCAATTCACGGTCTTCTTTTGAAAAATGTCCCAGCACATAATCCGCCAGGTCATATTTCTTCGGCTTCTCACCTACCCCGATCTTGATTCTCGGAAATACATCCGTTCCCAGATTGGCAATGATATTCTTGATTCCGTTATGCCCTCCGGCACTTCCTTTTTTACGGATCCTTAGCTGTCCCACATCCAAACTGATATCATCATAGATCACCAGAAGTTCATGTTCTTCATCGATCTTATAATAATTGACCAGTTCTCTTAAGCTTTCCCCGCTGAGATTCATGTAAGTCTGCGGTTTTACCAGAAGCACTTTCTGACCCTCAATGATTCCCTTTCCGACCAGCGCTCTTCCTTTTCTTCCATCTACAGAAATATTATATCTGTCCGCCAGCATATCTATGACATCAAATCCTACATTGTGTCTGGTTCCTTCATACTGAAGTGTAGGATTCCCAAGTCCTGCAATAATAAACATAATTCTTCACCTTCCATTTCTTTTACCATTCTACAAGAACCTTTCCCATTTGTCACGGAAAAATTAAATGAATAATTCTTCCACTTTTTTCATACATTATAGAAAATAAAACAATCTTTGAAATAAAATACCAGGAGGTCTCGCTATGAGTTCCAAAACCAAAATTGTTGTACTTCACATGAAGGAAATCATCTATACCGTTATTTTTGCAGTATTAGCCATTGTTCTGATCCTGCTTTTGATATTCATGTTCCGTCCCGGACACCATTCCGGATCCAATGATAAGAAGATCTACACTCCCGGAATCTACACTTCCGATATTACGTTGAATAATACTGCTTTAGAAGTTGAGGTCACAGTGGATGAAACGCATATCAATTCAATCCGTTTTACGAATCTGAATGATTCCATCACAACCATGTACCCTTTTATCGAACCGGCGATTGAAGATATTGCCGAACAGGTCTATAAAAAACAGTCTCTTGAGAATATACAGTATTCTTCCGATACTCCTTATACTTCCCAGTTGATTGTTCAGGCCATTGAAAACGCACTAAAAAAAGCCGAAACTACAAAGTAGTCGCGGCTTTTTCTTTTGCTCTCTTTTGTTCTTGTTCTGATCTTAACCCTCAACGATAAGATAACGTCCATCTGGAAGTGCAAATACTTCCGATGCCTCTTCGATCTCTTCATCAGACATTCCGCTGATATCCATTCCCTCCTGATCCAGGAATTCTTTAACTTCTTCAATGCTGTCTACGATAGAAGCCATACAATCCTCCAGAAAAGCCTCAGCCTCTTCTAAAGTCTCAGCAACTGGTTCGTCAAACAGCTGTCCCTGGTTCAGGATAAAGGTCTTCAGACATTCTTCATCATATTCGTACATACATCTCAACCTCCCTTATCGTAATATTACACAAACTGCAACAGTTCTTCCGGTCTTTCGATCAGATGATCTGCTCCCGCAGTTTCTAACGTTTTCCTGTCCCGGAATCCCCACAGCACACCTATTGTCTTAAGGCCTGCATTCTTTCCGGTTGCCGCATCGACTTCCGAATCTCCGATATACAGACATTCTTCTTTCGATACCTGCATCTGCTCCATCAGATACCAGACTCCGTCCGGTTCTGGTTTTCTGCGGATGCCGTCTTTTTGTCCCTGTGCATAGTCAAAAATGTTATCTCCAAAGATTTCTTTTACAACCTTTACCGTCTGACGGTCCGGCTTATTCGAAAGGACTGCCAGATGGATTCCTCTGTCTTTCAATGCTTTTAACATCTCCGGAATCCCCTCGTAAAGTGTTACATGATATGTACAATTCTGATCAAATATACGTCCGTAAATTTTCATTCCTTCTTCAATTCTTGAAGCCTTAGGATCCCCCGACACTTTCAGAGATTCTTCGATCAGAACTCTTGCTCCGTTTCCGACAAACATTCTGCACTGATCCTTTGTGATCTGGGAGAGCCCCATCTCCTTCAGTGTCAGATTCACAGAATATGTCATAGATTCCAATGTATTTGTTAATGTTCCATCTAGGTCAAATATACAAGCTTTCATTATACAAATCCCTCCTGCAAATATCATAGTATGAGACTGTCAAAAATGCAATACTAAAAAAATCTATCAGACTTTTTTGTCATATACATGACACACAAAGCGATACGCCAGCCCTTAGATAAGGTACTGGCGCATTGTTTTCAACGCATTCTTTTCAAGTCTGCTCACCTGAGCCTGTGATATCTGTATTTCATCTGCAACCTCCATCTGTGTTTTTCCCTGAAAAAACCGAAGCTTTATAATATACCGTTCCCTCTCTCCCAGATGTTTCATTGCTTCTTCCAATGATAAATCTTCTATCCACTTTTCTTCTTTATTCGTCTGATCACTTAACTGATCCATTACATAGAGTGCATCTCCTCCATCATTGTACACCGGTTCCTGAAGGCTCATAGGTACCTGGATTGCATCCAGTGCAAATACAATATCTTCTTTGGATATTCCGATCTCCTCAGCGATTTCCTGTACTGTAGGCTCTTTCTGATTCTTCTTCATATAGTTTTCCTTAGCATAAATTGCCTTGTATGCAGTGTCTCTGAGTGACCGGCTGACTCTTATGGAATTATTATCTCTCATGTACCTTCTGATTTCTCCGATAATCATAGGTACTGCATAAGTGGAAAATTTTACCTCTAATTCTGTATTAAAATTATTGATTGCTTTAATAAGGCCAATACAGCCAATCTGGAACAGATCATCCGGATTCTCTCCACTTGCACCGAACCTCCTTATTACACTTAAGACAAGTCTTAGATTACCTTTGATATATTCTTCTTTCGCTTCCTGATCTCCCGCTTTAATACGCACAAACAAAGCTTCCTTCTCCTTTTCATTCAGGATCGGAAGCTTTGCTGTATTCACACCACATATTTCTACTTTTCCCTGTGCCATTGCGAACCTCCTGTCAGAATCTTCTCTATCAGTTTCTAGTAAAATGATTCTCCATATCGCACAGGCTTATGCGGATTCTTATGAAATTAAAAAAACTTTTACTCCTTGACATCCGGTCTGACGTCGGTTATCTGTCCCATTTGTCTGCCAGATTTTGGATCTGTGTTTCAAATTTTGCCATATCTTTATTGGCAATTCCTTCGTTCTTATATACTACATTTAACAGACGTTTGGCTGCTGCCACCAGACGGTTAAATGCAGATGCACTTTTAATCTTATTCGGCTTTTCTTCTGCCTTCTTCGGAATCTTCTGACCAATGGTAATGATCTCATTTGTCGCAAGATCTACGGAACCTCCGGAATACGGTGCAAATGCCGGGCAGCCAAATTGCTCTTCTACAAGCGCAGCAAAATGATCCGTCACTGTATCCTCACCATGTACAACCATCACACGGTCCGGTACCTTTTCAAATCCTGCGAGCCAGTCTAACAGTCCATTCATATCTGCATGTCCGCTGATTCCCCTTAACACTTCTATCTTTGCGTTGACCGTGATGTTCTCACCAAATAATTTCACACTCTGTGCACCTTCGATCAGCTTTCTTCCAAGCGTTCCCACTGCCTGATATCCAACAAAACAGATGGTACATTCCGGCCGCCACAGATTATGTTTCAAGTGATGCCTGATACGTCCGGCCTCACACATACCGGATGCAGACAGGATTACTTTAGGTTTCGTATCAAAATTAATCTGTCTGGATTCATCACTGGTAATCGTTGTCTTGAGTCCCTGGAACAACAGTGGGTTAATTCCCTGATTGACAAGCGCCATTGCGTCTTCATCAAAGCATCCTTTGACATTTTTATTAAACACATTGGTCGCTTCAATTGCCAGCGGACTGTCTACATACACTTCAAATCCCGGGAATTCCGGAAGCAGATTCTTTTCTTTTATCTCTCTGATAAAATACAGGATTTCCTGCGTACGTCCTACCGCAAACGATGGGATTACTACATTGCCTCCTTTTTGGAATGTTTCCCGTAAAATTCTTGTAAATTCGCCGACATAATCCGGAATATCCTCTCCATGTGTCCGGTCTCCATATGTAGATTCAATCACTACATAATCTGCTTCTTTTACCAGCTGCGGATCTTTGATGATCGGTTGATTCTTGTTACCCACATCTCCGGAAAATACGATCTTTTTAGAAACTTCTCCTTCTGTTACCCACACTTCAATACTTGCGGATCCCAGAAGATGCCCTACATCATTAAATCTGACTTCTATTCCGTCACACAATGTAATCTTCTGACCGTAATCCACAGGTGCCAGAAGCTTGGTCGCCGCATCTGCATCTGCAACCGTATAAATCGGTTCGTATTCCGGTTCCCCACTTCGTCTTGCCTTCCGGTTTCTCCATTCCGCCTCAAATTCCTGAATATGGGCACTGTCACGCAACATGATATCGCACAAATCTGCCGTTGCAAATGTTGTAATGATCTCTCCGGAAAATCCCTTTTTAACCAATAACGGAATATTTCCCGAATGATCGATATGTGCATGTGTCAGAAGAATGTAATCTACCTCTCCCGGTGTAACAGGAAGTTCCTGATTCTCATAAAGATCCGGTCCTTGTTCCATTCCACAGTCAATCAGAATATTCTTTCCACACGCTTCAAGAAGATGGCAGCTTCCAGTCACTTCATGGGCTGCTCCAAAAAAGCTAAGTCTCATATGACCAACCCCTTTTTTCTTTTTATTGTATCATATTTTCATGAATACTTCACCATCTCCCGACGCAATCTTTGCATAATCTTTTTCTCCAGTCTGGATATATAGGACTGGGAAATCCCCAGCATATCCGCTACTTCTTTCTGAGTCTTTTCTTCTCCATCCTCCGTTCCAAGTCCAAATCTCATTCTTATGATCATCTGCTCTCTTCCAGACAGACGTCCAATAGCTCTGATGAGCACCTTCTTTTCTGCTTCATTCTCTAAATCCTTATAAATCGCATCTTCTTCCGTCCCCAGGATATCTGATAACAACAGCTCATTACCATCCCAGTCTACATTCAGCGGTTCATCTATCGATACTTCCATTCTCGTTTTATTATTTCTCCGCAAATACATTAATATCTCATTTTCAATACATCTGGATGCATAGGTTGCAAGTTTGATATTTTTATCAGGATTAAATGTATTAATTGCTTTTATAAGACCAATCGTTCCTATGGATATCAGATCCTCTACCCCCACTCCTGTATTGTCAAATTTCTTTGCTATATATACCACCAGGCGCAAATTATGTTCAATCAGTATTTTCCTTGCATTTTCATCTTTTTCTGTCCCAAGGTCTTTGATTGCTTTCTTTTCTGCCGCCGCCTCTAAAGGTGCAGGCAGAATATCCGATCCGCCTATGTAATGAATGTCTTTTCTGTCCACAAAAAAGAGTGTCTTCAAATCCGGAATTACTTTCAATTTAAACTGATGTGGAACTGCTACTTTTATCACCATTTTTCTTTCCTCCTGCCAATATATCTGGATTTATGATCATCTGATAATTTTCTGACCCTAATTCTTCTTCACATACCGCCACTAATGGATGTTCTACATTTATCCTGTATCCATTCCGTATGATCTGTATCTTATCCATGCGAAATGCAGGCATAACTCCCTCTTTTTTCCCGATGGAATGATATGGAATATATCTGAATCGTTCCGGTTGCTTTCCTTCTGTCAATCTCTTTACAGATGCCTGATCCATAACACTGACCGGATCTTTACTCACTGTATCCTTCAATGTATTTCCTGTATCTATAAGGGCTCTCAGTCTACAATTTCGTTCTCCGAAAAACACCACCACTTCACAGTAACGATTTCCTTTCTCCGAAAACAATAAAATGATCTTCCAGATTCCCAACACCACATAATAACTGATGACTGCCAATGCAAAGAATACACTTCCCTGCCGCAGATACTGTCCCGCAAACTGTAATACTCCCCCTAAAAGAAAAGACTCTATATATAAAATTACCCATCCTCTGAACAATTCCCGGCCCCATTTTAATCCCAGACCGGTTCTTAGCATCAATACATTAATGACGCCATGAAATACTATAAATTTCGCCCAAGTTGTCTTACACGGCCATATCACAACAACACAGGTCAATACTGCTCCCAGTACGCCTCCCGCTATTATGCGGCCATATCTCACCGGACATGCCAATGCCTTCTTTAGTAAAGCCAAAAGAATTGTATCCATCGTAAAGTTCATCAAAAAGAACACATCTACATATAATTCATAGTACACATCAGGCCTTCTTTCTCTTTCCGTGCACAGAAATAGATTTGTTGTTTCAAACAAGTATCATTATATAGATTTTATAGAAAGGATTTTGTCATATGATGTATGATATGCCGGTTTTCGTTCGACTGCTTTCGTAAACAAAAGAGCATTTAAGAAAGAAAAGAAGAAAAAAAGAAAGAACTGTGCACATTTCAAATTCATGTGCATCAGTTCTTCTGTCTTTTTTAAGTAATATAACTCTTTATGTGATTGTTATTTTTTAAAGAAATCCGGAATTTTGATTGACTGCTCTTTCACTTTACTTGTCGGTGTTCTTGGTGTATCCAATGTAGGAGTTGTTCCACCAATCGGTCTTCTTGCAGTTGTTCCACCATTTTCTCTCTGTGTTGTTGTTCCAAAATCAAGTCTTGGTGAAACCGGACGTTCAGCCTGCTGTGTACGTACAGTCTGCTGCTGCGTATACATCGTATTATTCTGACGTGTCGGTCTTTCATATGCGGATGCATGTCCCTGCTGACCATGTGGCATAGCCGAAGATCTGCCCTGATTCTCCAGTCTTGATTTTAACTTTGAAGCACTTCCTCCAACATTGTGAAGTCCTGTAGCAATTACAGTGATTGTTGCTTCATCTGCTCTGGAATCATCGTACATAGCACCAAAGATGATATTTGCATCTTCTCCTGCAAGTTCCTGTACATATTCTGCCGCATCAGCTGCATCCATAAGTGTGATATCTCCGGATACATTGATGATAACATGTGATGCTCCTGCAATCGTTGTCTCCAGAAGAGGACTGGCAACCGCCTGTTTCACAGCCTCCAGAGCCTTATCATCACCGCGTCCCTGACCGATACCGATATGGGCAATACCTTTATCTGTCATAACAGTCTGTACATCTGCGAAGTCAAGGTTGATCAGTGAAGGTACATTGATCAGGTCTGTGATTCCCTGAATACCCTGCTGTAATACTTCGTCAGCTTTCTTTAAAGCTTCCGGCATTGTTGTGCGTCTGTCAACAATCTCCAGCAGTTTATCATTTGGAATTACGATCAGCGTATCCACACTTTCTTTTAATTTTTCAATTCCCGCAAGGGCATTGTTCATACGTGTCTTAGACTCAAAACGGAACGGTTTTGTTACAACACCTACGGTTAATGCTCCCTGTTCTTTTGCAATACGTGCAATCACTGGTGTAGCACCTGTTCCGGTACCACCGCCCATACCGCATGTTACGAATACCATGTCGGCACCTTTCAGTGCTGCTGATATTTCTTCTGCACTTTCTTCTGCTGCTTTCTCACCGATCTCCGGTCTTGCACCGGCTCCCAGACCTTTGGTAATCTTATCACCGATCTGCATCAGTGTCGGAGCTTTACACAGCTGAAGTGCCTGTTTATCTGTATTGACCGCTATAAATTCAACACCGGCAATCTGCTCATCAATCATTCGGTTTACCGCGTTATTACCGCCTCCACCTACTCCAACAACAATAATCTTTGCCGCTGCTTCTGATTCGTTTGTTTTAATTTCTAGCAAGGGTTTCTCCTCCTTTGTTATCCTTATTATATATTATACATCCCATTGATAGAGCAAGTGAGATGAACTCAGTTTGCTATATATAGTATATAATATAGACTTTCGT
>OFMI01001931.1_pt1 | contig 11566 bp, 9 predicted proteins | sample 1541741 | NCBI WGS metagenome assembly OFMI01 (sample SAMN04209219, study PRJEB22552) | human gut metagenome | biome: gut; material: feces | host: Homo sapiens | place: USA: Oklahoma | reverse complement strand
ATTCCTATCAGAATCACTGCGCATCCTCGCGGAGCGTTTATCTCAGTCGGAGATTAGACTCCCACTGAGACAAATTTGCTATTACTCACCACCTGAAAAGGTGGGAGTCTTCTCGACTGAGATAAAATAAGCCGGACAGATTGTCTTTTGTGCAATGAAGATGAGACTTAAAAATTATGGAAGCCATTGCTGACATAATTTTCGCATTCGGAGGCTCATCGGAATGCCCTGCACAACTAAATCTGTCCGGTTTATTTTATTAAAAGCGCGTCCGTCTTCTATTTTCCCGCAGACCGCCCGTCCTGCAATCTAAAGCTCAAACACCTCAAGATCATCCGGTACAAACAACTTCCCGTGATAGTACTCCCGTCCTTCCCGCGTATAAAGCTCTTTCCTCTCCTTAAGATGCGTCTCTTCCGTATGATACAGGATCAGATGCGGAATCTGAAGCTCCTCGGCAAGCTGACATGCTTCTTTCACAGTACTGTGGTGCTTTTCATAAGGCTTGAACTTATCTGCTTCTCCATACAGGCAGAACGCCTCATGGGTCAGCCAGTCGCTGCCTTTCACAAATTCATAATCTTTCTCATTGTACGGTTCGTCACCGCAGCAGGTAAACTTCACTCCGTTCGGAAGCAGCATCGTAAACCCGAACTGCTTTGCCTTCGTGGAAAAAATATCGAAAAAGGTGACCGGACAGCCAAGGATTTCCTTTGTCTCTCCGTGATGCACCGGCACAAAAAGAATCCGGTCATCAAAATATTTCGTCACCTTTTTCTGGATTGTAAGCTCTGCGATCATGCGGATTGATCTTGCCAGCTCTTCATGGCAGTAGATCCGCAGATTCCCCTCATATTTTCCCTGGCCGATCTTCTTCTGCCCGATCATCCGTATCAGCCAGATCACGCCCAGAAGATGATCGATATGTTCATGGGTAATAAAAATATCGTGAATGTCTTCCAGCTGGATCCCGGTGTCTTTTAACACCTTTAAAATACGGTTTCCTCCGCCGGTATCCACCAGAAAATGCCTGTTTCCATCCGATAGGGCAAAACATGTATTATAGCATTCCGTTACTGTTGCATTTCCCGTTCCAAGTATTGTAAGCTTCATCCGACATTACTCCTGTCTCATTTCAACTACTTCACCTGCACATTTGTAAATACTTCCTCCCGGCACAAATCCTCTCACCGAAGAAAGTGGATAAATATTGGTATGCGGTCCTACTACACTTCCCGGGTTCAGAATGGTTCCACATCCAACTTCTACATGGTCACCCAGCATCGCGCCGAACTTTTTCATACCGGTCTCGATATTTCCTTCCGGCGTCTTTACAACCACCAGTTTTTTATCGGATTTCACATTAGATGTGATAGAACCTGCTCCCATATGTGACTTGTATCCAAGGATTGAATCCCCCACATAATTATAATGTGGAACCTGTACTTTATTGAAGAGGACCACATTTTTCAGCTCGGTAGAATTTCCGACAACTGCCCCTTCTCCTACGATCGCATTTCCACGGATAAACGCACAGTGTCTTACCTCTGCGTCCTTTCCGATGATCGCCGGACCGCCGATAAATGCAGTCGGTGCAACCTTTGCGGATCTGGCAACCCACACATTTTCTCCACGTTTTTCATACTCTTCTTCCGGAAGAGACGCACCCAGTTCCAGGATAAAACTGCTGATTTTCGGAAGTACTTCCCACGGGTAGGTCACTCCTTCAAACAAATCCTTTGCGATCGTCTCTTCCAGCGTATACATTTCTTTAACCGTCATTTCTTTCATTCTTTCTTTCCTTTCGATGCTCTGCCTTTGGTTTCTTTTTTATAAAATGCTGCTGCCCTGTCATAGCAGCTTCTTAACTGATACTGGTTATTCAGTCCCAGTACTCCGTTGGTTCTGCTGACAATAAAATGATCCAGTTTTGTCATATATTCATCCGATGTAATTTCTCCCTCTGCCACATAGTTAAGCCCCTTTTCCCAGCTTGCCGTCAGCTCCGGATTCAGAAGTGAACGGATAGAATTCAACACCACATCATAGATCATTTCTCCAAGAAGCGTCGGTGTGATCACCTGCGTCTTTTTATTCAATGCCAGATATTTGATATTGAAGAGCTTTTTCAGGATCTCCGCCCTGGTCGCACTGGTTCCGATCCCGCTTCCTTTGATCTGCGCACGAAGTTCCTCATCCTCGATCAGCTGACCTGCATTTTCCATCGCAAGGATCATGGAACCGGAATTGTATCTCTTCGGCGGTGAAGTTTCTCCCTCTTTGATATCCAGTGATTTCACATCCAGGATATCACCTTTTTTTAACTTCTGGATGGATGCAAAAAATGCGGCATCCAGATCCACATTGTTATCACTTCCATCTCCTTCCGCGTCATTTCCATTTGCATTTTTCTTTGGTGCAGGGACCCCTGCCACCTTCAGATATCCTTCTTCCGCAAGTACACGGAAGTTGGAGAAAAACTGTTCTTTTCCGATCTGTGTTACCAACGCCACTTTCTGATAAACTGCCGGAGGATAGAAGATACTCAGAAACCTCCGGACGATCACATCATACACATGATGAGCTGTTGCAGATACCGAATTCAATGCTGAAAGTCCCTGTCCTGTCGGGATGATCGCATAATGATCCGTGATCTGCTTGTCATTGACATAACGCGTCTTTGCCAGGTTTTTATATGCTCCGTAATGCAGAATATCCTGCATATATGGTGCAGCCATCTGGTATTTACTCAACCCGTTCAGGTTCTTTGTGATCTCCTTTGATACTGCCGTCGAAAGCACTCTGGCGTCTGTTCTCGGATAGGTGACAAGCTTCTTCTCGTAAAGCTCCTGCACAATGCGGAGCGTTTCATCCGGACTGATCTTGAACCGTTTGGAGCATTCGTTCTGAAGTTCTGCAAGGTTAAACAGAAGTGGCGGATTCTTTTTCTCTTTTTTCTTTTCGATGGATACAATCCGGCAGGTAAGAGGGGATGTTCCCTCTTTCAAAACAGCTATCAGCTTTTTGGCCTCCTCTTTCTCTTTAAATCCATTCTCTTTGTAGAGCTTTGGAGACTCAAAATAAGCCGAACCTTTCACTGCACGCCACTCACCGGTAAAAGTATGTCCGTCTACATTTACCGATTCGATCACACGATAGAACGGCGTTTTAACAAATTCACGGATCTCCCGTTCCCGCCTTACGACCATTCCAAGGACACAGGTCATCACACGTCCGACAGATACAACCGTGTATTTATTCCCAAGATAATTTGAAATGCTGTTTCCATATTTGAGTGTCAGAAGTCTGGAAAAGTTGATTCCCATCAGATAATCTTCCTTCGCACGGAGATAAGCCGAAGCTGACAGATTATCGTATTCTGACAGATCCTTCGCCTCACGGATTCCTCTGAGGATTTCTTCCTCCGTCTGGGAATCGATCCACACACGCCGGCGTTCTTTCCCTTTTACGCCTGCCATCTGTTCCACCAGACGGTAAATGTATTCTCCTTCTCTTCCCGAGTCGGTACAGACATAAATCCGGTCTACGTCCTTCCTGGTCAGTATTCCTTTTACGATTTCAAACTGCTTCTTTACTCCCGGTATCACCTCATAGAGAAATTCCTGCGGAATGAATGGCAGTGTCTGCAAAGACCATCTCTTATACTTTTCATCATATACTTCCGGATAACTCATCGTGACAAGATGACCAACACACCAGGTTACGATCGCCTCATCTGCTTCCAGATATCCGTCTTTTCTTTTCAAATTCAAATGCAGTGCCTTGGCAAATTCCTGTGCCACACTCGGCTTTTCTGCAATATATACCGATTTACCCATATAATAATTTTGTACTCCTGTATTTTCACGCTATAGCAGCTCTCACAGCGTTTAAAAAGTGAAGCTGATACCAGCTCCACTTTTTTATCATATCATATTCAGAACATAAAACAAATTATTTTCTTCGAAAAATCTTCCGGATTTTATCAACGAAGCTTTGTTTTGTCCGTCCTTCCGGATGTCTGACGGTGATTGCTTCACGCATAAAATATTCCTGGGAATTGACTTTTGAAGTTCCTTTTTCTTTCATGTAGTATTTGCCGTCACTCTTTAATTCTCGCGCTTTTACATTGTCCGCAAGCATGATCTTCAGCATATGTGTCAGCTGTTTCCTGATAGTTTCATCGTAAACCGGACATGCCACTTCCACGCGTTTTTCCGTATTACGCGTCATCATATCTGCGGAACCGATATAGATTTTCTGATCCGCTCCGGTTCCAAAAAGGAAAATACGCGGATGCTCAAGATAACGTCCGACAATACTAGTCACACGGAGATTCTCTGTGTACCCTTTGACTCCCGGAAGAATACAGCAGATCCCACGGACGATCAAATCCACCTTCACCCCTGCATTTGATGCCTCGGAAACCTTCTGGATAAAATCTACATCCGTCACAGAATTCATCTTCATGATGATCCGTCCGTTCGTTCCCTTTTTGATCTCCTCGTCCATCAGTGAAAGCACCTTTGGTTTCAGACTGGTCGGTGAAACAATAATGTGCTGATAGCTTCCATTGAGATTGCCAATGGACATATTCTTGAAGAAGACGGCTGCATCCTCTCCGATTCCCTTATCCGCTGTGATCAGCGACACATCCGTATACATCGTCGCTGTCTTTTCATTGTAGTTTCCGGTTCCCACCTGCGTAATGTACTCGATATTGTTGCGGTTCCGGTAAGTGATCAGACAGATCTTGGAATGCACCTTATAACCTTCAAATCCATAAATCACACGGCATCCTGCTTCTTCCAGACGTTCGGACCAGTCAATATTGTTCTGTTCATCGAATCTGGCTCTCAGCTCGATCAAAACCGTAACCTCTTTGCCGTTCTCGGCCGCTGCACATAAGTACTCTACCAGCCGTGCCTTCTTTGCCAGACGGTAGATTGTGATCCTGATCGTAAGAACGGTCGGATCATAAGCCGCTTCCTTGATCATACGCAGAAACGGATCCATACTCTCATACGGATAAGAAAGAAGTATATCTTTTTTCTTTACCTGCGGAATCACTTTTCCATCCGTCAGATAGCGGGACGGCTGCGGAGTAAACGGTTCGTCGATCAGAGAACGTTTCAGCGATGCCGGAACCTTATCCATAATCGAAAAAATATAATCCAGCTTCATCGGCATCTTGGTCCGGTAGATCTGTGCCGGTGTGATCTTAAATTTGTCACAGAAATACTTTTCCAGTTCCTTATCCAGCGGCTCCGCTGTCTCCATGCGGACTACTGCCATTCTGCGGCGCTTGTGAAGGGTTTCCTGCATCAGCAGGCGGAAATCATCATTGATCTCCAGTGCCTCATCGTCCGGCGACACATCTGCATTCCTTGTCACGCAGATATAATTCTTGTTCGATACCTCGTATTTGTCGAACACCACATCCAGATATTCCATGATCACCTTTTCCATACGGATATAACGGATATCATGGCCCGGAAGATATAAAATATCTGACACAAACTGTGGAACCGGTACGATTCCAATCATGGAAGTTCCATTCTGCTTCAGACTTGCGATCACATACAGTTCCTTATTGAGCAGATGTGGGAATGGATGATTGGCATCCACGATCTGTGGAGACAGGATCGGTAGGATCTGGTCTTTGAAGTACTTTTTCACATACTTCTTTTCCTGCTGCTCCAGCTCTTTTATCGATAGTCCACAGACACCGTATGGATTCAGCAGCTTCTTGATTTCCGAGTAAGTCTTGTCCCGCTCTTTATACAATGGTGCTACAGCCGCAAAGATTGCATCCAGCTGCTCTTTCGGATTCATCCCCGAACGGCTGTCGATCGTGCTGTTATCCGTAAGCGACATATCATACAGGCTTCCTACGCGGATCATAAAAAATTCATCCAGGTTGCTTGTAAAAATGGATACAAACTTCATTCTTTCAAGAAGGGGTACTGAAGAATCCTTTGCTTCCTCCAGTACCCTCTGATTGAACTTCAGCCAGGACAGTTCTCTGTTCTGTGTATAGTTCTGCATTTCTTTTTTCATATTAGCCCACCTTCACTCTTCCTTTACACTGGTATAATTTCATTCTACCACTGAATCAGAAGAAAGAAAAGTTAACTTCTTTTAAACTTTCCTGCAAAAGCTATTTCTTTGTGATAAAGCCTTTTGCAGTCAGTGTCTCAGCACAGAGAACAGCTCCTCCTGCCGCACCGCGGACTGTATTGTGGGAAAGTCCGATAAATTTATAATCGTAAAGGGAATCTTCTCTGAGTCGTCCGATAGAAATTCCCATTCCGTTCTCATAATCTACATCCAGTTTCACCTGCGGACGGTTGTCTTCTGTCATATAGCGGATGAACTGCTTCGGTGCACTCGGAAGCTCTGCTTCCTGCGGGAAGCCTTTGAAACTTTCCAGTTTTTCGATCAACTGCTCTTTGGTTGGTTTTTTTTCAAAATTGATAAATACGGCAGCGGTATGTCCGTTAAGAACCGGTACACGTACACACTGGCATGTGATCTTCGGAGAATCTGCTTTTACGATCTGTCCATTTTCAACTCTGCCGAGAACACGAAGCGGTTCCTGCTCGCTCTTTTCTTCTTCTCCACCAATGAATGGAATGATATTTTCTACCATTTCCGGCCAGTCTTTAAAGGTCTTTCCTGCACCTGAAATTGCCTGGTAGGTTGTAACAACCAGTTCTTTTGGTCCGAATTCTTTCCATGCTGCAAGGCAAGGCGCATAGCTCTGGATCGAACAGTTTGGTTTTACTGCGATAAATCCTCTTGTAGTTCCAAGACGCTTTTTCTGGTCTTCGATGACTGCAAAATGTTCCGGGTTTACTTCCGGGATTACCATCGGTACATCCGGTGTCCATCTGTGGGCACTGTTATTAGATACAACCGGTGTCTCTGTCTTTGCGTATGCTTCCTCGATCGCACGAATCTCATCTTTTGACATATCAACTGCACTGAATACAAAGTCAACTGTCTTTGCAACTTCTTCTACTTCGTTGACATTATGTACAACGATCTTCTTGACTGCTTCCGGCATCGGAGTGTCCATTTTCCAGCGGTCTCCGACTGCTTCTTCATATGTCTTTCCTGCGGAACGCGGGCTTGCAGCCAGTGTTACTACCTCAAACCACGGATGATTTTCCAGCAGAGAGATAAATCTCTGTCCTACCATTCCTGTTGCACCAAGAATACCTACTCTTAATTTCTGATCCATTTTTATGTCCTCATTTCCTGTTTTGTCTTTTTGATACGCACATTTGTACGCGTGATTTGTATATCATAGCGCATTTTCCGACATTTTTCAACCCTGACAATTGAAAAACTATGTCTACTTATTAACGCTCATGTTACTGTTCCCAGTACCTGTGACCAGCAATGCTCATTTCCCTTATAACGATTAGCACTCTTCCAGATACGCTTCGTGAAGCGCGATCACCTTTTTCATAGCTTCCGGTCCAGGTGCACCGATCGTATTTCTCTTATTGACACAGGTTTCCATGCTGATTGCATCATAAATATCTTCTTCAAATACCGGAGAGATCTCCTTATATTCTTCCAGTGACATATCATCTAACGCAATCTTCTTATCGATACAATAAAGTACCAGCTTTCCTACGATTCCATGTGCATCACGGAACGGTACCCCGTGATTTACCAGATAGTCAGCTGCATCTGTTGCATTGGTAAATCCGTGTCTGCAGCTTTCCAGCATACGTTCTTTGTTGAACTTCATGGTTGCGAGCATTCCGGTAAATAAAGCCAGGCATCCTTTCACGGTATCGATGGCATCAAATACCAGCTCTTTATCCTCCTGCATATCTTTATTGTAAGCAAGCGGAATTCCTTTCATTGTAGTCAGGATCGAAGTCAGTGCACCGTATACACGTCCTGTCTTTCCACGAACAAGTTCCGCAATATCCGGATTCTTCTTCTGTGGCATGATACTGCTTCCGGTGCTGTAGCTGTCATCGATATCGACAAACTGGTATTCATTGGAATTCCAGATGATCACTTCTTCTGAGAAGCGGCTTAAATGCATCATAATCGTAGATAGAGCACTCATCAGCTCGATCAGATAATCACGGTCCGATACCGAATCCATACTGTTCAGTGTCGGTCCGTCAAATCCGAGAAGCTCTGCGGTGTATGCTCTGTCCAGATCATAAGTGGTTCCTGCAAGTGCTCCGGATCCAAGCGGACAGGTATTCATTCTTTTGTAAATATCTTTCAGACGCATATGGTCTCTTTTGAACATTTCAAAATAAGCACCCATATGGTGTGCCAGTGTGATCGGCTGCGCTTTCTGCAGATGGGTAAATCCAGGCATGATCGTCTCGGTGTTGTCCTTCATGATCGCAAGAAGTTCGCGGAGCATATCCACAACCAGTCCCTGCAGTGCGGTGATCTCACTTCTTGTATAAAGCTTCATATCCAGTGCAACCTGGTCATTACGGCTTCTTCCGGTATGCAGCTTCTTTCCTGCATCCCCGATCCGGTCGATCAGATTTGCCTCTACAAAACTGTGGATATCTTCGTATTCCTCTGTAATCTCAAGCTTTCCGTTCTCTACATCCCTGCGGATGCTTTCCAGTCCGTCCAGAATCTGCTGCTTCTCATCGTCTGTCAGGATCCCCTGCTTTGCAAGCATCATAACATGCGCCTTGCTGCCCTGGATATCCTGCTCATAAAATCGTTTATCAAATGAAATGGACGCATTGAAATTATAAACCAGTTTGTCGGTTTCTTTCGTAAAACGTCCTCCCCATAACTGTGCCATAGCTTTCCCTCTTTTCTTCAACGTAATTCTGTGCTTTAGTGTACCATAGAATGTCGGATTCTGTAAAGTTCCCCTCTTAACTTTTCACAGAACTTTCCTCTTCCTCCCGAAGTTTCTTTTCCCGTTCTCTCTGATTTTTGGAATAAATACAGCCACAATAGTCCTGGCGGTAAAGTCCGTAAATCTTTGACAGCTCGGTTGAACGCTTATATCCATTTCTCTTTTTAAAATCTGAAACCAGATAAGCCACTCCATATTCCCCGGCAAGCCGCTCACCAATCTCATTCAGCTTCTGTGCATTTTTCAGCGGACTGATGGAAAGGGTTGTGGTGAAATAATCATATCTGCCTTCTTTTGCAAATCTCGCAGCTTCCCGGAGTCTGAGCTCATAACACCTGAAGCACCGCTCTCCACCTTCCGGAATCATCTCCAGTCCCTTCGCCATCTCGTAAAATTTTTCACTGTCATAATTTCCCGCCTGAAAATGGATCGTATGCTTCGCCGGAAGCTCCCGGATCAGTTTTTCCTGCTCATGGATTCGCTTTTCAAATTCCGCCTCCGGGAAAATATTCGGATTGTAATAAAAGACCGTAATCTCAAAATATTCCGACAGATATTCCAGCACATAACTGCTGCATGGTGCACAACAGCTGTGAAGGAACAGACGTGGAACCTTCTTTTCCGATACGATCTGTTCTATCTTTTTATCCAGTTCTTTCTGGTAATTCTTTTTCTGCATCTGTTCATCTCTCCTCATATTGCAGATTTGTTTCTTATTATAGTGCAGCTGTTCTCTTCGCACAATATCTTTTCTGCTCTGTTTTTCTTTTTCCGCTCCATTCCAGCCAGATGCACACACGCTTTTTTTTATTTCTCATAAACTGTAAGTAAAAGACTTATGATCGTTTCTGTATCTGGAGGATTATCATGCAATATGCACTGGAACTGAAAAACGTTCATTATGCTTACCATACACTGGAAGGAGAAACCTACGCCCTGAAAGACATCACCTTTTCGGTCCGCGAAGGGGAATTTATTGCTCTGGTCGGTCCCTCCGGGTGCGGAAAATCTACACTGCTCCACCTGATTGCAGGTCTTCTCACCCCGGAAAAAGGTCTCATCAAAATAAACGGCAGCTATCATCCGGACAATACTTCCGGCATCGGATATATGCTGCAAAAGGATGAACTTCTTGAGTGGCGTACCATCTATCAGAACGTTCTTCTCGGTCTCGAGATCCAGCATGCACTGACTGCCCGTTCCCGCGCACTGGCAAGAGCCCTTCTTACACAATACGGCCTGAATGCCTTTGCAAATGCAAAACCATCCGAACTTTCCGGAGGAATGCGCCAGAGAGCCGCGCTGATCCGCACGCTGGTCCTGAAGCCGGCTATCATGCTTTTGGATGAACCCTTTTCTGCCTTGGATTATCAGACCCGATTAAATGTCAGTGATGATATCGGGCAGATTATCAAAAAAGAGAAAAAAACAGCGATCCTTGTCACCCATGACCTTGCTGAAGCGATCAGTCTTGCTGACCGGATCCTTGTTCTCACAAGCCGTCCGGCAACCATCGGGCAAACGGTCAATGTTTCCTTTTCTGATCCGGGACTTTCCCCGCTTGCCCGCCGCAATGCCCCGGAATTTAAGACTTATTTCAATCTAATCTGGAAGGAGCTGAACCCGGATGAATGAACTTTCAAAAAACCAGCTGCATTACCTGAATATGCGGCGCCGACATAAACGGATCGTTGCCGTTTCCAGAGTCTCCATCCTGCTTGCCTTTCTCTTCCTCTGGGAATTTGCCGCAAATACAGGACTCATCGACTCCTTCATCTTCAGCAGCCCCTCCCGGATTGCCCTGTGTTTTCTGGAAATGACCGGTGACGGCAGTATTTTCCGCCATATCGGAGTAACCCTTTACGAAACCCTGGTCAGTTTTGTCCTGGTAATCTTCTTCAGCCTTTTTGTCACCGTCCTTCTCTGGCTCTTTCGGAAGCTTTCGGAAATCCTGGAGCCTTATCTGGTCGTCCTGAACAGTCTGCCAAAATCTGCGCTTGCTCCGCTTCTTATTGTCTGGCTCGGCGCAAACCGCACAACAATTATCATTGCCGGAATGTCTGTTGCAATCTTCGGGAGCATACTGAACCTCTATTCCGAATTTTCCGAAGTAGACCCAGATAAAATCATGCTCATCTACACTCTTCACGGAAACCGGCTCCATGCCCTCTCCAAGGTAGTGATCCCAAGCTGCATTCCGGCGATCATCAGCACCATGAAGGTCAATATCGGACTTTGTCTGGTAGGCGTGATCATCGGAGAATTTATCGGCGGCAGGGAAGGACTTGGCTATATGATCATCTACGGCAGTCAGGTCTTCAAGCTCGACTGGCTGCTGATGAGCATCTGCATCCTCTGCGTGATCGCCATGCTGCTCTATGCTCTGATCGGACTGATCGAGAAGTGGTATCTTTGCCGGTGTAAGATTTCCTGATATTTATCAGAAACTTCACAGGGAAAGTCTCTTCTTTCTCCCTCGCTTTTTCAAAAAGGAACCATACTTTTCAGATCATTTCTGGTATGCTCCCCGTCAAGAGGACAATAAAAAAATAATAAATTTTTGTATCGTCAGCCATGCTATGGCTGGCGATATTTTATCTGTTACTATTTTTAATCTCTCATCAAGTGTAGTGTTCTTTGCTTTTTTCATGTAAGCACCTCCAGTGGATGTTTTTAATATTCCACCAGAATTATACA
>OFMI01001930.1_pt1 | contig 11573 bp, 9 predicted proteins | sample 1541741 | NCBI WGS metagenome assembly OFMI01 (sample SAMN04209219, study PRJEB22552) | human gut metagenome | biome: gut; material: feces | host: Homo sapiens | place: USA: Oklahoma | reverse complement strand
GAGGATAATTGATTAAAACCGTATCCTCCCTGATTCGATCACGGGTTTTATTCCCACAGACGGGACAATAAACCCACTCTGTTTGCTGCATGGGAACCACCTCCCCTGTCTTACAGTATCAAAGTATTTTCATTCCATATCTTTTGATAAACTACAATGATATAACTGACAGCAAGAAAATAACGTTCAATACTGAAAATAAGATCACTCAATAGTTTCTATCGAATCTACAATACTCATATTTGAGATTTTTCTGAGCGGGATTGCCGTTGCCAACAAGCAGGCTCCTATTGCCAAAAGCGTAGCTTCAAGGATAGGCAGGATAGGGATTGCAACAAACTGAATGGTATCACTGGTAGCTGCCTCAATAAATATTGTACAAACATATCCCAAAACGCTGCCAATTCCAGCTGCAATAATGCCATAATAGGCACCTTCCCAAAGGAAAGTCTTATAAAGGCTTGCTGCGCTCATACCGATAGCTCTCTGCATACCAATTTCCGTTACCCTGGTGTGAATATTGGTGTAAACGGTATTGATAATATTGAGAATACCAATCAGGCCAACGAAAAGAATTAGTCCCCATGCCAGCATTTGAATTTGAGCAAAGCTCTCTTGTAGCTGCTGGTCGGTTTCTTCATACGACAGAAAAGTCGTCCCTGGCGTCTGCTCACAAAAATCCTCAATAAATGTATCAAAGTTTTCCCGATCTGCGCCAGCATTTAGTGTAGGTAAAAACTCGGAATAGGTATTTTTCCCTGTCAGTTGCTCGTAAATGCTGTCATCGACAATTACCTGAACTCCATTTGTGAAGCCGCCATTTCCGATACCAAGATAACCGTCATAGCCATCCAGTGTTTTCAATACTTCTAAATCTGTACCTGCAACATAGATGGTAGAACCAGCTTCAATACTTGTAAATTCCAACTGCCCATCACCATAGCTAACCGGAATTGGATTGCGTACTACACAAGCATTTCCTGATTTCAGTTGTTCAAGCTGATCTGCGGACAGTTCTGAACCAATAAAATAATCCCAGTATTCATCATTAAGGCCAACAACCTGAAAAGTTTCACCAGGCTTTAATGGAAAGCCAATATCAATGCCGTCAAGCTGCCCCGCTTCATTTTGTTCGTAAAGGGAAAACTGAATAACAGCCACACTTTTAACGGCTTCGTTCTCCCGCAACTCAACTAAGGCGTCCTCGGAAAATCCAACGTTTTCATTTGTAATCTGATAATCACCCAAGTGGCTCCCTTGAAGGGCACTGGCTGCATTTAGGATCGTCGTAAATCCCTGCAAAGCAATAAATACTGTAATACTCATAATGAGGGACAAAACTGTGATTGCTGTCCGCCCCTTATTTCTTTTCAAATTGAGCCGTGCATAATAGGCCTCAAAATTGCGGATTTTTTTTGCCCGGCGTTTTCTGCGACGAATTTTTAAATTATTTCCAGACATTGCCATGATGGGAGATACTTTTGCGGCAGAACGGGCTGCTGGCAATGCAGCGAACATAGCAAAGGCTAAAGTAATTGCACCGCTGATAATCAGCGAAATTACTTTCAGAGAGCTGTTTTCTGCAATCAACGCTTGGAGTTCTGTTGCATTTTGAACCAAAAAGAGTTCAGGTGAAATTAGCCCGGTAGCTGCCGCCAAAATTCCGCTGGCACTTAGTGAACCAAGGAGCATACCAATAGGAATGCCAATCACACACAGCAAAATTACTTCAATCACAACGATTTGATAAAGTTGGCCCTTCTCGCCACCAATTGCCCGGAGCGTTCCATATTCTTTCATCCTCTTGGACACGGAGATTTTCAAAATGTTGTAAATCACAAGCCCCGCTGCCAACAGGATCAGGAAAGCAACCAGTATCCCTGCAACGGCCATAAAAGAAAAGCCGGTGTCATTTGCGTCCTCGGAATCCGTAGTGTAAGAAATCCCCATTGCGTTCAAATACACAATATTGTAACTGGTGTCCAGTTCGTGGATTTGGAGCTTCTTGTTGATGTCATCAACAACAGGTTGAAATGTGCGTTTATCGGCAGTTCGTATATCTACATTATAATAGATATAGGATTTGGGAAGGAGCTGCATGGCCGTTCCTTCTCCAACAATGCCGGTAACTGTACCACTTACATATCCCAAATAGTTGCTTTCCAAAATTCCCGTGAGAACAAATTCTGCAGTGTATGAATAATTATCTGCAATATTATGGCGAAGGGACTTTTCCAGCGAAAGACTGATTTTATCACCAATATTTCCATCAATCCCCAAATATTTCAACACATCTTCAGGAAGTGCAATTTCCATCGGGGCTTGTGGCAGTTTTCCTTCTTTGATTTTTGTGCTGGAAGGATAAATGGACGCATTATCTCCCTGATATTCAGTCAAACCAAGATTTAAGGATGAAGTAAGTTCCATGCTACCCAGATAAATAGAAGCTCCCACATAGGAGAGTCGTTCATCCTGTTGGATTGCGTGAAGCTGATCGGCGTCCATTTGTAAAAAGGTTGCGTAGCGGTTTCCGCCAAGTGCGATAGCCTGTTGTTCCCGCATGGCAGTCAGGACGCCGAGAGATTGTCCAACAATGGTTGTCATCATCGTGGACAACACAACTGCAATGAGGATAAGAATAGAAGTAACCTTTTGCGCTAACAGTTCTTTGATTGCCAATGTTCGGAAGGACTTCATTTTACATTCACCTCCGAAAGAATACCGTCTACAATTTGGAACTGTCGTTCTGCCATTCGTGCAATGCGACTGTCATGTGTAATCACAACAAGGGTTTTCCCCATTTCTTTCCAGATGCCTTGAAGTAGTTCCATAACCTCGCCGCCGCTTTTGCTGTCCAGATTTCCAGTGGGTTCGTCAGCAAAAATTACATCCGGTTTTGCTATCAAAGCACGGGCAATCGCTACACGTTGCTGCTGACCGCCGGATAGTTCGTGGGGTAAATGTTCCAGACGCCCTTGAATATTAAGTAACTCTGTAATCTGCTTTAAGTACGCTTCATCTGGCTGCTTTTTATCCAGCAAAAGAGGCATGATAATATTCTCTTTTGCGGTCAAAACCGGAAGCAGATTGAATTGCTGAAAAATGAAACCAATCCGCTTACGCCGAAAAGCAGACAATTCCTTGTCGCCGTAACTGTAAATATCTTTTCCGTCATAGGTCAGGCTGCCGGATGTGGGTCTGTCCAAACCTGAAAGTAGGTGAAGCAGGGTACTTTTACCACTGCCAGATGGCCCCATGATCGAAATAAAATCACTTGAAGCAATTTTTAAGTTCGCATGATCCAAAGCGACAACCTGGCTTTCACCGCTACCGTAAATTTTAGATAATTCTTTTGCTTCGATATTCATAAAAAACACTCTCCTTAACTTGTGGTATAAGGAGAGTGTAAAATAGAAATCTCAAAAATCGCTCAAGGTTTGAAAGATAATTGAAAAACAGCGGTAGCAGTTGCTCCAGCCGGAGATTGATTTTCCAAAATCAATTTACCGCCGTGCTTTTCACATAGCAGCCGACTGCTATAAAGCCCCATTCCAAAATGTGTAGAATTGCTGCTTGCCGTTTCAAACGGTCTTGGCCCATTCTGAATCAGTGAAGATGGATACCCCGGTCCATCATCTGATATTTTCAAAAACAAATGATCTTTTTCTAAAACAACTTTAATGGATAGCTCGCTTTTTGCATACCGGGTCGCATTTCCAATGAGGTTTTCTGCGACTGTAAGAAAAATACCATGATCTAAAAGAACTTGCCCGACCAATGGACACGTCAAAGAAATCTTTTTGGTGTCGGCTAATAATCTGGTGGTTTCCTGCAATTCATTTTGTAAAACAGATAGGTCAATCTTTTTGGGATGAACGGAAAGCTGCTCCAATTTTTGAACGCTGCTCATCGCCTCTACATACTGTTCGATACGCAGCGTATATCCTTCCAACCTGCTTATCGCTTGCTCATCCTGAACGCCTTGCCGCAGCAATTTTACCGTTCCTTTTAAGACTGTGATTGGATTACGCAAGTCATGAGAAAATGCTGCATTGAGCCGTTTCCGTTCTTCTGCCTGCTGCCACAGCAAGCGATTTGTTTTTAGGAGTTCCCCTCGCATCCCTTCAAAGGCAGCACAAAGTTGGCCCATTTCATCGCTGGACGATACTGGTAATGAAAAGTCCAAATCATTATTTTGAATCCGAGTAATGCCATCCTGCAAAATACCAATAGGCTCTCTTAGTTTAATATGATAAAAAAGAACAACAGAAGTCAATAATCCTCCCACCGGGAATATTATGCAGCACACAATTTGCACAATATTTAGGACTGTTAGTACACGCTGCTGTGATGCTGTTGGCTCTGGCAAAGGGATAACGGAACCATCCGATGAAATTTCTACTCCGCCGGACGGATAACTTGCCATAATGCTACGGCAAACCAAAATGGAGATACCGAGCAACAAAAACGCAGCAATCAAGCAGAACAGAGATAAGAGCAAAAAAGACTTTTTAAGGCTCATGTTTTTTAAGCGTTCCACCGATACCCACACCCCCAAACTGTTTCAATATAATTGTGCAGCGTATGTGCCGCAAATTTAGCTCGTATTTTCCGAATGTGCTCCATAATCGTATCGCTATTTCCATCCCCATCAATCCCCCAGACAAGTTCATAAATCCGTTCTCGGTCAAAGACCTGTCCTGCATTAAGGGAAAGAAGCTCTACAATTTCAAACTCACGCTTGGACAGGGGGATGTTATGACCGTTGATTGTAGCTGTCCGGGCAGAATAATCGAATGCCAGTTCACCAAAAAAACGAACCGCAGAATTACTCTGGCGGCGTTGCTCCCGTCGTAGGTGTGCAGCAATACGCGCCCCTAATTCGTCCAGGTCAAAGGGTTTTACGATGTAGTCATCCGCCCCTACTTGAAATCCTATGATCTTATCGCTGGATTCAATGCGGGCGGTTAGGAATAAAATGGGACAAGTGATATAATCCCTTATCTTCTGGCATACGGTCAACCCGTCAATATCCGGCATATTGATGTCCAACAGAATCAGATCGGGATTACTGGATATTTTTTGTAGAGCTTCTTGACCACTATATGCGGTCAGAATATCATATTGTGTCTGAAAATAACTTTGTATCATTTCGACAATACCATGTTCATCATCAACAATTAGTAATTTAGGTATCAAGGCAATGCACCTCCATTTTTATAAAAATGATACATAGCAAATCTCAAAAAATCCTCAAATTTTGTTAAAGCAAAATTATCTATTATATATTATATCATAAAATAAAGAAAGAAAGTAAAGAAGCTCGTCTATCGTTAGCCTTCTCCTATTTGCTACAGAAATAATAAAACTTTCTGTGCGTATCAACAGTAAAAGGTGGCTTCAACACACCAATCAAAAATTGTGTTGAAAATAAAGCACAGCGGTACGAAAAATACCGCTGCGCTTCACTATTTTATCTTCAAGAACAAATTGTGCCGGTTCTTTTTTCTGATCTACGGTAAGCATGACAAACAGCTTTTCACCAATCTGTGTGCCATTATCTTCTAAAGCAAGTACACATAGTTTCCCAAAATGATATTCCTCCTATCCGTTTATTTGTAACTGTCCACGTTTTAAATGAAATACCACATCAGCTTGTTTTGCCAGTTCACTTGAATGGGTAACAACCACCACGCACTTGTTCATCTGGTGGGCGCTTTCTTTGAGGATTTCGGTGATGTCCTGGGCGGTGTCCTCGTCCAGATTGCCGGTAGGCTCGTCTGCCAGGATCACCGGGGCCTCACTTGCCAGGGCGCGGGCGATAGCCACCCGCTGCTGCTGGCCGCCGGAGAGCTTCAGTACATTGCGCTTGGCCTCCTCTTTTGTCAGCCCAAGGCGCTCCAAAATCGGCAATGGCGGCAGTTTGGAAGTCAGCGATACATTCTCCGCAGGGGTCAAATAGTCAATCAGGTTGTATGCCTGAAAGATAAAGGACACATGGTTTTTCCGGTGATCCGCAAGGCCTGTTTGAGATACATCCTTTCCGTCGAACAGAATGTTCCCGCTTGTAGGGCTATCTAAACCGCCCAACAGAGAAAGCAGGGTGGTTTTGCCGCACCCGGATGGGCCGAGTATAGCATACATCTTTCCCAGTTCCATTTGACCGCTGATTCCTTTCAAAACCCCTTGTTTTCCGTCATAGCTGTATTTCAGATTTGAAAATTCTAAAATGCTCATTATTATATGCCTCCTATTTTAATCCATTTGTGTTAGAATCGCTTTCGGTTTCAGACGGATTACCGTAACCGACGCTATCAATACTGCCAAAATCAAGATCAATGCGCCGACACCATAAACTGCCGCCATATCCGCAGAATGAAGAACCACGCTTAATCCCTCAACATCGCTGGCAGTTTGGCTGACAAGGAAAGCGCCGACCTGATCCGCCAGCAGAACAGACAAACCGAAGGAAGCTGCCGCCGCAGGAATGGCGATAAAAATATTTTCTGTTAGGAATTGCAGTACGATCTCCACCTTGCTTCTGCCTACTGCCATCAAGATACCAGCCTCTTTCTTCCGGCCCCGTGTCCAGAGGATCAGCAAAAGGGCGATGACTGCAGCTCCTGTAATAGCTATTACTGTGACCGCTGTATTCACCATTTTCTGGAGAGAAGAAAGGGGATTGGAAATCAGGTCAAAATCTTCTGTATCCGTAGAAAAGGTGAAAGTCTTGCCTTTGATCTCCGGCAGGTTTTGGATGGTCTTTAAGACGTCCTCTACATTTTCAGCCGAATCTATATACACATCCAAAGAGCCAAGTTCTAAAGTAGTTTCATTCCACATTTTCAGATAGCTGTTTATATCAATGTATCCTTGATTGGCAGGAATGGACTCCGGGGTTATTGCTTCTTTGGACATTCCCTCGGTACCACTGAAGATTCCCACAATTTCAAAGGTATTTTCAGAATCCGTGTCCAGATCGTACATAGATATATGATCTCCTACGGAAAGTCCGTTTTTATCCGCAAGTTCCTTAGAAATCATCACAGCAAAAGAATCATCTTTTTGAATGTGGCGGCCTTCTACCAGTGTATATGTGCCATCCAGAAATTTTCTGTTTAAGGCCGAATTAAGCGTAACAGTATAGGAGGATGGGCTTGTATGACCATTGTAAGAATTTCCGAAATCAAACATACCGGGAAAGTATTCAAAATTTATTCCAGAGCCCCAATATCCTCCCTCGCGTTCGGCGTTGTATTCTGTTACACCGTCAACTTTGTCAATCGCGTCAATCACTTCCTGTGTAATAAAATCGCCGTTATATTCATAGGTAAGTCCATATTCATTCTGTGTAGGGGAACCAAAATTGTCTTGATTGTCACCGTCAATCTCCACACGGATCGATGCCCCGACTGTTTGTTTTACTTCGTCTGTTCCCTCTGCGGTAGCGTGACCTACGGACAAGGCAATCAGCGCAGCAGAAGCCAACAATGTAAAGACCAGAAGCAGAATGATACTCCTTATTTTTTGCCGCCAACAGTAGCGGACTGCCCGTTTCAAAAAATTCATGTAAAACGCCTCCTTAACTCATTTTTGATAAAATCTCTTTTGGCTTTAAGCGGAGAATGGCTCCACTGGCCGCCAGCACTGTCAACAGGACGGCCGCCAGCTCTCCGGCAAGCAGCGCACCGGAATGAAGCAGATCCGGCTGCAAATAATTTGCTCCGCCGCCACCTGTCTGCAGCGCCGCGGTTCCCGTACCCTGGGTCAGCGAGCCAAACAGCAGACCATTCACCGGATCAGAGCAGAACAGCCAAAGCAGAAAAGCGCTGAGAAATCCAGCGATTAGAAGCCCCCAAGCCTCCAATGCAAACTGCACGATAATTTCCATTTTAGGCTTGCCCACGGATAGGTAAATCCCGGCTTCCCGGATGCGCCCCCGTATCTGCACCATGAGGATCAGCATGAGAATGATAATCCCCAAAGCAGCAGCAAGGGCGATCAGCGCCACAGCCAGGTTTTGAAGATTTTGAAGCTGCCCGGCGATCTGCTCGTATTGGAAATCATTTTCTTTTAAGATGTGGTTGTCCCAATCAACGGATTGGATGGCCTCCACACGCTCCAGCAGGGTATCCAGCTCCAGAGGGTCGGCAATGTAAAAGGCGATTTCCCCCTCGAAAACGCCTGCCTGCTGCTCCTGCAAATTCACCAGCAGATGGCTGTCGGAATAAATATGGTTGACCGCTTTTCCGGCGGTGGGGGAATCCGCACTGTCGGCAGCTCCGTCACACTGGAAAATGCCCACAATCTCCACCTTGGCAAAAGCCGTCTTTTCTGGAATGGTGTCGATATATTCTCCGTCCTGCTGGTCTAAACCGGCGTGGGTGAGGGTGAGTACATCGCCAACTTCCAGGCTATTTTCCACTGCCAGTTCTGCGCTGATGAGGATTTTATTCTCATCCTCCGGCTGGATATGGCGGCCAGCAAGCAGGGTATATTCTTCATTTAGGAACACATCCGTCAGCCCAGAATCCCGCACAGCAGTTACCTGTCCCATGTTGCTGGCCTCATTGTCTCCGGCACCCGGCAGGAAGTGAAGCTGTTCGCTCTTGGCATAGCCATAGTGTTCCGTGTTGTAGACTTTTACTTGTCCCTGGGCAGCGTCGATCACCTCGTCAATGCTCTGCTGGGAGATCACGGGTGTTGTCCCTTCACTGAGAGCGCCATCCTCCAAGGTCATCTGCGCATAGGGCCGGATATAAAAGGCAGCACCGATATTAGAACGCAGATCACTGGCTGCCTGTCCTGTACCATTCAAAACGGAAAAGCAGATCAGCAAAAGGGCAGATACAAAAAAGAAGATCAGGAAAAGTAGAATAGCCTTTCCTTTTTTGCGGGCCAGGTAAAGGGAGGCCCGCCTGCAAACGCCCATAAAAAACACCGTCCTTTCGTTTGATGTGATTCCATCATACAAAAGGACGGTTTATTTTTCGCTTAGACTTGATTTAATTTTGATTTAGTTTTTTAGGACAACGGGGAAAAACCGGAAAACAAATTTGTCTTTCATGCTACCCGATTTATATCAAAACACTACTGTAAAAACCACTCCTGATCCCGTATTTTCCACCCGATATTGGAATCCATGTAACTCCAAAATAGTCTTGACAAGATACAGCCCCAGGCCGCTGCCGCCGGTAGATTTGTTCCGGGATTTTTCCACCCGGTAAAAAGGCGTGAACAGCACAGGCAGATCTTCTTCCGGGATAGAAGTGCCAGTATTGGTTACAGTCAGAACAGAGGGCGTAAGGTGGATAAAAACTTCCGCCTCCTCCGGTGAGTGACGGATGGCATTGCTCAAGATATTATGAATGGTCTTTTCCAGCAGAGAAGCGTTGCCGGATACCGTGACATCCTCGGCAAGTTGAGAATGAACGGTAATCTGTCGCTCCTGAGCCAACGGGAGCAGCGTTTCGGTGACTTTGGTAATAATGTCCGGCAGCGACACCGGCTCTGCTTTCCCGGCCAGACCATCCATCTCGATTTTGGAAATCGTGAGGATTTCCTTTACCAGCCGCTCCATATTCTCTACTTCTTTGAGGGTTTCCGGCAGCACTTTTCCTGTATCCTTATATTTTCCAATGCCCAAGATCATGCTTTCAATCTGGCCTTTTAAGATGGTAATGGGCGTTTTCAACTCATGGGAGGCAGCCGCAAAGAAATCCCGGCGCTGGCGAGACAGCTCGGTGATATGCTCCATATCCTCCCGCAGTTGTTCATTAGCACTTTCCAGTTCTTTCATGGCAGTATCCAGCCGCTTTGCCATTGTGTTCAGGCTGTTTGCCAACACACCAAGTTCATCCGTTCGGTGAACTCCGCACTCCCAGGTCATATCCAAATCGGCCATTCGCTTGGAGACACGACTAATCTCAAGAACAGGCCGCACCAACACCCGACTACATAGGAACGCTCCTAACGCTGAGATTAGCAAGATCAGAAGCAGCAAGAGCGGCAGTAATTCCAAAAAAGCCATGGTCAACTCATTACCGGCAGAAACAGGAGCGGTAATACTGAGATAATAACTCCCATCCCGATCCGCAAATTTCACCTCTATTGCGGCTGTCATAGCTTCTCCACGCTCTACACTCTGCTCATCCACTGTGCCGAAGGTGTGCATGGTGATTCCATCGTTCAAGATCACGGATGCCCGATTGCTCTGACAGAATTGTTCGATAACATCCCCGGCATCGTCGTAATCGGTTTGTGAGAGTGTATCAATAAGTTGCTCAATTTCCGTCTCAACCCGACTGCTTGCCACAATCGTGTAACTCTGGGGCAGAAATATCATCACCATGCCGTAAATCAGCAGGCTGCACAGGATGAGCAGACCGGCAATCCACAAAAAGACCTTTGCACTTAAACTATTTCTAATTTTCTTTACCAAGTCTGTATCCCACCCCTCTGATCGTTTCGATCAAATCCGTGTCCAGCTTTCTCCGCAGGTTCATAATGTGGATATTAACAGTTTTTTCTTCCCCGACAAAATCATAGCCCCACACCTCATTGAGCAGATTGTCCCGTGTAAATACTCGACCAGGATGGAGCATGAACAGCTCCAAAAGCCCATATTCCGTATGAGTGAGGGAGACGGGCGTTCCGCCAACAGAAACCGAGTGGCTTTCCCGATCCAACCGGATATTTCCGTAAGAAAGCGTGGTTGTGGCTTCTTGGCCCTCCCGTTCTTTTACCCGGCGCAAAACCGCCTCCACGCGCATGAGTACCAGCTTCACGGAGAAAGGCTTTGTGATGTAATCGTCCACTTTTAATTCAAATGCCTTGACCTGGGCTTCTTCCTCGTCCAGTGCTGTCAGCATGATAATCGGCACATTGGATTCCTGCCGGATCATCTCGCAGACCGTATATCCGTCAATTTTCGGCATCATAATGTCCAGCAGGACAAGGGAGAAATGCTTCTCCCGAAATTTTGTGATTCCCTCCAGGCCATCGCCTGCAACCTCTATCTCGTATCCGGCATCCGTCAGCAGTTCCGAAAGGATAGACTGGATGGCGGTTTCATCTTCGATAATCAAAATTCGTTCGCTCAAAATATCACCTCAATCGTATTATACCATGCCTTTATTTAGATTTGGTTTAGATGTGTGGATTCTTTAATACATATTATACCTGAACTATAATGCCAGAAAAAGTGTGCGAATTTGAATTTTGTATATCCTCATAGTACGAGATTGTATGACAGGCTGTTTCTATTTGAGAAAGTCAAAAATGCCCCTCACCCAAACAATATCCAGGTGAGGGGCATTAGATTTAACTCTCCAATAAGAGCTTCAACTTTTTAAGGATCTTCATTTTCCGAACATGAACAGCATTGCGATATACGCCAAGCTCGTCTGCATATTGCCGTTCTGTCTTTTCCTCAAAGAACAGTGCCTGGATCAGCGCACGTTCCTCTGGGGCCAGCAGGGAAAGCGCAGTATGTAGCTTGTCCACTTCCAGCTTGTGAAGCACCACGCTCTCCACACTTTCCTGCTCATCGGAGAATTGCTGGGCATTTTCAT
>OFMI01001923.1_pt1 | contig 11623 bp, 8 predicted proteins | sample 1541741 | NCBI WGS metagenome assembly OFMI01 (sample SAMN04209219, study PRJEB22552) | human gut metagenome | biome: gut; material: feces | host: Homo sapiens | place: USA: Oklahoma | reverse complement strand
CAGAGGGTAAAGCACAAATGATATGCTTTATCTCTTACACTTATATGGTACTAAATAAGAAAGCTAAAATTCTTTGTTTTGATAAGGATTTCAGCTTTCTTTGTTTTCTTATGAAAATGCCCCTAAGCGCATAGATGCTTTTTGCTATATCTGATTTTGTTATTCTGTTGTATCTGTTTTTTCTTCCTGCTTTGGCATGGATAATCTTCGCCGCCGTCTGAAATATAGCAGATATCCAAAGCTCAAAAGGAAGATGCCGCTGCAGACAGCCAACGCTGGTGCCGCATCCTGCCATGTAACACGGGACATGGCTCCCATGGGGCCACCGCCGCGCTGCCCCTGTTCCCCACGCTGGGGCATATCTCCCATTTGTTCTGGAACTCTCTGGGTTTGGTCGTTTGCTTCTGCTGTATCACTTTGAGCTGTGTCGGCAGCCTGTTCCGTTCCTTCCATCATTTCCGGCGGCTGTCCTGCCATATCTCCCATTTGTTCTGGAACTCTCTGGGTTTGGTCGTCTACCGTATCGCCAGCAGTCTGTTCGGTATCCTGCATGCCTCCAAAATCCTCACCGGGGCGTTTTCCACCGCCGCCTGCTGCCGCCGCTACAAAGGAGCTGGTATTGAATGTAGGTTCGCCCCCTGCCAGCTGGTTTTCAATGCTCTCTGCCATGGAAACGGCAAAATAAACCAGAGAATTGGGGTCTGTGGCATCAGCGGAAGATGCTTCCAGAAATTCGTCATAGGTAAAGAAGGCAGTAGCGTCTTTTTCCACATAAGGCGCGATCATTTCCGCTGTTTCGCTGACGATCTGGCTCATATAAGCCTCTGTGAAATAAGTTTCCGCGATTTCTGCCAGATAGCTTTCATACTGGGCAAGAAGGACATCCTGAGAAAGCAATGTATCCACCAAGGGCTTTTCATTGCTGCCGCCCATGCCGCCGCCCATACCTTCTGGACGTTCCATACCTTCCGGCATATCCATTTCCATGTTGTCAGGTCGTTCCATGCCTTCCGGCATCTGTGCTGTCTGTTCTTCCACAGAATTTTCTCCTGCCGCTGTCTGGGCTTCTGCATTTTCCATGTCGCCTCGTCTGCCGCCGCCCATGCCCATGGACTGATTGGTCGGCTCATAAATATCCACTTCACCGCCGCCAAAACCGCCAAAGGAATAGTTATAATCCCAAGGCACAATGGTGAAGCGTCCATCCTGTTCATAGAGATAGTAGTTATGGGTGGTGTTGCCCAAGTAGCTGTCATAGTTCGCCAACGCCACATTTGCCGCCAGATACCGGAGCACTTCATCCACATCCAGCACATCTTCCAGACCTTCTCCTGACTCCAGCGCCTTCATCAAATCCAGAATGGCAGAGCCGTCAGAAGTTTCCTCATTTGTTTTCAGCACCAGACCGGGATATTCTGACATGTCATCCCCACGGTAGACCAAATCCGCACCAGTGCCGTCTGGTTTATACAAGTCTCCGGTGCTGTCCCCGAAGGTACGTTCCAGAAAGACTTCGTCAATGGGTTCCACTGTCAGATACAAGCCCCATTCTTCCCCATTGATGGTGATATGGGTATAGCTGGTGGCAGGAACGGGAATGCCCATTTCACCCATGATGCGATAGGAAATATATTCCCGCATGTAGCTGGCATCCCCATAGTTGTTATTCAGATTCAGCTTTTTCAAGCCGTAGTAATTTTCACCGTCATTGAAATAATCAAAATCTATCTTAAAACTGTAGCGGTCAGAATCGGAAGACGCTACCGAAGTAAGGGTGTTATTGCCCTTTGTCCGCAGTGCCACATTGGACAGGGTTTCCCCGTTGATGGTCACATCCACGGCGTAATAAGTTTCTTCCAAAGGATTTTCCACCAGATCCGCCCAATCTTCCTCGCTGATTTCAATATTGATCTCATTGACGACACCTTCCGCAAAAAGATTATCCAGATAAGGATATTCCTTTGCTTCCACATCCTCCCTGGATGCTACGCCAAAGACCAGAAAGGCAAAAACCACCAAAGCAAGTCCAGACAGCAAGAGAAATTTATATTCCCGCAGTCCTTTCATTGGCTTCGCCTCCTTTTACGCTGCGTAGTTGCCGTCATAACTTACCATGACCGCTGACTGCACCCCTGCCATGCGGCTGATTTCGTTGACAAAAGCACTTTCGCCGTTTTTGGGGCAGATTTCAAAAATCAGTTCAGTCCCCTGTCCGCCGGTGATGGTTTTGGACTTGAGGGTCATGCGTTTTACAACCTGCTGTACAAAGCTTGTGACTGCGCTTTCACCTTCCACGCTGTCCATACGGATGATGAGCAGGTAAGGACTGTCTGCCTGCTGACGATTGGCGAATACCAGCAGGAAAATGCCAATGATGGGGCATCCCAGAATTGCCAAAGGCAGCAAAGAAGCGCCACAAAGGATGCCTTCGCCGATTGCCCAGAACAAAAATACCAAATCCATAGGGTCTTTGACTGCTGTACGGAAACGCACGATAGACAGGGCACCTACCATACCCAAAGACAATACCACATTGCTGGTTACGCCTTGGATCACCAGACAGGTCACCAGCAGTATGGCAATGAGGGATACGTTGAAACTGCGGCTATAAAGGACACCGCTGTATGTTTTCCGATATACAAAGTAAATAAATAAACCAATGAGGAATGCCGCTGCCAAAGAAAGCAGGGTATCCGTCAATGAAAAGCTGCTGAAGCTCTCCAAAAAGCTGCTCTTAAAAATGTCTTGAAATGTCATCTTCCGTTCTCTCCTATCTTGTTTTCATCGCTTGTATTTATGCTGCATATTTCTGTTTCATGTCTATTTTCTTTTTCTTACTGCCTATTAGCACATAATACGGCAGGCTGCATACTTGGAAAAAGCCTGTTCTTTTGTTTTCACCGTCAGTAAGGTACGGTTCACAATATCCGGCAAATAATCGTCGTACTTCACTTCCATGACCACTCTGTCCGGGGAAATGGCTGGAATAGACGGCAAATTTTCTGAGAAAAATAACTGGGGCTGGTGGCAGCCGCGAATCCGTCTGTCAAATGTGACACGGACATTCCCCGGTGCGTAAGTCAGTGCCTCTCGGTCATAATCCACAATGACCGTAGGGCGATAAATCCCCATCTGCATCCGCAGGTACAATTCCCGCACCAGTGCCCGTTCATCTTCTGCCATCCACCCAATGTCACCATCCAAAATCCTCTGGGTTTCCTCTGCCGTCACACGGCACTGGGTCTTATTGCCTGCATTGTAACGCTTGCTCTTTTTTTCCAGCCGGATAAAGCCGAAATTCCCATCATAACAGCGGATACGAAATTTTTCTCTTATGCCCACACCATCCAGTTTTTCTCTCAGGGCTTTGTTGTAAAAATTATCGAAATACAGAGAACGCACCAGATATCCCGTCTTGCCTCCATGGATATCCCGCTCCATAAATGCCGCCATACGCGCCGCCAGCATCCTGCTTTCTGCCGCTGCAACGGTATACTTCAGTTCCGCACGCCATTGTTCTTTCATCGCTCTCACCTCACATTCTGCTTGTTTTAAAATCAATACAGCGTTTAGTATATGGGAAGATACTTAAATGGGTACTTAGGGAAAAATTAGAAAATCATGAGAATTGTAAACAATATGTGAACAAAACATCCGTTTTTCCTGAAAATCTCCTTTGATTTCTAAAAAATATATTAGAAAATACAAAAAACGCGAAAGCCTCTGTCATACAGAAGCTCCCGCGTTTTTTCTCAGAAAGCTATTTTCTTATACAAAATATTCAGGCAAAGATCTGCCTTCATACAATTCTTCCAGTTCTTCTTTGTGATAGATGTAGCCGGGGTCGTCGAAGTATTTTGCACCGGAAGGGCATTTCTTGATACATGCGCAGCATTTGATGCAGATGCCTGTGCAGGAGAAGTCCACTTTGTCAATGGAGCCCATAGGACAAACTTCCGCGCAAAGACCGCAGCCACAGCAAGCGTCGCTTGTTTTGGGTTTTACTTTACGGATATCGATGGCATTGCCATAACGATCTCTGGGTGTGAAGTAAGGACGGATGGGGTCTTCCCCTTTTACATAAGCAGGACCGTCGTATTCCCAGCCGCTGTTGATTTTTTCCACAATTTTTTCTGCAAATTCATGCATGACTTTGTAGTCTTCTTCGTCGGGTCTGCCTGCGGACAGTTTTCTGGAGAAAGAATGTTCGCTGACAAAAGCACCGCCGGCAATGGTGCGGAAGCCGTCGTCTTCCAAAATGTTCCGCAGTTCGATGAGGGCATCGTCGAAGTTACGGTTACCGAAGGATACCATAGGCACTGCATAGGCTTTGCCGCCCACAACAGTTTTCAGATAAGGCAGCAATACGTTAGGTACACGACCTGCAATAACAGGAGTGCCGAAGAACACCAGATCTGTTTCGGTGAAAGCGATTTCTTTTTTCCGTACGTCAGGCAGTGTAAAATCATATATTTCCACAGGAACGCCAAGGCTTTCTGCCACATGAGCGGATACGGTTCTCACTGCTTTTTCAGTACCGCCGGTGGGGCTGAAATACATGGCCCATACTTTTTTGATTTCCATTGTAAACAAGACTCCTTTCTCTCTCCCTGATAAATGTTTTTCTTTTATGATACTCTATCCATCTCCCTTTTTCAAGCCGCAGACAAAAAAACAACATTGTCTGACCATCTTTCTTTTTCACGCAAAAAACCGGAAATATCCGACCATCATCGAACATTTCCGGTTTTTATCAGTCTTGGAATGTTTCCATATTCTCCCATGCTTCGGGAATTTTTTCCACTTCCTGTGCCGCGATCATTTCTGACAGACGGCTTTCCACATAAGCGGACTGTACCTGCTGGCGGTAAGCATCCTCTGCCAGCTGTTTCACCTGCTCATCTGTAGGCGGGGTGATGGATTCCACTTTCAGTATGAAATAACTGCCCCGCACCTCAATGGGGTCTGTAATCTCACCTAATGTGAGATTTTCCGATAACCCAAAGGTATTGTTCAGATAATTCTGATACAGTGTCATCTGTCCATTGCCGCCGTTTTCCTTGGCGGAAGTATCTGTGTCATAGGTTTCGAAGAGCGCAGCAAAATCCTCTCCGGCTTTTGCCTTTTCGCTGACTTCTTTTGCCGTTGCCTCATTATTCACCATGATGGTATCAATGGTGATCTGGGTATATTCCTCCCGCAAAGCGTCGGCGTTTTCCTGATAATACTGTTCCATTTCATCGGCATTGACTTCGCATTCCTTTGCCAATGTGCCATAGACCACAGAATACAGATAAGATTCCTCCATGAGGGTTTCCATCTGTTCTTGATCCACGCCCATTTTTGCCAGTTCTTCCTCTGTCAGCTGGCTGAGGAATTCCTCTGCCATGGTATGGGCTTCTGTTTTCTGGTCTTCTGTCAGAGAAATGTTGTTTTCCTCCGCATACTGTTCTGCGGCAACCACACTCTGAATGGTGCTGAATGCCCGCTCCTGCACCAGCTCCGCTCCGGTCATGCCGTCAAAATCCATGTCCCAGACATCACTGCCTGCGGCAGAAACAAAGCTTTGGGTGCTGGTATAAAGATATACCATATATTCGGACTTCATGACTTCTCTGCCATCTATGCGCGCTATGACTTCATCGGAAAAAGAACTGCCGCAGCCTGTAAGCCACAAAAGCCCAGTCAGCAGCAGGCACAATGCCCCTTTCGCTTTCTTTTTCATAAAAAATCACACTCTCTTTTTTCGGTTTCATGTCTTTTCATCTTCTTTTTCTGTCCAAAAAGAAGGTTAGCTTTTATTATACACATTTTTTTCCGAAAAAACTATGCTTTGAGCCCTTGTAATAAACTTTTAATATAGGGCACGCCTTTGTTTTCCTCGCCTTTTTTCAGTCTGACAGTCACATAGGGCATGGCACCAGCCGTAAAGAGATACCGTCCACGACTTTCCGCAATGCACTTTGTGAGCTTTTCCGGGTCCAAAGGCGCATCGGGACGGAATTCCACCAGAATGTTGCTGCCTTTCTGGTTGATGGCTGTGATACCAAGCCGATGGGCTTCCGCTTTCAGCAGCACCATTTCCAGCAAATTCTGGACGCTCTTTGGCAGGTCACCATAGCGGTCTTCCAGTTCTTCCTGCATGTCGTAATATTCTTCCATGGTCTGGACAGCGGCAATCTTCTTATACAAATCCATGCGCTGTTCCTGATTTTTGATATAGAAATCAGGCAGATAAGCATTGATATTCAAATCCACTGTGGTTTCAAATGTTTCTGCCACAGGTTCGCCTTTCAGGTTCTGGACTTCTTCTTCCAGCAGACGACAGTACATGTCATAACCAACAGATTCCATATGTCCATGCTGTTCCGCACCCAAAAGGTTTCCGGCACCACGGATTTCCAGGTCACGCATGGCAACTTTGAAACCGGAGCCAAACTCCGTAAATTCCCGAATGGTCTGGAGCCGTTTTTCCGCCGCTTCTTTCAGCATCTTATCCCGTTTGTACATGAGATAGGCATAGGCGGTGCGGTTGCTTCTGCCTACACGCCCACGAAGCTGATAGAGCTGGGACAATCCCATACGGTCGGCGTCCTGAATGATGATAGTATTCACGTTAGAAATATCCATACCTGTTTCAATGATAGTGGTACATACCAGCACATCAATTTCGCCGCTGATGAAGTCCTGCATGATGTTTTCCAGTTCTCTTTCCGACATCTGCCCATGGGCAAAGGCAACATTGGCTTCCGGCGCCAGATTCTGCACCCGGAAGGCTTCTTCCCCAATGGTTTCTACACGATTATAGAGATAAAATACCTGACCGCCACGGCTCAATTCCCGGTGGATGGCTTCTCGGATAAATTCCGGGTTATTTTCCATGACATAAGTCTGGATGGGACGGCGTTCCTGCGGGGGTTCCTCCAGAATACTCATATCACGAATGCCTGCCAAAGACATATGCAGTGTTCTGGGAATAGGTGTCGCTGTCAATGTGAGCACATCCACATTTTCCCGCAGACGTTTCAGTTTTTCCTTATGAGCCACCCCAAAACGCTGTTCCTCGTCCACAATGACCAGACCCAAATCCTTAAACTTCACGTCTTTAGACAGGATACGATGAGTACCGATGACAATATCGGAAAAGCCTTTTTCCAATCCGTTCAGACTTTCCTTCTGCTGTTTTGGCGTGCGGAAACGGGACAGCAGTTCGATTTTCACAGGATAGCCGGACATACGCTGGACAAAGGTATTGTAGTGCTGCTGTGCCAGAATGGTGGTAGGCACCAGATATGCCACCTGTTTTCCATCCTGCACGGCTTTGAATGCGGCACGGATGGCAACTTCCGTTTTGCCATAGCCAACGTCGCCGCAGACCAGTCTATCCATGACTTTGCCGCTTTCCATATCTTTTTTCACATCTTCGATGGCGTTCAGCTGGTCATCTGTTTCGTCAAAGGGGAAGGCTTCTTCAAATTCCCTCTGCCACAGAGTATCTGCCCCATACACATGCCCTTTTGCCGCCGCTCGTTTGGCATAGAGGGCAACCAAGTCCTCCGCCAGTATCTTCACGGCAGTTCTGGCTTTTGCCTTTGCTTTCAGCCAATCCTGTCCCCCCAGTTTGTTCAGTCTGGGTGCGGCACCGCCGGAACCAATATATTTCTGAATCATATCCATCTGGCTGACAGGCACAAACAGATTGCCCCCATCCCGATAGGAAATTTTCATATAATCTTTCTGGACGCCCTCCACGGAGATTTTCTCCAATCCCCGGAACACGCCGATGCCGTGGTTATCGTGAACCACATAGTCGCCGATGTGCAGGTCGGAAAAACTCTGGATGGCAACGCCGTTTTTCTTCTTTTTCTTCTTCCGTTTTTCGCCGCTCTTGCCGAAAATCTCGCTGTCGGAAAAGACAGCCAGACGGATATAGTCATACTGGAAACCTTTGGACAGGGAGCCTTTGGACACCCAAACACTGCCGGGCACCATTTCTTTTTCCAAATCATCCACATAAACGGCAGGTACATCCATTTCCGTCAATTCCGTCGCCATCCTCTGGGCACGGGTACCTGTCCCTGCCAGCACCAAAATCCGGTAATTCTGTTTTTTCAGATACTGCAATTCCTCACAGAACAGGTCTGCCCGTTTCTGGAAAGAAGGAATGGAACGTACCGCAAAATCCGCCTGTGCTTTGGGCTGGAAGTGGGGTGTTCGCTGAGAAATCCCTGCCAGAAGAATACGGTCGAAGTCCTCTGCCTGCCGGAGAATATCCAGATAATCGAAAAGGAGTTTGCTCTGAGCAGGAAGCAAAAAGCCCTGTGCAATTCTGCCTTTCATACTTTCCTCATATTCCTGCCGCAGGGTGTCCATGTGTTCTGCCAATCGCTGAGGTTCATCAAAACAAAGGATGGTGTCCTCTGGCAGATAGGAAAGGAGGCTTACCGTATCATCATAGAAGTAGTTAATGAAACTGCCCACGGAAGCAAAACTGAGTTCTGAACGAAGCAGGTCGATATTTTCCCCAATATGCTCCTTCATCCGCTCCACGCCGTCCTCCACGGTGCTTTTTTCCATTTTCTTCAGTGCTTTTTTGTAATCGGCTTCCATTTTGTCTGCCGCTGCTTTTGCTGTTTCTTCATCGTAAACCAGTTCCCGCATGGGGAAAATGGTCACGCTGTTGAGTTTATCCACGGAACGCTGGCTCTGGGCATCCATGGTACGGATGCTGTCGATTTCGTCATCCCAAAACTCAATACGCACCGCATCCTCTGCTGTCAGGGGGTATACGTCCAAAATCCCCCCGCGGACAGCAAACTGCCCGGGGCTTTCCACCAGTTCCGCCCGTTCATAACCCATAAACACCAGCTGTTTTGTCAAGTCAGTCAATTCCCGCACTTCCCCCACATGCAAAGTCAGGAGAAAAGAAGCGAATACGTCTTTTTTCAGGTATCTGTCCAGAAGGGCTTCCACTGATGCCACAATGAGGGGGCATTTTCCTTCCAGCAGTTTTTCCACCACCAGAAAACGCTGGCGGTTCATTTCCATGCTGTGAACATCGGCGCTGTAAAAGAGGATATCTTTTGCGGGATAATACATACCTGTCTTTGTGAAAAACTGCATATCCTCCAGAATCTCTTTTGCCCGGACTTCACTATGGGTCAGAATCACCATGGGGCGCTGCAAATGTTCCTGAACGCCATAAAGCAAATGATTTTTTTCCACGTCAATGACCCCTGTGGCAAACACAGGGGTATGTCCTTTGCGGATTTCATCCAGTAATGATTGATAGCTTTCCAGCTCCAACAGGGGCTCTGTCAGGCTTTTCATGCTTCCACCTCTTTTTTGGTTTCCTCAGGCTTTTCCTGAGGTTCTTTTTTGGGCTTAGGCGCTTTGGGACGCTGGTTCATGCGGTTCATGGCGTCTGCCATGCCACGGGAAAGAATCAATTCCACCGCTTCCACCGCTTTATCCATGCCGCTTTCCATAAGTGGCATCGCGTCTTTGTCGAATTTTGCCAGCACATAATCCGCCAGATCCCAGCCATTGGGTTTTTCGCCAATACCCACTTTGATGCGGTAAAACACGTCTGTACCCATCTGCTGGATAATATTGCGGATGCCGTTATGGCCGCCGTGACTGCCTTTTTCTCTCAAACGAATCTGTCCGGCAGGCATGGAAGTATCATCGTAGATCACCACAAAACGATCCTGAGGGATTTTGTAGAAATTGACGATTTCACGGATGCTTTCCCCGCTGAGGTTCATAAATGTCTGGGGTTTCACCAGCAGTACCCGCTTCCCGTTGATGGTGCCATCCCCAATAAGCGCCTTCTGTTTAAACTTGGTCACATCAATATGATATTTCTCCGCCAGTCGGTCAATGACACAAAAACCAACGTTATGCTTTGTTTCTGCGTATTCCCGTCCGGGATTGCCCAGACCCGCGATGACGAAAAATTCCTGTCCCTTTTCCTGATTTTTAAAACGGTCAAAAAGTCCCATAGTTCCTCTCCTCTTATTTCTTTTCCACACGACACAAAGCCCTAATTTCAACGCATGTGGGGGTGAGATTAGAGCTGTTCTTACTGATTTATAACTGCGGAAAGTATACCACACTTTTGGCTTGCCGTCAAAAGGCTAAGGAGAAAAAATACCGCTCTTTTCCACAAAAAACCGCAAAAAAACGGGTAAGACCCATTTGGATCTTACCCGTTTGTCTTCCTTTTGACACGAAGGAAGTATTTTAGTCGGAATTATTTTACTTCGTTTACCAGTTCTTCGCCAGCCAGGAAAGCTTTTGCGTTGTCCAGAGTAACTTTAGCCATCTGTTCCAGAGCTTCTTCTGTCAGGAATGCCTGGTGACCGGAAATCAGAACTTTTTCGTTAGCCAGCAGTCTTGCCAGTGTAGGATCGTGTTTTTCCAGGTTGCTTCTGTCTTCGAAGAAGTATTCATGTTCAACTTCGCAAACGTCCATACCTACGCCACGAACTTTGCCGGATTCTACTGCATCAGCCAGAGCTTCGGAGTCAACCAGACCGCCACGAGCTACGTTGATGAAGATTACGCCGTCTTTCATCTTAGCGAAAGCGTCTTTGTCAACCATATGTCTTGTAGCAGGCATCAGAGGGCAATGGATGGAAATAACATCGGAACGAGCGTACAGTTCATCCAGTGTTACATATTCCAGACCCAGGTTAGGGTTGGGGAATGCATCATAAGCGATGATGTTCATGCCGAAACCTTTCAGGATGTCGATCATGCACTGACCGATTTTACCTGTACCGATGATACCAGCTGTTTTGCCGTACAGAGCGATACCTGTCAGACCAGCGATATCGAAGTTGAATTTTGTTGTTCTCTGATAGGACAGGTGGCATTTTCTGTTGATAGCCATCAGCAGAGCTGCGCCCTGTTCTGCTACAGACTGAGGAGAGTAAGCGGGTACTCTCAGAACGGGCAGACCGCATTCTTTAGCAACTGCCAGATCAACGCTGTCGAAACCTGCGCAACGCAGCAGCAGAACTTTGATACCCAGATCTTTCAGTTCACGGATAACTTCTGCGGGAACTTCGTCGTTAACGAAAGAGCATGTAGCGTCATGACCAGCTGCCAGATGAGCTGTAGCGGGTGTCAGTCTTTCGTTGAAGAATGTGATTTCATAACCGTATTTTTCTGCCATGGGAGCGAAAGAATCTTTCCAGTAGGATTTTGTGTCAAAAAATGCGATTTTCATTTCTAAATTCCTCCTAAAATTTTGATGTAATAGTAGAAAATGGATAGCAAACAGGATGTATGAAACCCTTTGGATATCAATATTTGCCACACCTGTTTGTCTTGTTTTTAACAATATAATCTATTTTACTTATTTTGTCAACCGACTTTCCGAAAAATTGTAAGTTTTGCCAATAGCTTTTTCTTTGTGTATACAAAAAAACATATAGTTTCCATCAGACCCTTTTTCCGTTTTTTGGACATAATTCCCCGCTGATATTTTCGGCTCAAAAAGACCTGTTTTTTTGCGGAAAAACAGAACTTTTCCGTTGTTTTTCTACCACTTTTTTCCACAGTTGGTTTTTTGAAAAATCTTTCTTTTTCAACTTTTTTTACACACAAAACCACC
>OFMI01001903.1_pt1 | contig 11755 bp, 5 predicted proteins | sample 1541741 | NCBI WGS metagenome assembly OFMI01 (sample SAMN04209219, study PRJEB22552) | human gut metagenome | biome: gut; material: feces | host: Homo sapiens | place: USA: Oklahoma | reverse complement strand
CGTCTTGCGCAACCGTTTGCCATGCGTCTGCCCCTGGTAGACGGCCACGGTAATTTCGGATCCCTTGATGATGGTCCGGCAGCATCGCGTTACACCGAGGCTCGCATGGCCCAGGCTGCGCTTGGTATGAACGCGAATATCGCCGAAGATACAGTGGATTTCACACCGAACTACGACAACAAGCTGCAGGAGCCAACCGTTTTGCCTGCCGCGATTCCAAATCTGCTCGTCAATGGCGGTTCCGGCATCGCCGTCGGCATGGCCACGAATATGGCGACGCACAATCTGAGCGAAGTGGTTGCCGCAGCCAAACATTTGATGCATCATCCTGACACCACGTTGGAAGAACTTATGCGCTATGTTCCCGGCCCTGATTGGCCGAGCGGTGGCGTGATTGTGGGACGCAAGGGCATTCGCGAGGCCTACGAAACCGGTCGTGGCGCGTTGACCACGCGTTCGGTAACGCATATCGAAAACGTAACCGCTCGCAAGAAGGCAATTGTCGTAACGGAACTGCCGTTCATGGTCGGCCCGGAACGTGTGTTGGAACGTATTTCCGAGGGTGTGAAAAATCGCAAGCTGGAGGGTATTTCCGGCGCGATCGACCTGACGGACCGCCATAACGGCACTCGCCTTGTCATTGAAATCAAAACCGGCTTCGACCCGAACGCAGTACTGGCGCAACTGTTCAAGCACACACCGCTGCAAGACAATTTCACCATCAATAACGTGGCGTTGGTCAACGGTCGCCCACACACCATGGGTTTGAAGGAAATGCTTCAGGTGTGGGTAAATCATCGCCGTGTGGTGATTCGCCGTCGTAGCGAATTCCGCAAAAAGAAGGCGCTGGAACGTCTGCATTTGGTTGAAGGCCTTCTGCTTGCGATGGTCGACATTGACGAAGTGATTCAGGTGATTCGCTCGTCTGACGATGCCGAAGCCGCAAAGACGAAGCTCATCAAGGTGTTTGATCTGGATGAGATTCAGGCACAGTACATTCTTGACCTGCGCTTGCGTCGCCTGACGAAAATGAGCCGCATCGAGCTTGAAGCGGAACGCAATGATTTGAAGCAACGTATCGAGGAATTGGATCGCATTCTCGCCTCCGCTGAGGCGCTTGACGGCGTGGTGATCGCCGAAATGGACGAGGCTGTTGCCACGTATGGCACGCCACGTCGCACTGTGCTGTTGGATGAAGACGCTGACGGCAGGCTTGTGCCTGTTGCAGCGCATGGCGATGATGGCGTATCCGCATCCGCTGTGGCTGCGGCACGCGCTGCAGCCACAGTGTCGTCTGCCGCCGCCGATGTCGCCGCCGCCGCGAAGGCCGCGAAAAAAGCCGGTGAAGACAATGCCGCAGCCATGGCTTTGCAGATCGACGACGAGCCGTGCGCGGTGATGTTGTCGGCCACTGGTCTGATCGCACGCACCTCCGAAGACGCGTTGGAGCGTTGGGAGAATCGCTCTTCTGCCGACCAGCGTGTAAAGGATGATCAGATTATTTCGATCTTCCGCACGACCACGCGTTCCTCATATGGTTTGATCACATCTGCCGGCCGTCTGATTGTGGCGCATGTCGTGGAATTGCCGGTTGTGTCTGCGGATGGGCCGCTCCACGTGACTGGCGGCGTTCACGCCGAAGAGTTAATCGGCACGACGGAAAACACCGATCCAATTCGTGGTGAACGTGTGATCGCTGCGATCGCCATGCCATCCGCCGACGATTCCGGTGATAATGCCGTAGAGCCCACTCCTCTTGCATTGGGTACGCGCAATGGTGTAGTCAAGCGTTGGAATCGCGAATCGCCCACCACCATGGATTCATGGAGTGTCATCGATTTGAAGGATGATGATGAAGTTCTGGCTGCCGCTGAAGCGCGTGACGAGGATCGGCTGGTGTTTGTATCCACCGACTCCTCCCTGCTGACGTTCGAGGCGAAGAACGTACGCCCGCAGGGACGCACTGCCGGAGGCATGGCAGGCATTCGCCTGGCTGAAGGCTGCTCAGCGGCTGCGTTCGCGGTAGTTCCCGCCAGCAAGGTGGCGTGGAATTATGAAGAAGGCGAGAATGGCCTGTTCTCCGCGTCTGGAGCTGTGGTGTTGACGGTTGCGGGCGATTCCGAAGCGTTGCCGGGTACGGAGAATGGTTCTGCGAAGGTAACCCCGTTGGAAATGTATCCGACGAAGGGCCGCGGTACCGGTGGCGTTCGTTCGCAGCGCTTCCTCAAGGGACAGGATACGTTGGTTCTCGCATTTGTGGGCGCATACCCAGTACACGCCTCCACGCAGGGCGGTGCCGGCGTGGAATTGCCGAAGCCGGATATGCGTCGAGATGGCTCTGGCACGGAGCTTTCCGCACCAATCGCCATCATCGGCTAACTTGTTTTTCATTGACAATGCCCGTATCTTGCGATGGCTGGGATCGTTTTGGTTTCGCCTGTGCTTGCAAGATGCGGGCATTGTTGTTGTCGGCACGGTTCTGCCAGTGCGTCCGTTTCGTTCGCTTTGGCTCAGGCAATGTAACACCAAGCTAGCAGTAGAGCTTCATGCCTTGCGGGCTGTCGACGAAGCCGGCCGCATGAAGGATCTGCCGATTCGCATTCCGTTCCTTTAACGACATACCGTTCATTTCGCTGAAACTGATGCTGCCACTGGGCTGTCGCTGCAATGCGTAGGCAAATTCGGCGCAAGCTGGTTTCAATATTGTCTCGTCAGTTACGAAGCTGACGATTTTATGACTCTTTGGCACGGCAAACAACACGGGTTCGCCTTGTCTGAGTACGATGACGGAGCCAGATCTACGTGCCGGTTTGAGATAATCCTGTTCTGGCCAGGCGATTGCGGAGCCAATAAGATTGGCGGGATCAGTCACATCGAGCGCCGCGCAGGACTGACTATGCCATTGCGTATCGCTACGAAGCGCGTCGATGGTTTCTCGCTCCGCGAATTGTGCCGCGCCGAAACCTTTCACGAACATGCCTCGGACCAGTGTGCCATGTTCTTCCATTCGTTTGAGTACTGGATAGAGTGATGAAAATCCTCCGGCAATCCGTTCCTTATCAACCAAAGGAGCGGCAATCACCCCATATCGATCCAGCAGCGAGTCGATGAGCGCCAACTTACGCTCCTCCACACTTGCTGCATGCGCCGCATCATCAATGCCGGTATCTCTGTTTTTAGACATGGCAGGCTCGATGACACTGTCTAGCGTTTTATTTGATAGAACGGTTCGCCCATCACCACAAGCTACAGCGGACCATAATCCACTCAAGCTCAATGGTGTTGGAGGACGCATGGTGACGCGCCTACGTGCGACACGACGAGGTGTGCGAACAGTTTTGCCTCCGTGTAGGAGCGTTCGCACTGGCGTGAACGAGCCGTTCGTCACTTTTCCTTGCCATACCAGTGACCATAGGGCTTCCTCGAACTGTTGCTCACCCCATGCGGGGAATATGATTTCGCCTGTTTCAGGGTTCACCTGCACTTCGGCATGCTGCTGCCAGATGGTTTTGACTGCGGCTGAAAGCTGTTGAATGGGGAACGCTCCGCCACCGCTCAATGCTGCTAGCACGGCTTCCGGCATAGTCAATGTTTCATTATTTTTCAGTTCTTCCAATGTCGGTTCAGATGGGTTGAGCAGCAAAGAACCCGCTGGATAGAAGGCGATATCACCAGCTTCTTTGGCGTTGGATCCACTCGCTTTCGAGCCGACCCACACCACATCCGATGATGAAATGAGCTCGTCGAGCATGCTGGGCTGATACTCACGCACACGTGCCGGGAATACCGTGGATTCCCATACCGAAGCGTTCAGGAACACGCCTTCCAACTGTTCGATGACACGCATCAGACCATCGACGCCTTCGTAGCGTTCACCTCCAACAGGACCAACTCCTTGACGATCAAGCAGAAAAGCCTGATAGACGCTCGGATCGACCGGTTTGACGGCTTTTCGGGCCCTGGCAAGAGACAACGATCGAATACGCCGGAAAACATCTTTGTGAAGCCATTGCTGAATAGCACTCTTTTCGGAAGTCTCACCTAAATCAGTGAACCTTCCTTTGATGAGTTCACCTCGAGCATCCAGCTCATCAAGCGCATGCACCGCTTGTGCCGCGTCAACATCAAGTTCGGCAATCATCTTGTCGGAGGTGAATGGGCCATGCGTCTTGGCGTATCTCGTTACGCGCCCGTTGATATCTTCTTCGGCGAGATCATTCCAGAATGTTCGTTTGGCAAGCTCGTCTTCCACCTGTGTAACGGCTTCGGCATCCAACAATGATGCCATGTTCGTGTTCCCTAAGAGCCGTTCCAGTGCTTCCGGATCCATGGACAGCAATTGTGTGCTTCGTTCGGCCTGCGGCACGTCATACTGATACATCACCGAGCCAACGAAACCAAACAGCATATTCTCCGCGAACGGAGACGGCGTTTCGGTAACCACTTCCGACAACCGTATCGTCCCAGTATTCAACCCGTTCATAATCGTGTGCAATGCGGGAAGATCATACACATCCTGCAGGCATTCGCGCGCGGTTTCCAGCAGTAGGGGAAAATTCTTACAGGTACGGGCCGCATTCAATAGCTGTGCGGCCTTCAACCTCTGCTGCCATAGCGGCACACGCTTACCTGGACGAGTGCGCGGCAGAAAAAGTGATCTGGACGCGCATTCGCGGAATCGGGCCATATAGAGCACGCTTTCGCCAACCTGTGTCTCAACGATGCGTTGCAATTCGTCCGCGTCGAACAGCAGCAGCTCACGCATCGGCAAATCGCCATAACCGTCCGGCAATCGTAGAACAATGCCATCGTCGGCCGCATACACTTGACCATCGAAACCAAACCGCTGTTTGATTCGAGTGGTAATAGCCAACGCCCAAGGCTCATGCACGCGCCTACCGTATGGCGAGTGGATGATAATGCGCCAATCCCCACCTTCATCCTGACAACGTTCCACCACGAAATCACGATCCGAAGGAATCACACCGGTCGCTTCACGTTGTTCGTCAAGCAGTTCGGCAAGATTGCTTATGGCATTGCGGTCAAGACCATCCCGCTTCAAACGTTGTGTGGCCTCACGGTCGAATCGCACTTCCGATACAGTTTGGACCGTATTCTGATCATCATTCTTTGCTGGTTCATGTCTGTGCAATCTTTGGCTGAGTTCGCGTGTCAAACGTCCTTGTGCCAATCCGAAACCATAATCGCGCCCGTCCTGGTCCCCATGCCAGAATGGCAGGCGTGCAGTACGGCCTGGTGCGGGAACCACCACTACCCTGTCCCGTGTGATCTCTTGGATCTGCCAAGTCGAAGTCCCCAAGGTGATGATGTCTCCCACACGGGATTCATATACCATTTCCTCATCCAGCTCACCTACCCGTCGAGGGCCCGGACCGGAGCCTTCCTCCGGAAGCACCACCGTGTACATGCCACGGTCAGGTATGGTACCGCCGCTGGTCACTGCCAAACGTTGCGCTCCTGGACGTGCGGAAATCAGCCCCGCTTCTTCGTTATATTGCAGCGGCGGGCGGAATGCGGAAAAGTCCTCACTGTTGTATGCGCCTGTCATCATGCCGATAACCGCATCGAACATGGACCGATCGAGATCTCGGAAAGGCTCGGAACGACGCACGCGGTCGTACCAATCATTCGTAGAAAGATCTTCCATGGCCGCGGCCGCAACGGTCTGCTGTGCGAGCACATCCAGAGGATTGCGGGGCATTCGTAATAGTTCTATAGCCCCTTCCCGCATACATTCCATGCTGGCTGTTATGCCAATAATCTGCTGTCGGGTTATGGGGAAGAACAACGCATGAGAGACTCCCCCGACATTGTGGTCGGCACGGCCCACTCGCTGCAATCCCGATGCGATCGACAATGGGGCGGCCACCTGAATCACTAGATCCACAGAGCCCATATCGATGCCGAGTTCCAAGCTGGAGGTGGCCACCACACAACGCAACTGGCCGCGTTTCAACTGTTCTTCAATCCGTTTGCGCCGATCTTTTGACACGGACCCGTGATGTGCCATGGCAATCACATCAACATCGTCATGCGATTCAACCAACATGGTGGTGGACCCCACCACCGAATCGTAATGCCCGGCAAATTGCTCACGGCCTTCCGGTGAACCCAAATCACGGTGCTCACTCAAATCGGTCGCCTCCGAGCCCTGTTTCGACTCCGCATACATGTCGTTGAGCCGTGCAGTCAGCTTCTCTGCCAATCCACGCGAGTTGACGAACACCAATGTGGTTCGGTGCCGCAACACCTCATCGAGAATGGACCGTTCAAGAGCCGGCCATACCGAACCACCTGTAGCGCTAGTGTCAAGCATATTGCGCAATGGTTCCACGGCTCTCAAGTCCATAGCCGGAACAGCGCCGGGGTTCACCACCGTTACCGGTTGCGAACCTCCAAGGAACCGCGCTACTTCCTCAACGGGATTAACAGTTGCCGATAACCCTATGCGCTGCACTGGATGTCCGATCATATCGTCAAGGCGTTCAAGACTTAATGCGAGATGCGCGCCTCGCTTCGAACCCGCGACCGCATGCACCTCATCGACGATCACCGTCTCCACACCCGCCAATATGCTGCTCGCTTTGGAAGTAAGCAGCAGGAATAATGATTCCGGCGTGGTGACGAGAATATCCGGCGGATGGCTGACGATTTTTCGACGTTGTTCAGGTGTGGAATCACCGCTGCGCATAGCCACTTCAACATCAGGGACGGGCAGTCCCATCGCCTCGCACTGTTGAGCAATTCCCTGCAATGGCAATTCAAGATTCTTCGTCACATCGACGCCAAGCGCCTTCAACGGCGAAATATACAGCACTTTGACGTTACGCTTCGTTTTCTTGTGGGAACCTTTCTTCACAGTTCTTCGTTCCGCATGGCTCTCGGTTGCCGCGGTTTCGCCATGAACGTCCACTCCTGCGGAACGCACTCCGCCCGCCATAAGCCGGTCAAGAGCCGAAAGGAACGCACAGAGGGTTTTACCCGACCCAGTGGGCGCCACAACGAGCACGTTCTCGCCGGAATGGATGGCCGGCCACGCCTGCTGCTGGGCTTCGGTGGGCCGGTTGAACGCATGTTTGAACCATGCTTTGGTCGGCTCCGAAAACAAGTTCAAACATTCGCACATACGTTCGATTATCGCATCACCGTAAGACGTCACTCGTCTTCGCCGTCAACCCATTCGAGCACTTCTCCCGATTGACAATGCAATGTCACGCATATGGCATCAAGCGTGGAAAACCGTATCGCCTTGGCCCGTCCGTTCTTCAACACCGAAACATTGACCGGCGTTATGCCTATAGCCTCCGCCAGTTCACTGACGCTCATTTTTCTTTTGGCGAGCATCACGTCAAGTAGTTCAATATGAGGTGTTGAACGCTTTTCGTGATTTCAATCCGATGGCGCTCACTCTTCACATCATGTTCATCGTATTGCCGTGGCCGTACTGCTTATCGTATGGTATGTTGCACTCGGTTTTAGTAACCCTAACCGTATATGCGAAATCTACAATGCTGCTCATGGCATCGCAGACGCAGTGACGGCAACGCCCTACCAGCCGATGGTCTGACCACCGCACTTTTTACGCAGGCTCTCGTGCATGATCACCATAAGCACCAGGAAAACCAACATGTACAGAGGGAACCACAGCACACTGATATGCTGTGCGATCAAGCCGAATACCGGCGGCATGCACATCGAGCCGACGTATGCGCATGCCATCTGCATGCCGACGATCGCCTGCGATTTGTCTTCGCCAAAATATACCGGCGTGGAATGAATGACGCACGGATAAATCGGAGCGCAGCCGAGACCGATGATCATCAGCCCCACAATAGTGCCGATATTGTGCGGCAACGGCAACAACATGCTAACGATACCGGTCAGCACGAGCGCCTGACCTAGGCGAATCATAGTCGGATCGTTGAACTTCATGGTCAGAAAGCCACTCGCCAAGCGGCCGACGGTGATGCCGATGCAGAACAGACTGGCCCACATGGCGGCTGTGGTCTTGTCAATACCTTTGCCGAGCACCATGTAGCTACTACCCCACAGCATGGCCGTGGATTCCAACGCACTGTAGCAGAAGAACATCACCAGGATTTCTTTGGCACCGCGAATGGCAAGCACGCCTCGTACACCAAGCGGTTTGCGAGTTTCATCATTGGCCGTTCCGTCGGATTCGCCGGAAACTTCGCCCGTCTTTGCCTCGGAGCGCTTCTTCCACAGTGGCAGGCTGAAAATAAGAATGGCGGTGAGCGCAACCTGCAGTATGGAGATGTAACGGTAGCCCCACGGCCAGCCTTGACCCGCGCCCAAGGCGAATCCCATGACGTATGGGCCAGTCAATGCGCCGATGCCCCACATGGCGTGCAGCCAGCTCATATGACGGCTCTCGTAGTGAATGGCCACATAATTGTTGAGGGCCGCGTCAACTCCGCCCGCTCCCAAGCCGTACGGGATGGCAAGCAGAATCAGCACCCAATAGTTCGGAGCCACCGAAAAGCCAAACAACGCCAACGCCGTCAATGCCACGGAAACCGCGGTGACTTTGCCCGCTCCAAAATGCAAGGTCATACGGTCGGAAAGCAGCGCAGAGACAATGGTTCCAGCAGAAATCGTCATGGAAATGCCGCCAGCCCAAGAGATGGGTGCACCTAAATCGACACTCATCGTCGGCCATGCGGCACCCAACACAGCATCCGGCAAACCAAGACTGATGAACGCCACATAGATTACGGCAAGCAAAAGATTGACCACGCCCCACTCCCTCTTGACTGATAGCTGCAGAAGACAATATCAGTCGTCATTGTAAACATATCTATCTACCGATCGGTAACTGCTCAATTGTACTACTTACCGCAGAATCTTCAATCCCTATCTCGCGAAACCATATACCGTCTTCGCTAAGAAAACGCCCTCCGCAACGTCTTTGACGCAACGGAAGGCGAACCATCGAAAACACCGATCAGGTATCGATCTTGGAACGGTCGAAGTCATCGGCATTCTCAACAATGAATGCCTTTCGAGGAGGCACATCATCACCCATCAGCAAGCTGAAGATCCGACTGGCCTGTTCGGCATCTTCCATACGAATACGGCGCAACATGCGCGTGCGTGGATCCATGGTGGTGTCAGCCAACTGATCGGCGTCCATCTCACCAAGACCCTTGTAACGCTGGATGTCTTCGTTATAGCCGATGCGCTTCTTGTCAAGCTCCGCCAATTTTCCAGCAAGCTCATCGTCGGAATACGTGTAGATGTACTCCCCCTTGCGAGCTCCGGTCAAGGCAATGCGGTGCAGCGGAGGCACAGCCGCATACACATGGCCATGCTCGATGAGCGGCCGCATGTAACGGTAGAACAAGGTGAGCAGCAGAATGCGGATATGCGCACCGTCAACATCTGCATCGGTCATCATAATGACCTTGTTATATCTTGCCTGCTCAATGTCGAAGCTTGCACCGGAGCCAGCACCGACCACCTGAATAATCGCCGCGCATTCCTTGTTCGACAACATCTGCGACAGCGATGCCTTCTGCACGTTAAGGATTTTGCCGCGAATCGGCAACAACGCTTGGAAGCCGGAGTTACGTGCGGCCTTAGCGGTACCGAGTGCGGAATCACCCTCCACGATGAACAGTTCGGCTACATCGTCATTACCCGGCTGGCAGTCAGACAGCTTCGGAGGCATGGACGCCGATTCGAGCGCGTTCTTGCGACGGGTCACCTCTTTGGTCTTACGCGCCTGAATGCGGGCATGCATTTCGCCGACGATCTTCTCAAGCACGCGACCGGACTGTTCCTTATAGCCGCGCTTGGATCCGGTGATCATCTCGCCGAACTGCTTGTCAGTCATTTTGCTGACGATCGGCTTGACCTGCGCGGTGCCAAGCACATCCTTGGTCTGGCCTTGGAACTGCGGTTCGGCGATACGCACGGTGATGACGGCCACAAGACCGGACAGAATATCATCACGTTCGACCTTCATGTTGGAATCTTTGAGATTCACCTTGAGCTTGCGCGCATTGTCTTCAATGGCCTTACGAATCTGCTTGGTCATTCCCAACAAGTAGCCGTCCACATGCGTGCCGCCGCCGGGGGTCTCCACCACATTGACGAAACTGCGCATGGTGGTGTCGTAACCGTTGGTCCACCGCATGGCGATGTCAACGGCGCACTTTCTTGTAACCTTCTGCGCATGCAACTCGCCGCCGTCGCCAACGGCCTGGGTTTCTTCAACGTAAGTGTCTTCGCCAGTAACGCGCCAAATGTCGGAAACGGCTTCACCCTTGGACAGGTAGTCCACGAAATCCCTCACGCCACCGGTATGGCAGAATTCCTCGATACGGGCATGCGTGTATTTCGATTCCTGAGGTTGTGCCACAGCATCGGTTTCCACCGTCTGACCTGCGACGGCATTTTCAGCATCGCCGCTTTCGTCGCTTTTCTGCGTTTGCGCATCGTTATCCGCTACCGGTTCCCGAGATTGCGCAACTTCCTGCGTTCCTTCAAAATCCTGAGATTTGTCATCCGCAGTATTCGTAATATCGTCGACTTCCAGCATTTCATCGATGGATTCATCGCCGGTTTCCGGAATATTTTCGTCGATGACGGTGATTTTCAATCCAGGCACCAAGAAACTGGTTTGCCTGACACGGTCGATCAGCTGCTCGTAGCTGAATTCTGCGGTATCGTTGAAAATCTCCGGATCAGCCCAGTAACGGATGCGGGTACCGGTAGTCTTCGGACTGACCTTGCCAATGATCTCGAGTTCGGTCGGACGGTTCTTGCGCGTGCGCTTGAACGGCGCGTCCGGCGACGGATGCTCCGGATCGACGTCGGTATATACACCCGGATGACCCTGATGGAATGACATGTGATGGGTTTTGCCATCACGATCCACTTCCACATCAAGCCTAGAGCTCAACGCGTTCACCACGGACGAGCCTACACCATGCAGGCCGCCAGAGGCGCCGTACGAAGAGTTGCCGAACTTCGCGCCGGCGTGCAGCTTGGTCAGCACCACTTCCACGCCGGTAAGCTTGGTCTTCGGCTCAATGTCGACAGGAATACCTCGTCCGTTGTCGGCGACTTCCACGGAGCCGTCAGAATGCAGCGTCACGATGATGTGGTTGCAGACACCAGCAAGGGCCTCATCGACGGAATTATCGATGATCTCCCATAAACAGTGCATCAAACCTTGGCTATCGGTGGTGCCGATATACATGCCTGGGCGCTTGCGCACCGCGTCAAGACCTTCGAGCACAGTAAGACTGCCTGCGCCGTAGTTGTCCTTGTCCTTCGCCATTTCCCTCATTCCGACTTGCTTATTCGCTTCGGTTTTTCAAAAACATAAAAACGTCTTGTAGATGTAAGAAGTCGAGAAATTCGACATTCCCGCCGGATTTCTCGACTTCATTCACACACGTATCGTCTGATCACTGATCAAGGAAGTCACGCAACGTCTGCGAACGAGACGGGTGACGCAGCTTCGACATGGTCTTCGACTCAATCTGGCGAATACGTTCACGGGTTACGCCATACACGCGTCCAATGTCGTCGAGCGTTTTCGGCTGACCATCTTCCAAGCCATAGCGCATTTTGATCACACCGGCCTCGCGCGGAGACAGCGTCTCAAGCACCTGCCTGAACTGTTCCTGCAACAGCGAGAAAGCAACCGCATCGGACGGTGCGATGGCGTCGGTGTCTTCGATCAGATCACCGAACTCGGAAT
>OFMI01001902.1_pt1 | contig 11757 bp, 9 predicted proteins | sample 1541741 | NCBI WGS metagenome assembly OFMI01 (sample SAMN04209219, study PRJEB22552) | human gut metagenome | biome: gut; material: feces | host: Homo sapiens | place: USA: Oklahoma | reverse complement strand
CACAACACAATACCACACCTTTTTTGACACATCTATGGTTTTACGCATATACTTGCGCAAGTTCCGGAGAAAAAGTTTCTCGGTTCAGTGCGTCAATTTTTTCGTACTCCTCCCGATCCAGATAGCCGCTTTGCAGCATCAGATCCAGCAGTTTTCTGGACAGGGCGTAATATACTTCTCTCGTTTCTTTCTTTTCTATCATACAGTTCCCTCCTTTTGTTTTTATCTGTTTTCAGCAACGGTACCAGCCATACCACTGGTGAAAGCAGATAAAAATATGGCAATATAAACTGTGCCTGGCTGCACACATAGGCATCTCACCTCCCCCGTCATGGAGGCTGCCGTCCTTGCGATGTCTGGGACTCGGCAGAAGTATCATTGTGGCTCTGCTTCGGTCATGGCATTTGATCCTGCCAAAAGATCATACCCATACAGTAAAAATCGCTCGGATATTTCTTCACATCCTGTTCATCGTCATGGCGCACTGTATGGTGCTGCTTTTCCCTTTCGGGCGAAACAGAGTAACGTATTTATATTGCCTGTATGCAGTTTTCAAGGTGCATCGAAGGGACGAAAAAAATCTCTTTCTGATAACCCGAAAAATGAGGGTGTTTGCCCCGCTTTTTTCGAAAACTTTTGAAGAAAATTTTTAAATGAAAAAACCCCCTCACTTATAAGCCGAAAAAACGACCCCTTTTACAACCAATTTCAGAAAATTTTTTCAATTTTTTTATTAAAATGATTGTCCGAATAAAAAGCCCTTCACTTATAAGCCGAACTGGGAGGTACTTTATGCAGGTTTTTGCAAAATTTCTGATGGTTTGTGAAAAATACACAATCTTAAACCATCTGATTGCTTTAGAACATACTGCACCAAACCTTTTGTTTTTTCTCTGTAAATAACCCTTCATATATCAGGTCACTAGGAAGGCATTTTATAACCGATTTTTCAAGAATTTTTGAAGTTCGTTATATTTATCCAAATTCGAGGTGTTGAAAACATGAGTGTTTTATGTATATTTTTCAGCACTCTTTTTGTTTTTTCACAGAAAAATCTCTTCATATATCAGGTCACTACGAAGAGATTTGATGTACATGATTTTCAATTTTTTCAATCAAACAAAAGATTATAGGATTTGCTGAAATCCAATTTTTAATAAAAATAGTGATTTTGTTAATATAGAAATCCAAAAAAATAAGCCCTCAGAATTTCATTCTGAAGGCTTACTAAATTTTATTATTATTTAACTTAATGTATGGCTTAGAACATTTTTCAATAGTTTCCAAGTCCCATACTTAGACTGTCCAAATAAACTGTATTTTGATTTTAAGTTTTTCATTCGTATAACGAATAAAGCGCCATTTCAAACTTTTAAAAATATTATCAATTCGTTGCAACGGAGGTGGTTAATTCCTCAAAACCAAGTAAAGTGAAAATTTTCTGGGATTCCAAAATCACTCTCGCTCAAGATAATTTTTCGTGATATATGTATTTTACACAGCGTTTATGCTAGGAATTTGCCATATTCGCCTAGTTGTTTTGTGTCTCGCAAATGGTATACTCATAATATACTTAATCACATTTGCAAAACTAAAAAGAACTTATTCACTTTTGGCTACTAAGATAATCTACCTTCTCCGTGTATTGAATTAGTTAATAATAAATTTATCAGCTAATTTCTCAAAAACAGCATTCTCTAATTTTGTTTTCAAAATGCGTATATTATCATATCGTTCAGCATTCTTAATAAACCAATCCAATATATCTGTTTGCAGGATTGTTTCTTTTTCATCTTCCTTTAAGGATACAAGAATAGATTCATACCAATTAGTAACAATAGTCTGCTTTTGCTCTGTAGTAAGTTCTTCGTATGCAATACAATATCCTATTCTTGAGAACATAGCAGGACCAAGCACTTTTTTAATTTCTTCTTCACTACTAAAATTACAGGTTAAAAGGAAAATAGCTTGTCCTAAATTCACATCATAATTTGTATCTACATAGCGTCCCTCATCAAACAACTCGTAAAAAGCGTTATAAAAAACAGGATTAACTTTATCAAATTCATCGATCAAAATAACATTGGACTCCCTTGCCATCATATCTCTGGCAAAACTACCTTTAGAATGTTCTGCTCCAAAAACATAATTGTATGCTTCGTTAGTCTGCATCATTGAAAATTGGATTCTTAAAAGCTCGCCCCCCATCGTTCTGCTTATACTCTTGGCACTTTCGGTCTTGCCAACTCCTGATGGACCATATAACATCAAAACTACAGGTTTGTTAGTTGTCTTTGTAATTAAACGGTACATCCCACTAATAATTTGCTTTTTGCATTTACTCTGTCCCAAAATGTCTATTTCTATGTTGGTATAAACTTCTTTAAGCAGTTTGCGGGACAAAGCCGGATATTCTGTGCTAAGATATTCAATGTTATCGCCGTAGGCAGCACGCAAAGAATCCTTCACTTTTCTTGGTGGATTATGGACAAATAAAGTACCTATGTCATGGTTTAGTGTGACTACATTGACAAAATTAGACAGAACATGCTCCAAAACGGAACCGTAATCATCTGCTCGAACAATGCAGTTATCGATATCTATATTGCGACTAAGAGCAGACTCTGGTACACCAGATTCATTTGGACGTAGACGAGCATTATAGTGTTGAATCAATTCCATAAAGGGTATGGTAACTTGATCTACATAGGTTTCTCTTGCAACCAACTCCTCAAAATCTTTTTTTGAACCATAAAAAATAACTATTCTATTGGTCATCAGCTTCAACTCCTGCAAGCAAAACATCAAAAACATCTAATACGATATTTTTTGATTCATTATCATCATCTTCTTCTGTTGTATCCACATATGATGGATTGTCTTTAGGCAAAATAGAAACATCCATCCCTAACTCTTTATTTACATTTAAGTTTTCAATCGCTGTTTTACCCACCTTAATTGCATAAATGCTTAAATCCATTTTTAAAAGATCACTAATTGTATAGCTATTTCGGAAAGAATTAATATTAAATCTCAAAACTACTCTACTACGTCCCTTGGTACCAACAAATTCATAGTATCCCTTTGCATGTCGCAATGCATTGTCCAATTTATCAATAGCAATACTAAATTCACCAGCAGGTAACGAACTACCACTTTTTAACATGCTTAAATATGGAGAAACCATCACCATATAAGATAATGAGTCCTTTTCCGCTGTTACTTTATATCCCTTAAATTTTTTTATTGTCCCTTTCGGCAATTTAGATACAGCTTTTCCAGTGGCATCGCAACCTTCAATTGCATTAAGAAAGTCAGTTAAGATGGTATTCTTTACAATGTTCCTAACCATTTTCTCGCTGTTAAATGACAGCCCCGCTGACACATCAGCAGAAACTCCCGCATCCCAGCCCAATAGCGCTTTGAAAATTCCATTTATTCCTATTTTTCCATTTGCTGATATGTTTTGACCTTCTTTAGCATCTCTTGATTTTAATAATTCAGTTGTGTTTTCGAGGTTTCCTCCAGCTATGATTTGCACATAATCTGTAACCGATTCTTCATCAAAGTATACTATTTTGCAGATCTTCTCCATTTGAAAATCACCAATCTTTCTTTACATTTGAATAAAACAAAGAGAGACCAGCTATCACTGATCCCTCTAAAATACGCCCTTGAGCCACGTAGGTCATCAAGGTACTTTCACAATAGTATATGCACTACGTCATTATATTATTCATTACAAATAATATAGACACATAGTATTCATATATTATAGAGGGATAAATCTAATTTGTCAAGAGAAAAAGACATTTATGATAAGCCGTTCAGTCTTCTCCAATTTACCGGCATTCCCATCATATTTCTGATTACTCTGGGTGGAATAACTTTCAGTTGAGGGCTTAATTCCTTTAGAAGTGTATCTAATCGGTCTTGATAGTTACAATATCTGTTCTTTGGAAGTAAGATTTTAAACACACTCATCAATGCAAAATAGTCGTTTTTCTGTCCCTTAATTCTAAAATATTTTGAATAACAATTCTTGGGGATAGGTGCATATGATAAATATGAAAACAACCGCTCATCATGCGCACATCTGTTTCTTATCGTAGATAAGAAAAATAGATAGCTCTCTAATTCATTCTCTCTGACACCGTATTTCATTCTTTTAGCAACCTCCGCACGATCCTTTTGAAGCATATTCGCATAGAACTTACTAATATCTCCCATAGAAATTGCATTGACCAAAACCCATAAAGGTATGTACTGTTTTCCATTGACATAATGTGATACAGATGGTTCCTTGTTCTGATTTAAAGCAATTTTCTCTTTCAAATCTTGTATCATAGCGTCAACATCTTTCTTCTTTTTAGAACTTGAAGTGTCAAAGTAGACAGAATCTAAATAATTTTTATGTCCATATTCTTTTGAAAAACAATAGGAAACCACTGATTTTATATGCTTTTCTATCTCCAGAATATATTCTAGAGTTAAAATTCGCAGTTTTCGGTCAAATTCATATAATGCATAGATTTCTTCTATAGTCGTACCGGGCAGATATTTCTCATTCGGAGTTTTTGCCTGCAAAAAGGGGTCCTTATATCCGTTAATCAGATTGTAATAATTTGTTCTCCTGATGATATCCTTGGCTCGCTTTGAGCTCTTAATTACAACGCCTCGGCTTCTCAAAATACCAATTTGTATCCTTGTATCTCTAAACACCTTTTCAGACATAACTTTAGTTTCACCTCATTCCACCCGCGCCTGACCGTTCATCAGCATGGGCAGGAGCCAGTCACGGAGTTTTGTTAGCTCACAATTTTCCTGTTTTGTTTGTCCAATCTTTAGATGAATCGGATAAACCTTTTCTTCGAATTGCTTTATAAGGGATTCTGGCGGCAAAGGAATTTTGCTTTGTTCAAGATGATCGGTTGTAATATGTCCCATTGTCGTTTTCCTTGCTTCTGCCATCTTGACAAAATTGACAATATAAGAACTCAACTGTTCGTATACATATTCTTTCGGAAAATAAGATTTAGGATTTACCTTAAAAATATGTTGATTCAATCCACCGCTTCCGCCATACCAATACATTACCTCTAATGTAGCAGACCAAGAAAACAAAATATCTCCATCAAAAATTTTATGCTTTGAGGGTATATTTTCTGAAACTTGCTCTGTTTCTGCTGTAATACCATCATGCATTTCTTTAATTTTTATAACTGGAAGTGCTTTTTCTCCATCTTTGGGTCTAAACTTCTGACACGCTAATCCATTTATAAAATCTGCAATACTGTATAAATTTCCAACTTCCCACCCCTTTGGAATTTTCCGTTTGAGCTGTTCGTTCCAGACCATTTCACCGCCGGAGGTGCAGTAAGGCTTGCCATTCTCATCGGGGAAATCAAACTGTACAAACCAGTAATCATAGAGAGTTTTTGCCATAGCTTCTAACTCAGAGCAGATTTTCTGATTAATAGTAATTTTCTGCTCCATATTATACAGCATATCGCCAATTTTAACCTGCTCTTGGTATTCTGGTAGGTATAGGTTCAGAAAAGAAAAAATATCTTCATTGAAACTTGCTCTTAGAGTCATAAAGGCATTATTTGTTACTGCCTTTCTGAACAAATAACTTCTCAGATAAAATGCCAAATATTTATGATATGCTATACCAGTTGTTTTCGGACGAAGCCTTTTTGTAAACCCACTGTACGTAGCTTTAGGATAGTCTTTTGTAGCCACACAACTCATAGCTAACTCATCTATAGTTTCACTGGTTCGGGTAATCAGTATATCGCCTTTTTTAATTGAGTAGATATCTTGTTCTTTTTCAGAGGTATCCATTAAATCAGGCAACTGCTCAGGAAGAAAATAATTATTAAATACAGTTCCAAATGATACAAAGGGATACCCATGACCAGCCTGTGCCTTTGTGGTCGAAATGCCAGAGCTCATTTCATACAATTCTGAAAATGGGTATTTTTTTATATTATTCATACTTCACCCGCCCCAACTGCTGCTTAATCTCATCCTCCAGCCGACGACTCTCTGTGAACAGCTCGTCCAGTCGAGTGGTGAATCCGTTCATCTTCTCAGCAAATTCCTCAGGAGTCAGCTCTACATACTCAATTTTGACCTCAAAATACTGACCAGCAGAGAATGACAGCTTCTTTTCCTCAATATCTTTGTAGCTGACTGCCACGCAGAAATCATCAACCGCTTCCCCTGCATTAAAGGTGTCGATAATCTTGTCGATTTCCTCTGGACTTAACACTGTCCTCTGGTTTTTACCATCAACTTTCTCTTTTGTTCCCAGCTTGGAAGCATCCATCAGCATCACCTGTCCATCTCGGTTTTCTTTATCCAAGAAAATGATGGACACATTGGTGCCGGTGGTAGCAAAGATATTGGAGGGCATGGACACAACGCCCCGCAGCATACGATTTTTTACGATATGTTCCCGAATCTTTTTGGGAATGCCAGAACCAGCAGTTAAAAATCCAGTAGGAACCACAATGGCAGCTTTACCGTTTGTATCCATAGAATAGATGATGTGCTGCAAGAACATCAGATAAACAGCCATTTTACTCTTATCTTTATTTGGTATCTGCGGTACCCCGGCAAAGAAACGACTGCTGTATTTTTCACCGGCTAGAGTTTCCCGGTTGTCACTGAAGTCCATATTAAAGGGAGGATTGCTGACAATATACTGGAACTTGGCAAGCCCATTCTTCTGTTGGTTCAGGTGCCGGGGAGCAATCAGCGTATCATCATGTACCACATTGCTGAGAGAGTGAACCAGATTGTTGAGGATCAGGTTCAAACGAAGGAACTCATTGGACTTGGAAGAAATGTCCTGGGTGTAAATGGTGCAGTTGTCTTCACCAATCTGGTGAGCCAGAGCCAATACCAGCGTACCAGAACCAGCCGCAGGGTCATAGACGGTAGCATTGGTCACTTCTCCATGCACCATAATACGGGCAATGATGTCTGCAATGGTGTGTGGAGTGTAGTATTCCGCATACTTGCCGAAATCCTTGTTGTAGTCCTTAATCAGATATTCGAAAATCTGAGAGAAGAAGTCATATTTCTGCTCAAAAACTTCTGCAAAACTAAACTCCACCAGCTTATTGATGATAGCACGGCAAAAGAGAGATTTCTTTGCCGTTTCAATGACATATTGGGAGATCGGCTCAAAGAGCTTAATTTTCTCCTCGCTGCCGGTCTGGACTGAGAAAATGTCCAGATTGTAGTTTGCTATATCCAACAGCGTATCATCAAAGAGTTCATGAAACGGATACGGAGTTCCGTCAGCTTTTTTCATGCTGCTATTGTTTTGGTGGTTGAACAGATAGGAAATGTAGTGGTTCTTTTTCAGCTTTGCCACATTACCACCCAGCATCATGAGCATCATTTCATAGTCCTCGTCTGGCATAGCAGTCAGTGCCACCTCCACATTTTCAGCCTTAGCAATGGATGGTTCAACTTTGCTAGCTTCATAACCAAACTTATCACTCAGATACTTATACAAAAACACTTGAGTAATAATTTTATATTCACCCGGAGATCCACCCAAGCCAAAATTGGCACAGATAGCTTTCAGGTCATCAATCATCTGTTTTGTCTTTATTGTAATTGATTCAATCTGTATCATACAGTATAATTCCTTTCGGCAAAATATTCAGTCGCAATGCAATGGTCTATGAACTTCACCTGGTCAAGGGTAGGTTTCACGCCACTATTGCGACAGGATTGAATAATGGATGGCATAATCTCCTGAGAGAAAAATGCATGATTGTCCATCATCCGTTGATTTTTCAAAACTTTTTGGTCAACTGTCGCTTTCACACTCATAAGAATATCGAAAATTACAGAATCTGTCCCAATGGGTGGTGGACTTGCTTTCAATCGTTTGTGGGTACGCATATATTTTGCATCATTGTCATACTTAGAGCACAGCATTTGATCCCGAAGATTCTGCTGCGCAGCGGCTTTCCGAATCCGCTCCAAGTCCTGAATGTACTCTTTCATTTCGTCAGCAGTCAGTTCCTCTATATTTTTCTTTTTGAAAATCCGCTTGAGTTCATCAAGCAGTGAAACATACTCTGGGTCTTTAGGATCAAGGGAGCGTTCCAACTCTCGACGTGTTTTCTCCAAAATATCTTGGAACTGGTCAGCAATCACCATTTCACTCTCGGACACCTTGCGGAAATGAAACTCAATCTGATCCAGTGCTGTATTGAGCAATTCCGTCATATCTTCATTTTTCTGCATATTCTGCTTTAGGTTGATAATGCTAATACGATTATTGACTTCGGTGAGCATAGCATGAAGGCGCTCCATAGAAAACTTCTTTGCCAACTCATCGTAGCCAAAGAATTTCATAATATTGAGCAGTTCCTTATATGTATCCAATGCCTGTCGCAGAGAAAGCAGCTCACCCTTATCGTCCAGAGCGGTAATCTGCTGAGAGAACAGTTCTGCATTGTCTGTTGCATATAAAAACAACTTGTCCTGTATACCCTTTAAGTCCTGCTCAATTTCCTCTTGAGACTTGAAAATATTCCGGTATCTTTCAAATTCATCGCCAAGCTCAGACTGTAATTCTTCAAAATATGCCTTGTTGGTTTTATCAAATTCACCACGAATGTCTGCAAAATCCACCACATAGCCATAGCGGAAAGTTTTATAAGGACGATTGACACGGGTAAGGGTTTGCAACAGGTTATGCTCCTTGATCACACGACCAAGATACTGCTTTTTCAGTCGAGGTGCATCGAAGCCGGTGAGCAGCATATTGTAAACCACCAGCAAGTCAATTTTTCCTTTTTTGAAATCCTCCTGATAACCACGACGAGTTTCTTTATCTTCCACATCACAGAGAATCAGCTCATGAGTCAGTTCCGGGTATTTATCCAGTTCTTCCTCAATTTTAACGGCTTGTGGTGAGGAATCACAAACAATCATACCACCAATGGTACTATCTCCCAATGTGATTCTGCTGTGCTTGAAATCTTCCACGATATACTCCACCAGAGCTGAAACATATTTCGGGTGTGCATACACATCCTTTTTAGATAGAGAGCCTTTCTCTGTTTCCAGAGATTCCAAAATAGTCTGCATCTTGGTTCTATACTCCGTTTTAATTCCTTCCCGAATCAATTTCAGTGTATATCCATCCGCAATGGAGCGATTATAATAATATTTGTGGATGTACCCACCAAATACATCTTTCGTTTTATATTCGTCACCAAGCAATGGCGTGCCTGTTAATGCAATCATCACAGCATCTCGGTCAGAAGCCATTAAGTTTGCTAAAAACGAACCATCAGGTCTGTAGCTTCTGTGAGCTTCATCCAAAAAGTAAATACGCTGCACATCTACATCATAATCGGATTTTCTGGCAACGGACTCTTCAGAAAATTTCTGAATATTCACAACGGTTATACTTTCCTCACCGGAATTATTGGAATTTCCAATCGTTTTAATATTTTTGATAAAATCTTCCTTTGAATTGACTTTTTCAACATGAAGACCACGAGCAGCAAATTCTTCACTGGCTTGCGTAAGCAAATCAAGCCGGTCAACAACAAAATAGAATTTTGCCACCTTCCCCTGACGCTGAAAATAATCACGAAGATAACGGACATTATGGAAAGCAAGCGCAGTCTTTCCGCTACCTTGGGTATGCCAAATGATACCATGCTTCACACCCGCATCCAGTTTTTTCTCGATAGCCAAGGTTGCAAAAAACTGAGGATACCGCATAATGTGTTTTTGCAGGTTTTTGATGCCATTCTTATCTGTTCGCTCCACATAAGCAAATCCATATTTCAAAAACATATTGAAACGGGAGTGAGTGAACAAAGAAGTTAGAATTCGATTGGTTGGCGTATATTCACTAATGTTAATGGCATATTCCTCTGTTCCTTTGATCGTAACCAAGTTGTTGTCCATCAAAATGATTTCTTCGATACCAGGATCAACGGGGCAAACTGAACTATGTATGGTAGAATCTTCTTCTCGAAAGCGGTTAAAGAACAGCTTCTCATAACTACTTGAGGCATAGAATGCACCCTCAATTGGTTCCACATCGTTATCATCATACTCCATGTTATTGGAGAACACCATAATTTGTGTGATATTGGCAAACCGACGGAACACTTGTTTTGCAAACCGCTTGTTCATACGGGTATGCTCTGCAATAATACCATCTCGGTTGTTTGGTTTCTTCACTTCAATAAATGCCAACGGCAAACCATTAACCAGCAATGTAATATCTGGGCGAAACTCATCTTCGCCATTTTGATATGTCAGCTCCGTCACTACATGATATGAATTTCTGGATTCATCCTCCAGATCAATCAGCCGTAAACCATTGAAGCCGTTGAGAAGAATTTTATAAAACGCACGTCCTAAATCATCTGTATTGAGTTTGATTGCCAACTCTTCAACTAACGAATCTACATCAGTTTCAGTCAATGCAGTACCATTCAGGCGATTGATATTGTCACGCAAAATTTCTTTGAAGATATTTGTTTTAGGACAGTATGCTCCGGAACAATCCTTTTGCTTGATATACTTGTATCCCAAACGAGTTAAATGAACCAGTGCCGGAATCTTCACTCTTGAATTTTCATTGTGAATCATATACCTCGCCCCTCTCGACAATAACGACCTTCATAAAAGCAGAACTTAAATTTAAGCAGCCTGCTATAAATTTTTCTTTTCCATGTCCTGATTAGTCAATACTTTCCAAAGTTTTTATAGTTGACCACCATATCTGTCATCTTCCAAACAAAGTTTGAATTTTATTATTTGTTCCAAATTATATCTAAACTCTCTTTTTATGATTAATTGTTAATAAAATTACATAGTATTACATTTTATCGTAATCCAAATTTAAATTTGAATAAACTACATCAAAATGAATTAAATAAACTTACTAACCACATTTTCTTTTTCCAAAAAAGTTTACCCTATTAATCAAAATATCTTATAACATTCGACAAAATTTCATATGTTTTATTATATCACAAAACGAAAATGCAGTATAGAATCCAAAAACTATAATTTCATGTATTCAGAAAAGGAATACTTTTTTCTTTTCTGTATACCTGTAACTGTTATATTGAATAGTTCACATTCATAGCTCATTGTGAGCCATACCATGGTTCAGCAAAAGGGCAGACCTCTCCTGTCAAAGACCTTCCTCTGTTTTCAAAATTTTCTATCCTGATTTTCAAAAGAAAAAGACTGCGTTCCGTTTGTCAGCTGAACCAAACAGGCGGCAGCCTTTTCTTCTGAACAGGCAAAATGATTACTCATCACTTCTTTGGTATCTCACAGCATCCTCCATGGTGAGGATGCCATTGATTTTTTTCACTTCGTTGACGCAGCGGATGTGAAGTCTGCGCATGGTTGCCTCATCCATGTCGTTGATGGCGGCAAGCATACTTTCCAGCTTTGCCATCTCCACAGCGATTTTGAAAAGCAAACGCGCCAAATGATTCTCTGATGTTTTCACGATCCCCTTCATGGATTCCAACATCACTTCAGATAAAAAATCTTGGTGGCTTTCCTGATAAAGATAACCGGAGTAAAAGTGAATGGCTCTTTCTATAAACGCACTGCGGTTTGCAAAATCTTTCCTTGTTACTGCCGCGTCGCTTTTCTGGATGGCGTCCTTAGACAGCCACACGGTGTATCGTTGTTTCTGGTATTCTTTTTTCATAAAAATGCTCCTTTCTCTCC
>OFMI01001898.1_pt1 | contig 11769 bp, 9 predicted proteins | sample 1541741 | NCBI WGS metagenome assembly OFMI01 (sample SAMN04209219, study PRJEB22552) | human gut metagenome | biome: gut; material: feces | host: Homo sapiens | place: USA: Oklahoma | reverse complement strand
GCGACTAAAGTCACAAATATAGGGTATCGGCTCTCTTTGGAAGCGTCTCCTTTGCTGTGCAACGCAGGATTTAATAACTCTTATATGGTTTTTCCATCAATTTCACTACTTCATACAGCAACATTGTTGCTGCACCAGTTCCACCCTTAGAGTAAATCTCAGTATCTTCATCAGATTCCGATGTTCCAGCAATATCAAGATGTACCCAAGGTTTTTTCTCAACGAATTCACCTAAGAATCTTGCAGCGGCAGTTGCACCACATTTTTTACCACAGTTAGCGATATCTGCTACAGTAGATGCGTTCAGATTATCATATTCTTCATCACCCATTGGGAGTCTCCAGATATTTTCTCCTGCAAGGATGGATGCCTGGACAATCTTGGACATAAGTTCGTCGCTGTTACTGAAAGCACCAGTGTAGCGGTCACCGAGGGCAACAACACAGGCTCCAGTTAAAGTTGCTACGTCAATTAATGTTGTAGCTCCACATTCACGGATTGCGTAAGTAATGGCATCAATAAGTGCCATACGGCCTTCAGCATCAGTGTTAACAACTTCGATGTATTTGCCATTCATAGACTTAACGATATCGCCCGGTTTCATTGCCTTGCCGGAAATCATATTTTCACAGGCAGGAATAACTGCGGTTACGTTAATGCCAAGTTTCGCCTCTGCGATTGCACCCATAGCAGCGATAACTGCGGCTGCGCCGCCCATGTCACCATGCATGCCTTTCATGGCATTGCCAGGCTTTAAATTATATCCGCCGGAGTCAAAGCAAAGACCTTTTCCAATTAAAGCAATCTTTTCATCGTCTGTAACACGGCCGTTATATTCCATAACGATAAACTTAGCGGACTGTTTAGAACCACGGGCAACTGCCAGGTAGGAATTCATGCCGAGTGCTTCGCAATCCTGCTTTTCAAGAATTGTGCATTTGATATTGTTCTTTTCACAGATTTCCTTTGCCTTAGCTGCGAGAGCTGCAGGAGTCATCACGTTCGCTGGTTCATTTACCAGGTCACGGGCTGTTGTAACGGCTTTTGCCATCATTCTTGTGTACTGCTCTTCCTTTTTAAAGGATGCAGAATCAATTCCTGTCAGAATTCCAAGATGCAGCTCTGGAGATTCTGGCTTATCAGAAATGTATTTGTCAAAAGAGTAATCTGCGAGGAGAAGTCCCTTCATAGCAGAACTTAACCAGTAGGAAACATCTTCTCCGATTGCGGTCATAAGAAGGTTCTTTCCGTGGAAACGCTTTGCTTCCTTCATAGCCTGACCGAACTGTAATTGAAATCTTCTCGGAGTTGCCTTCTCAGGAATACCAATGAAAATCAGGTTATAATAAGGCTGTCCCTGATAAGAAAAATCCTTTCCTCGGAGACCGTATACCTTGCTTCCTCCAACGAGACCATCGGCCTGAAGACTTTCAAAAATCTCGCTAACTTTTCCAAGCTCGATACTCAGACGATTTTTATGATTGTATGTGACGAGCAATGTATCAAATTCGTAGTCCTCCAGATCTACGAGACGTTGTATTTGCATAAATGATACGCTCCTTTCTAAAAAATATTTTTATTTAAATAATTATAAGTTGCATTAAAATCGGGAAAAGTGCATACTATCCCCGATTATAATATGTAATATATATACGTTTTAGTGCATATATTCTTCAGCGTATATACAGTTATTTATAGTATAGCACAGTCAAATATTTTAAAACAGAAAAAACTTGTACACATTACATAAAATTTTGGTGGTAAGAGACACGGTTTTTGCGTAAACTACTTATAAACAGGGTAAAATTTTGTCAGAATAAATTGTAGTTAAATAAAGAGTGTTTGAGAAATCACTCCAGTAATATGTATGTTCCAATTTATGGGGAAAGTATTTTTCAAACACGCTCTAGTATACTTCATCTGTGATGAATTTGACAAAACAAATTTTTTTCTATATAATAATTAACAAAGCTAACTAACATTGTTAACCAGGAAAGAATAGGTGATAGAATGAATGAATACTCAATGATGACACAGGAACTGCAGGATCTGGCTGCACTTTCTATGGAACACGGACAGATTCCTTCAGGCCTGTATGACCAGTACCATGTACTGCGAGGTCTCCGTGATGTGAACGGTAAAGGCGTGCTGGCAGGACTTACGGATATTTCCACCATCACCTCTTCCAAAGAAGTTGATGGAAAGATGGTTCCCTGCGATGGAGAGCTGCGCTATCGCGGCTACGACATTCACGATTTAGTAGACGGATTTGTAGCAGAGCAGAGATTTGGCTATGAAGAAGTGGCCTATCTGCTTATTTTTGGACGTTTGCCACAGAAGCAGGAATTACAGGAATTCCAGAATCTTCTTGGAAGTTATCGTACATTGCCGACGAACTTTGTGCGAGACGTTATTATGAAAGCACCAGGTAAGGATATGATGAATACACTGCAGCGAGGCGTACTGACATTATACGGTTATGATGATATGGCAGATGACATTTCCATACCGAACGTACTGCGCCAGTGCTTACAGCTTACAAGTACTGTGCCGTTACTCGCAGTTTATGGTTATCAGGCATATAATCATTATGTAGAAGGCAAGAGTTTTTACATTCATTCTCCGAAGCAGGAACTTTCCACGGCGGAGAATATTTTGCGTATGCTCCGCCCAAATAAAAAGTATACACCACTTGAAGCAAGAGTTTTAGATATTGCCCTCGTACTTCACATGGATCACGGCGGTGGTAACAACTCGACATTTACCAATCATGTAGTAACTTCCTCTGGAACAGATACTTACTCCGCTATGGCAGCATCTCTTGGCTCACTCAAAGGGCCAAAACACGGTGGAGCAAATATCAAAGTTGTTCATATGTTTGATGAGATGAAGCAGGAAGTGAAGGATTGGAAAGACGAAGACGAGATTAAAAATTACTTGCTGAAGCTTCTCAATAAGGAAGCCTTTGATCACAGCGGATTAATTTATGGAATGGGACATGCCGTTTATTCTATCTCTGACCCAAGAGCGAGAATCTTCAAGGGATTCCTTGACAAACTCGCGCGGGAAAAAGGTTACGATGAAGAATTTGAATTCTATGACAGAGTAGAAAAACTCGCCGTCGAAACCATTCAGGAAAAACGCCGTATCTATAAAGGTGTAAGTGCCAATATCGACTTTTACAGCGGATTCATGTATAGGATCTTAGGGCTGCCAGACCAGTTATTCACCCCGATGTTTGCCGTGGCACGTATGGTCGGTTGGAGCGCACACCGTTTAGAAGAGTTAATGAACTGCGATAAGATTATCCGTCCAGCATACCAGAGTGTGGCTATGGATAAGGAATATGTTCCAATGAAGGATAGAATTATCGTGGAATAGTAAAGAGAATTTTAAAATAAAGCTATTTTTGGGAGGAAAATAACAAAAATATGAAAGCGAAAGACACAGGGAGTTCTGACTGGCCAGAAGGCGAGCCGTCAGCAGAACAAAAAGTGACTTTAGAGGACTACCAACAACTAATCATCCAAATGCGAAAGGCCAATGTACAGTTTCAGCAAATGTGTAACATTCCATCAGGAGAACTGACAATGTTACTCACCCTGCGCCACCTGTTACTGGCAAAGGAATTTGTCATTCCGTCAGATATTGGGGATGCGATGAAGCTGTCAAGGCCAGCTGTATCCCGAATGCTCCATAATTTAGAGCGTAAAGGATATCTGGAAATGAAAAGCAGCGAAGAAGATCACCGCTACGTCAAGGTACAGTTCACCCAGACTGGAAAAGAACTTATCATCGAGGAATTTGAAAAATGCTGTAAGCTCTTAGAGAGGGTAAAAGAGCGAATGGGAGAAAAGGATATGTATAAGTTTCTCTATTATTACAGCCAGTTTTGCACGATTTTAGTAGATGAGATTTTTTGAGTGTCTCTGACAGGAGAAGCAGCTTAATTCATTAGCATTTAAACACCTTCTAATGCTAATGAATTAAGCTGCTTTTTTCTGGCTTTGGAGCCACTCAAAAAGGGTATCTTCTCGGGGCAGGCATTATTCTTCGTATGAGCGAAAATGACTTTGGAGTCATTCAAAAAGGGTATCTTCTCCCGTTAGGAGCGTTTCCACCCTGCCTACGGCAATCAGAATTCCTCCAGCTTCTTCAGCAATGCCATTTCCCCTGAAACCTTATACTTCGCACAGAACCGACATAATGCAAAGAGAACTTCCCCCAGCTTCTCTGACAATTCCTCATCACTGCTGAATTTTTTCTCTGGATCTTCCCCAGCGGTGCCGAGCTGTAAATTCACAACAGAAGTTAGCAGGTCTTTAAAGACATCTTCATCCTCAGTGGAAAACAGTCCGGCGGCGGCAGCCTTTTTCGCAATCTTCTGGCCGCGGATGAGAGCAGGGAAATTTTCTGGCACAAAGGCAATCTCTTCTTTTAAAGAGGTCTGTTTATGTCCTTCTTCCTGAGATTTTAACTTCTCCCAGTCGGCCTGCTGCTGTTCTACACTATCATAATGGCGGCCAGCAAATACATGAGGGTGACGGTGGATCATCTTGCGGGCGATGCCATCGATAACATCTTCGATAGCAAATTCGCCATTATCTTCAGCAACCTGGGACTGCAAAAGTACCTGAAATAAAAGGTCACCAAGTTCTTCTTTTAAATTAGCGCAGTCGCCAGTCTTAGTGAGGTCAGTTACTGCCTGATTCACTTCGTAGGCTTCCTCTAATGTATATAACTTAAGAGATTCATGCGTCTGTGACTTATCCCACGGACAGCCATTCTCTCCGCGAAGTGTGGCAACAATCGCCTGTAATTCCTGAAAATTAAACTTTTTATCCATTATAAATGCTCCTCCTTCAAACAGAATAAAATGGAAAATAATCTTTAATAATATGTGGTCAATATTCAGCTATCCAATTACATTTCAAGTTGAAATGTAATATTGTCTCAATATCTATAAAATCTTTGTATCAAGTAAATACAAATAAAATATAAGTAGAATGCGGCTGGAATTACTATCATGCAGAAGTAATTCTTAAATATGCAAAACTATGCAAAAGACTATTGTAAAAATATGTTATTTGATTTATTATATCAGTAAGTCACGAAAAAATCTACATCAAAAAGAAAGAAGGTTTAGGATTAATGAACAACTTTGGACGGGCAGTACTGGCAGTGGGGTTAAGTGCAGTCATGACATTTACAGGTCCGGAATGCTTTTTTCAGTCAGGGGTAGAACCTGTAAGTGTTTATGCAGCAGAGGAGAAGGCTGTGCAGAGCAAGATAGCAGGAGATAATTCTGAAGAAGGCGAGAGCACGACAGAAGTGACAACAGAGAAGAAAGAAGAGAGTACGACAGCAACGGAAAGTCAGGAGAGCCAGACTTCTTCCGAAAGGGATACAAGCAGCGGTAATACAGAGCATTCGCAGACAGAACATACAACAGAAGGTACGAAGAGGAATACGTCTGGTACATCTGGTAATACAGATCAGGCAGAAGATACATCCGGAAATTCCTCTCATAGTAACGAAGAAGGAACAACTCAGAAGAAGGCGAAGAAGGACATTTCCTCAAGAGAAGATGCAGAGATTCGTACAAAGGCGATTAAGAAGATTACGGATCAGTTAGCAGAGGAAGACGCACCGGACGGAAGCGATAAAACGAGTACATTTATCCCGAAGATTTATAATGATACCCGTCTGGCTATGAAGAATAATAAGGAATACATTGCGGGATATGTATATTTTAATCAGACAGATAGTGCCTGGAATCAGAATGGCTACTGTATCGCTAAGGCTGGATGTGGTCCGACTTCCATGGCAGTAGTAATCACATCTCTTACAGGTAAGTGGGTAACTCCATTGGATACAGCCATCTGGGGCTATCAGCATGGCTTTTACTCAAGAGCAGGTTCTGCACATGAGATGATTCCTGCGATGGCAGCGGCTTATGGACTGAAGTGTCAGGGAGCAGGAACCGATTATAATGCGATTAAAAAGGCATTAAAAGAAGGCAAGCCAGTAGTGTGCCTTATGGGACCTGGATATTTTACCCGAGGCGGGCATTTTATGGTACTGGTAGCAATTGATAAGAACGATTGCGTAACAGTAGCCGATGTCGGAAGCAGGGCGCGTTCCGCTTACAAGTACAGACTGTCAGATGTAATCGCACAGTCAAAAGGTGCCAGTGCAGGCGGTCCATTCTGGATTATGTCCTATGATAAGGAGAGTAAGTCTGCGCTTCGGGAGAAACAGGCGATTAAGGATTATACAGAAGAAGATATGGCAGAAGATTTTGCTGATGTTTCCTACATGAAAGTAAAGGGAAATCTTCCAGAAGTACTCCAGGAAGAGAAGGCAGATGTTTCTATGAAAAAGGTAGTATCTATTCTTAAGATGTCAACTGGTAAGAGCCTTTTAGATACAATCGGAGCAGGTAAAGGAACCGCATTGGCAGGCACTTCTAATGCGGGAAGTTCTGTACTTTCGCCAGTGAGCCAGAATAGCCAGGTTATTGTGGTGAACACAGATGCGAGTAATAAGAAAGCAGGTAGCCAGAGTGGAAGTACAGCACTTGCAGGAAGTGCTGCAGATACAGTGAGCCAGGGTCAGTCTGCGAAGAAGTCACAGAATCTGGCGCTCACACTGAAGCAGGATATCGCAAGAAGGCAGTGGGAGAAAAAGATTGATTTAAGCTGGATGGACAACTATATGCAGGGAACTTTGGAAAAATAATCTGTAAATTGAGGCGTGCAGGTTGTAGGAATGATTTTTCAAACACACTTTAAGCTAATGAACAAATAAGTTGTGATAATTTAAAATAATGGACAAAGAATTATGAGAAAGATTAATTACAGAATTACAGTTAATATAACACAGAAGACGATGAAGCTTGGATTTCGCGCAAAGATGCCGGACGAGATGCAGGGAAAGCGCATCCGCGTGCAGGCTGTATTTACCCAGAGACAGGTAGAACGTCGTTTTCCGATGGAAGTAGTAATAGAAGAAGGAGAAGTTGGTGACCAGATTCGCGCAGATGCAGAGATATTGCTGCCATATGTATTTTACAGTCCGCCACGCCATAAGGTGAATGTTATTTTTACGCTTTGGTGTGGAGCGGAAGAGATTTGCTTAGATGACCAGCCATTTCCAGTGCAAAAGGAACTATTTGCCAGAGCGGAGATTGTCCGCAAGAGGAATCTGTTCAAGTTTGGACTTTGCTCTCTTGGACTGCCATTTTTACTGGTCAGAGATTATTTTAAGGAAGACAAGAATTTTATAAAGGCAGCGAAGCGGGCGAATGATACCGTATATAGAATTAGTGGTTATAATTATAGTGCCCGTCAGCAAAATACTGACTATTTTGCAGCCAGATACCGCAAATATATAGCGAAGAATAAGGTAAATCCGAATCAGATTCTTTTCCTTTCAGAGAGAGAGCCAGAGAAGAATGGGAATCTTATGCTTGTGAAGAGGTGGTTTGAGGAGAATGAACCCGAGGTAGAGATTACGACATTTATCAATACAAAGACAGTTGATCAGCTTCGCAAGAAGGAACTTCGGGATTGTGCGTTCAAATGCGCTACATCTGCAGTTATCATTTTAGAAGATTTCTATCCGCAGCTTCATAGCATTCAGAAACGCAGCGAGACAAAGATTGTGCAGTTGTGGCATGCCTGCGGAGCTTTTAAGACGTTTGGCCTTACCCGTATGGGTAAACAGGGCGGTGCGCCTCAGACATCGATGAATCACAGGAATTATGACCTCGTACCAGTCAGCAGCGATACGGTGAGAGATATTTATGCAGAAGCATTTGGCATTTCAGGAAGTAAGGTACAGGCGCTGGGAGTACCGCGTACAGATCTGCTTTTTGACTGGGATTATGAGGAGAAAAAGCGCGAGGAACTCTACGGGAAATATCCTATATTAAAGGAGAACAGGGTAATCTTGTTTGCACCGACATTCCGCGGAGATGGGAATAAAGATGCATATTATCCATTGGAAGCATTTGATGTGAATCACTTTATGGAAAGGCAGCCAGAAGACACGGTACTTATTTTAAAGAATCATCCATTTGTAAAGCAAAAGTTTACTGTGGATGCACAATGGCAGGACAGAGTACTTGATTTGAGCGGGGAAGAACATATCAATGACCTCATGCTGATCAGCAACCTTCTTATCACAGACTACAGTTCCAGCGTATTTGAGGCAGCGATCCTTGAATTACCAATGCTTTTCTATGCATTTGATGAGAAAGAATACATGGACAGCAGAGACTTTTACTTTGATTATTCGCAGTTTACACCAGGTCCCGTTGTCACGGATTTTGAGGCATTATGCGAGGAATCTGCTGCCATGCTTCAGAATATTGTATCGGCAAATGAACAGGCAGACCTTAAGAAGTTCCGCGAAACGTTCCTAAATACTGTCGATGGCTGCAGTACAGAGCGCATTTGCAGGAAAATAAAGACAAACTATATAAATATTTAACTAAATTGCAAAAAAAGTTTGACAGCTCATGGAAAATAATATAAAATATTGGAATCATGGTAGTTTGTTAAAATAAAAGCATTAATAAGCATGAATCTAAAGACAGCATCATGTAAGAATGTTGACAGCATAGTTGAGACATTATGAGTAACATGGGGATTCAAAGTTACTAAGGAGGACTTATTTTTATGAAAGGAATAGTATTAGCGGCTGGAAGAGGTACGAGACTGTACCCTATGACAAAGCCAGTTTGTAAACCGTTATTACCAGTATATGACAAACCGTTAATTTATTATCCAATTGCCACTTTACTTCAGGCAGGAATCAGGGACATTCTTGTAATTATTCCACCAGGGGAAGAAAGAGAGTTCCAGAACCTTCTCGGAGATGGAAGTGAATTAGGACTTCATATCGAGTTTGCAGTACAGAAAGTTGCGCGGGGAATCGCAGATGCACTTATCATCGGAGAAGACTTCATTGGAGATGATTCTGTATGTCTCGTATTAGGAGATAACATTTTCCAGTGCCATAATCTTGATGAGATCATGAAAGAAGCCATCAAGGATGACCACGGCGCAAAGGTATTTGGTTATTATGTAGATGACCCAAGACCATTTGGTGTTGTAGAATTTGATGAGAACGGACAGGCTGTATCCATCGAAGAGAAGCCAAAGAATCCAAAGTCTAATTACATCGTACCAGGATTATACTTCTATGATAATCAGGTAATTGACATTGCTAAGAATCTTAAACCATCCGCAAGAGGTGAGTACGAGATTACAGATGTTAACTTAGAGTATTTAAGCAGAGGCCAGTTAAAGGTAATTCCATTTGACAGAGGACTTACATGGATGGATGCCGGAACAGCAGACAGTATGTTAGAGGCAGCCGAGATTGTTAAGGCACTTCAGAAGTCAGGATGCTATGTAGGCTGCTTAGAAGAACTTGCATGGAAAGAAGGATTCGTATCTTTAGATAAGGTTCATGAGATTGGCGAGAGCCTCAAGATGACCAACTATGGACAGTACTTACTCAAATTAAAGTAAAAAGTTGCTATTTTACACGGGAGATAATGAGACAACCCGAATCAAATAACAATTTTTTATAGAAGAAAGCACAAAACTTCCCATATTTATACTAGAATGAAAATAAAACGGCAAACTGTCATAACAATTTCAAAACAACAGTTTCTAAAACATTTAACATTTTAAAAAAGATTATCTATTTTTTGGTTGACAGACTAGCTGCTTTATGATATACTACAATCAACCCAGAGGACATTGCACGGGTGCACATCATAAGAGAGAATATTATAGCACCAGAGAGGAGTACGTTATGCAGAGTACAGGAATAGTTAGAAAGCTTGATTCATTAGGAAGAATTACATTACCTATGGAACTTCGTAAAAGTTTCGATATTGGTGAGAGAGAGCCTTTAGAAATCTTCACAGAAGAAGATAAGATCATCATTAAGAAGTATAACCCTAGTGATATCTTTACAGGACAGTGTGAAGACCTCATTGAATACAGAGGTAAGAAGGTATCCAGAGATTCTATCCGCGAGCTTGCTAGAATTGCCGGATTTAAGCTGACAGAAGAGTAATCTTCTAACCCAGCTACTTCAACGGGAGTTCCCTGTGGTAGTATACAAGAGATAAAGATATGCCTTAAAAAACCAAGAACCAGTAGAGAGAGGCAAAACGGACAGCCCCCTCCTTTGCGAAAGCAGAGGAGGGGGCTTTTTTGCTTATTTATCTTCTCTCTCAACACGGTATTTGTCTCTTGCTGCCAGATATACAAGATTAACTATGGCAGATAATTCTATTTCATTGTTATAAGATAGAATAGGAGATTCTGTATTATGAGCATACTCCAAAATTTCTGCCATTGTTTGTGTATCTCCAGCTAGTGTTGCCTTTAGCATTCTTTCAGATTCTTTTGCTAACCGATATACATATCCCAAACTTTCATTTGTTAAAAGGAGTTCATTATATTTGTACATCAGCTCTCTGTTTGGAATAAAGACTTCTCCATCTTCATAAGTAAGTAACCCGTATATGACCATTGCAGAGTATATCTGGTTTTTTGTTGTTAATTCTTCTGCGGTGGCCGCATACTCTTGTACTTTCGCCTCTATATGTTCGCCGGAAATCATAAGAATAAAGTCTTCTCTGACTTCATCAATATTCCCTTTGATATAATAAAATATTTCATCATAGGGACCAGAACCTGTCCAGTAACTGCCTAGCTGGTTATCTGATAAAGCACAGATAATTGAACGGGGATTATAAAGCTGTTCACCCGATGCCGTACAATATCCATCATACCAGATTTTTAAATCATGTCTTGTAATTCGTGGTCGAATTGTGGTTTCACTATAAATTTGAAACAGTTTATCTACCTCCTCTTCTGAAAATCCAAAATAAGAGCTAAACCGTTCTCTTGTTGCCATGTTATATTCCACAAACATATTTAACTCTGAAGCGGCAGAGTATTTGGCTATTGGAAGTATTCCGGTCATATAAGCAAGTTCTACATATACCTGATCTTTCAGTAAGTTTTTAAGAAAAAGCAGGTATTCTTGTCTTTCTTTTTGGGAAATAAATGGCATATGAAATATTGCATCCCATTCATCCATTATAAACATAAATTTACGATTTGTTTTTTGAAAAATTTTTGCCAGGATATCCCAAAGTGACATTTCTTCTTTCAATTCTAATTCGGAAAATTCTTCAAGCAAATCTTCTTTTATTCCTGTTTTGATTCTATTAATATATTCTTCATAAGTTTGGCAATTCTCTGGAAGCCTGCTGAAATCAATATAGATAACATCATATTTATTTATATATTCTTCATATACCGGGCTTTTTGCTATCGCAAGATGTTCAAATACAAAACTACTATCTATTGCCTTGCCAAAATATGACGCTACCATATTTGCCATTACGGTCTTTCCGAATCGACGGGGTCTTGTGATACACAAAAATCTTTGTTCTCTTCCTATTGATGGAATCAATTCTTCTATTAACATCGTTTTATCTACAAAGTATTTATCCAGGGCTGTTATCTTATATGCTTCAAATGGTGCAGTACTGTTTAAAAAGATACCCATTATATCACCGTCCCTTCTTAAAAGATATCATTTGTATTATAACATCCTTATGGGAATTCTACTATTAAAAATTGGAATTTGCCGGGGTGAGTAAACAGACGAAGTCCGAGAATCAAATCATCTATATTTGTGATTTTCGTCGCTACGAGAAGTCGTCTTCTA
>OFMI01001890.1_pt1 | contig 11831 bp, 10 predicted proteins | sample 1541741 | NCBI WGS metagenome assembly OFMI01 (sample SAMN04209219, study PRJEB22552) | human gut metagenome | biome: gut; material: feces | host: Homo sapiens | place: USA: Oklahoma | reverse complement strand
AAATGTTTTTTTAATGATATGCTCACGCGCCTGTGTCAGTACCTGAACGGTCACATCATCCGGAATCATATCCCGCTCAATCAGCGTACGCATAAAAATAAACTCTGTTTCTGATGCTGCCGGGAATCCAACTTCAATTTCCTTAAATCCGATATCCACGAGCATCTGGAAAAACTCCAGCTTCTCGTCAAGGCTCATCGGCTCGATCAGTGCCTGGTTACCGTCACGCAGGTCCACGGAACACCAGATTGGTGCTTTCTCTATGTAATCTTTTTTGGCCCAGTCGTATTCGCAGACTGGAGGAAGAAAATACTGTCTTTCATACTTGTCAAAATTTTTCATGATGTTTCCTCTTTTCCAATATTAAATATTATCAATTTCAATGAGTAATTTTAACACATAATCTCTCATTTGGAAATGATTAAATTTAAGCAATTTCATTGATGTTTTTTATTTTGTTAATTGATTTTGCAGCCGGTGTACCACAGATGCCTCCGCCTCAGACGCATGCATCACCTGTTCTGCGACCTGTCTGGCAACCGGAGTTACCTCATTTTCTTCTTCCCACTCCTGCAGACCGGCATCCGGGATCTCCTGTTTTTTCTGCAGTACATACCGGTTCAGGTTATTGCAGTACTGCATCAGATTCCGGAATCCACGCACACGGGTCAGAAGATTTTTACCGTATGCCTGCTGCTCTAAGCCTGCTATGGCGATCACTTCCATACACAGATGAAGTTCTCCGGTGATATCCGATGCTTCCATCAGAAGATCCGGCCGTTCTTTTTTTGCCTGCAAAAAATATGCCTTTGCTCCATCCACATCTGCCCGGTCAAAATATTCCGCCAGCCGGCACCGGACTTCTGCAATCTCTGCTTTTTCTCCCAGCATGCCTACCATACACGCATACACCCGCAGCCTGTTGTGCCTGATCCAGACATACTGTAAAAACTCCGAAATGAATCCGAAAATTCTCCGGTGATAAGAATCCTCTTCTTCCACTTTCAAGCGCCGCTCCACTTCAAATAAAATAGAAAACAGCCATTCCATATAAACATCATAAACTTCTTTTTTTGCAATCAGCATATTTCCGAAATAGGTGTGCTTTTGCTGCACCAGCTGCTGAAAATCCGCCGCATAATCCGGATAAATCTCCTGTATCACACGGGCTGTTTCGTCCAGATATAAAATCTTGTGGTGAGAAGCAAATCCCTCATAATAAGAAAAATTCAGCTGCAGTTCTTTCGTTGTGATCACATCATACTGCTGCAGCAGAGATAGAATCTGTGCCTCTGTAAACAATTTTCCCTGCTCATTCAGAAGATACCGGCGGTAATGGCAGGTACCAACTACCTTTGCATGGGAGTTTTTCCATACCCAGTACATTCCCGTTAGTTCACTGTAATAACAGTTTTTTTCGGAAATGTGATCTCCGGTATTATCTCCCACACAAAAAGACAGCGGGGACGATTTCTCATCCCTGCTGTATGACGAAGCCGCCGCTCTTCCCACATGAAGCGGAATATACAACGGGTCCGGTGGCGGCGTAAATGCCTTATGCGTCATCACATAGATGGCAGTCTGTTGATTTTTATCTTCTGCGCCGGTCTCCATATTTTTCATGATACATTTTCTTTTCTTCATACATTGCCTCATCTGCCTGATTCAGATATACATCCATATTATATTCACTGTCCCACGGGGCAAGAATCACACCGATACTGACCTCTAAAGATTCCCGGATCGGAGAGGTTTCCTCCCCACATACCACGGCAATGCTCTGCCGGATGGATTCCGCGGTGATCCCGGACTCTTCTCTCGTCAGCAGTAAAAATTCATCACCGCCAAACCGAAATGGCAGACTGTCTTCCGCGGTAAGCCTTCCAAGCGCTTCCCCCGTCTTTCGGATGACCCAGTCACCGGCTTTATGTCCATACGTATCGTTGATGTATTTTAAGCGGTTGATGTCGCAGAATATAAACTTTGTATTGACATGATACTCACAATTTTTCTCATAAAACTTCTGTCCCAGATCTTCCATTCCAAAACGGTTATAAATTCCCGTCAGCTGATCGATCCGGTACAACTTCTGCAGTTTCAGATTTACTTCCTGATACTGCTTCCGCTGGATATAATTTTCCAGTGCATAACAGATATTGCGGAAAAAGGTTTCCAGAATTCCTGTCCTAAACATCTCATCCACACCAGCCACCATACAGTATCCCATCCGGTGCAGCTGATAATGCAGTGGCATAAACACCTGTACCCCGCCTTCTTCTGTCCGGTTCTTTTCATTGCACCAGTTAAGTACTTCTCTCTTACAGCTTCGATAACTTTTGGCTTCCTGGGAAAACAGATCATCCGTCAAAAAGATCTGCCCTCTTCCTGCCCCGACCAGATCTAAGAATCTCCCCGTCGCATCCATGATCTCTTCTAAAGAGATCCGGCTGGTTACCCATTCCTGCATGGAATCGAGTTTGGATTTTGCGTCATATTCCTGCAGATTTTTCCAGAAAATCCGGTTACGGAACGATTCCGTATCAAATGGGACATGCTTTGTGCAGCCACAGGTATTCCCGATAAAAAACCGGTAGGAAAGTTCCCTGTGTACCAGCTTTCCATCTGCCTTTTCATGCAGTTCGTGCAGAAGCCTGACAGCTTCATATGCCACCTGGTCTCTCGGCCGTTCAATGGTTGTCATCGTCGGGCTGAAACATTCCCCGTCAAAATACCGGTCAAACCCTGTGATTGGTATCTTTCCCTCGAGCGCAGTTCCTTTTATGGTCTGCAAAAAAGCTGCCGCCATCAGATCATTTGCGCTGATAACCGCCTGTGGGAGTTCCTCCCCTGCCTCATATGCTGCAATCATTTTTCTGGCATATGTTTCCCCGGAGCGGTACTCATAATTTCCATAATCCACCCATTCCGGCATAAGACAAAGCCCCAGTTCCCGAATTTTGGACTCTACCCCCTGTTGACGCATCTGCGCCTCATAGGTATCTTTCATCCCGTTAATAAAACCAAATGTCCGGATTCCATGAACCCCGGCAAGATGCCGCACGATCTGCCGCATGGCTTTGCTCTGATTGATTCCGACAAAAGAAAGCCCGGGAATCTCCTCTTCCAGAGATACACAGGGCTTTTTACTTTCTATGATCCGTTCGAGTAACCGCTGCTTGACATCTCCTTCTTTGATCGTGGTACTCGGATACAAAAATCCATCGTACGCCTCCATATCTGCCAGTTCAAAAAAATCAAACTCTGACTTATTAAAACTGTCTCCTGATCCCAGTCTTCCAAAACTTGCATACAGATGTATGGAGTCATGGAATTCTTTCTGTGAATTTTCCAGACCGTGATACATATCACGCAGGTACTCACCGTTCCATCCTGTCGCAAATACTGCTATCTTCATAGTCGCACCCCTGTTCTTTTTCCTTCCCCATATCTGGTACTATTATACCACCAATTTCAGAGAGCGTCATCCGTTTTTCGACATTTGCCGACATATTCTTTTCCTGTTTCTGCCCGCTTTACGCCTGTTTTTTTGTTTTCCGTCTTCTTCGTCTCCGACGCAGTTTTTGTCCGTTTTCCTTTCGAAAGTTCTGGATCGTCTCCCAGATTTTTGTATAATCCCGCTCGAACAGTTCTTCCGAGAGCTGGACTGCCAGCGTTTCTTTCGGAACTGTCTCGACAATTTTATCGGCCACAAACCGCTTGCTTTTCTGCTTATATGCATGCATCGCGTTCAGTTCCTGGATATGCGCCAGTTCCGGCCGCCACAAAATCTCTATTTTACAGTTCCAGTCCATCTGTGGGTTACTCTGCGGCTCCCGCAGCATATAAAAATCAACCTGATCCCCTACCTGTTCCACCGTAATGATCCCCCACCATTCCGGGACATGTTCCTTAATATGTGCCGCATGCCGGGTTCCGACCACGACCAGATCATAGTCATAATATAAGTTGTAATCTTTCACCTGGCGATCCAGCCGTGCATAACTGTCCGCATCACTCTTGATCTCAATTCCGTAGAGGGCATCGTGTACCACCATGACCATATCCGCCCGTGACTGCCCCATCACCTGTTCCTCAAGGATTCTGTTTTTCCCGTAAATTTCTTCCAGATAAAATGCCAGAGGTTCACGGATATCTTTATCGTATAACATTATTTTTCCAGCTTTGCATCGGCTTTTGCCTGGAATTTTTCATTATATACAATAAAACGCTCATGCTCGCCCTCTCCGATCAGTCCTGCCTCATCAAAAGCTTTTACAGAAAACGTCAGTGCTCTGCCATCTACTTTCGTCAGTTCGGTTTCACAGGTAATTTTCATGCCCACCGGGGAAGCTGCCACATGTTTTACATTCATTAACGTTCCTACCGTTCCGCTTCCCTCCTCTAAATACGGCTGTACACTCTCCCATGCAGTCTTTTCCATCAATGCGATCATTGCAGGGGTTGCAAATACATCCAGGGCACCGCTTCCCATAACTTTTGCGGTGTTTTCCTCTGTTACCATAATTTCCTGTGTTCCTTTTACGCCTTCCTTTAACATATGTAATACTCCTTTTCTTATTTTGCATTAAATAAGCGATCGGGAAAGAGTTTCGCGATCACCTGTTCTGCATAAATAGTAACATGATTTAAAAGAAGTGTCTACAGTTTAGAAAGTTTTTAGAAATGCACCAACACGCTATTTTCCGGCATTTTCGCGTTCATTGTTAGCACTCATTCAAAAAGAGTGCTGATTTTCTATTGACTTTTTACAAAACTGGTTTTATCATTTTCATTAGCGAACATTTGTGAATGAAAACAAAGGAGATGTATAACATATGGCAAATAAACACGGATCATTATCCATCGACAGCGACAACCTGTTTCCGATTATCAAGAAATGGTTATATTCAGATCATGATATCTTCTATCGTGAGCTGATTTCCAACGGTTGCGATGCGATTACCAAATTAAAGAAACTGGACATGATGGGAGAATATTCCCTTCCTGCTGATTATAAAGCAAAGATTCAGGTCATCGTAAACCCGGAAGAAAAAACCTTAACATTTATCGATAACGGTCTTGGAATGACTGCCGATGAAGTAGAAGAATATATCAACCAGATTGCATTTTCTGGTGCAACGGATTTCATCGAGAAATACAAAGATAAGTCCAATGACGATCAGATCATCGGTCATTTCGGACTTGGTTTTTACTCCGCATTTATGGTTGCAGATGAAGTAACGATTGATACCCTTTCTTATAAAGAAGGCGCTTCTGCTGTTCACTGGTCCTGCGATGGTGGTACCGAATTTGATATGAAAGATGGCGACAAAACAACCGTTGGTACAGAAATCACACTGTTCTTAAATGAGGACTGTCTGGAATTTGCCAACGAATACCGTGCAAGAGAAGTCATTGAAAAATACTGTTCTTTCATGCCAACCGAGATCTATCTTTCCAAGGCCAATGCCCCGGAAGAATATGAAACCATCGACAAGGAAGATGTAAAAGATACCGATAAAGTAATTGAAGAAATCCACGAAGAGGCCAAGACCGAGGAAAAAGAAAACGACAAGGGCGAAAAAGAAATCGTAGAAGTTTCTCCGGCCAAGGACAAGGTAAAGATTGTAAAACGTCCGGTACCACTCAACGATACCAATCCTCTCTGGACCAAAAATCCAAGTGAATGTACCGATGAGGATTACAAGGAATTTTACCGCAAGGTATTTATGGATTACAAGGAGCCTCTGTTCTGGATCCATCTGAATATGGATTATCCGTTCAATTTAAAAGGTATCCTCTATTTCCCGAAGATCAATACCGAGTATGATTCCATTGAAGGAACCATCAAACTTTACAACAATCAGGTATTTATCGCAGATAATATCAAAGAAGTCATTCCGGAATTCTTAATGCTCTTAAAAGGCGTTATCGACTGTCCGGATCTGCCTCTGAACGTATCACGTTCTGCGCTGCAGAATGACGGTTTTGTCAAGAAAATTTCCGAGTACATCACCAAGAAAGTGGCTGACAAGCTCATCGGCATGTGCAAGACAGAGAAAGAAAACTACGAAAAATACTGGGATGATATCAGCCCGTTTATCAAATACGGCTGCTTAAAAGATACAAAGTTCTGTGACAAGATGAATGATTATATCCTCTTTAAGGATATCAATGACAAGTATCAGACACTTCCGGAACTTCTCGTTCCTGTTGAGGACGAAAAGAAAGACGACGAAAAGACGACCGAAGATGCAAAGACGGAAGAATCCAAGTCAGACGATGCAAAAGAGGAAGAAAAAGAGCCGGAACGCAGCACGATCTACTATGTAACAGACAAGGCTCAGCAGGGACAATACATCAAGATGTTCAAGGAACAGGGCATGAATGCCGTAATCCTCGATCACAACATCGATACTTCCTTCATCACACAGTTAGAGCAGCGCAACGAGCACTATCAGTTCAAGCGTATTGATGCAGATGTCACAGATGCCTTAAAATCTGATGATGCAGCAGATCTGACCGAGGAAACCAATACCCTTTCCGATCTGTTCAAAAAGACACTGAACAACGATAAGCTTACGGTAAAAGTAGAAAGCTTAAAGGATGCGGATGTTGCCTCTATCCTCACACTCTCCGAACAGGGCAGACGTATGCAGGATATGATGAAGATGTACGCAGCCGGCGGTATGGGCGGTATGGACCCGAATATGTTTGCAGCAGACCAGACTCTGACTTTAAATGCAAACAACGCTCTGGTAAAATATCTGTTCGAACACAAAGATTCCGAACATTCCGGCATGTTTGCAGAACAGCTCTATGATCTGGCCATGCTTTCCAACCAACCATTGTCCGCAGAGGCTATGACGAAGTTCGTAAAGCGAAGCAACGATATCATGTTACTGTTAACCAAATAAAAAATGGTACGAAAAACTCCGAAGCTGTATGCTTCGGAGTTTTTTGCTTCTATGATATTAAAAATTACGAAAAATGTCTGCGGCTCCCTCTCAGATAACCCGCATGCACCAGAATTGCCACGGTCGTACCGATTAAAATTCCCACCATTACATCGGTCGGAAAATGAACAAAGTGATACAGTCTGGAAAACGCAATCAGTGATGCTAAAATCACTGCCGGAATTCCAAGCTTTTTATCATTACATAAAAGTGCGATAGATGCAGCAAATCCGTTCATGGAATGCCCGGACGGAAAGGAATAATCCTTTGGGCTTTTTATGAGCAGGGCAATCTGTGTATCCAGCCAGCAGGGTCTTTGTCTTGCGATCAGATTTTTCAGGATCAGATTTCCAATGATAAACGTAATTGCCATGGATATCACCATCTGGATTCCAATTTTGCGGTATTTCTTCGGAATACAAAGCGCAAGGCCAAGTACAATCCAGAAAATACCGGCATTTCCTATCGTGGAGAGTCCTGTCATGATATGGTCAAGAACCGGCTGATGAATCTTCTGCAGTGCATATAAAATATCAAATTCCCATTTCATGTTGTCTCTGTATTTTCTCCTGTTGTAAAATATTTCTCATATGTGCTGAAAAAAGAATCCGTCCCGATGCCGGACACATCTTTTAACGTCACATCGTCCCACAGATTATCATTTAAGCAAAACGTGGAATTCTTCACAAACGTCTGGTACTCGTTTTCAAATCGTTCTTTTTTTTTCTTTACACGGATTTTTTCCTTGTTTTCCTCCGTCAGATCTTTTTCGAATTTGTTCAGACAGCGGATGATATAATACCCGTCATCTGCCGCAATCACATCGGAACACGCTCCGTCATCGAGATTAAACACGATCTCCTCCATCTCATCCGGATAAGTTCCACGTGCAATGGTGCGCTCAAACTCTCTCGACTGATTGTATGCACTTGCAACCGAAGCAAAATCATCTCCCGCTGCAAGATTTTCCTGCACCGCACGCAGTGCTTCTTTTTCTTTTACATAGATCTGTTGTACCCGGACCACTCTCGCTTCATCATCACTGACCTCCTCATCGGTTCCCTGTGTCAGCGCATGATACAGCTTTTCTGCCAGTGCATACTCTTCATATGCTGTACGGATCTCTCTCTCATACAGACCGATGAACGTTTTTTCTTCCTCCGTAAGTGACTGGTAATATTCTTTTGCCGCGCGTGCTGCCTGTTTCTTTTCCTGCTCACTCAGATGCATGTCCTGATTTTCTGCCAGAATATCCATACATGCAATATGTGTCAGTTCCTGAATCGTCACATCCTTGACATACTGTTCTAAATCCGCATCATAGGATTCCCAGAGATCCGTTCCGTACGCTTTTCCATACAGGTTGCGGTAATTGCACAAATACAGTTTTGCATATCTAATATCATATTTATGATCATTGATCCGCACAATGGCATTATGGTTTCTCAGCTGCCCTGACGACAGGCGAATCTGTGTATTTCCAACCTTACAGCCTCCGAGTGACGGTACCGTAAGCGCTGCCATAAGAAAAATCCCCGCCAGTTTCCATCTCTTTTTTTTCATACCGTTTTATCCTTCTACGACAAGAAAGCGACCATCGGGAATTGCAAAAACCTCACTCGCCTCTAACAATTCTTCCTCACTCATTCCGGCGACATCCATCCCCGCGTCATCAAAATAATCCCGCACTTCTTTTATATTTTTGCAGACAACCGCCATGCATTCCTCCAGAAACTCTTCTGCTTCCTCCGGGCTTTCCGCTACCGCCTCTGGGAAAAGTTGTGTCTGGTGTTCCAGAAAATAATGTAAAATCTCCTCATCGTATTCGTTCATACCTTTTTCCTCCCTGTGAATCACTTTCTATTATTATAACGAAGGAATTTCTCTGTGACAATCCCTTAATTCCACTCCATGACGCCCAGTTTTTTCAGTTCCTGATATAACCGCCCCACTGGAAGTCCCACCACATTGTTATAATCACCATGGATTTCCTTCACAAAAGCAGCTGCCTGTCCCTGAATTCCATAGCTTCCCGCCTTATCCATCGGCTCTCCGCCGGCAATATAGCGCCGGATTTCCGCGTCATCCAAAGGATACATGCAGACATCTGTTTTCTCATAAAATGAAGTTTCCCCGGTTCTGCCGTTTTTATCAATAAAAACAAGCGTTACCCCCGTGTATACGCTGTGGGTATGTCCGGACAGCATCGAAAGCATATGGGCTGCATCCGCTTCATCCCGCGGTTTCCCGAGAATATTTCCATCACAGGCAACCACCGTATCGGCCCCGATCACCAGAATGTCCTGCGGCGTAACCAGCTCCGGATGGATTTCATTGTAGGAAAGAATTCCTGCGGCCACTTCTTCCGCTTTCTGACGGGAAAGTTCTAACACTGCCCCATCCACAGAACCAGCAGTAATGACTTCTTCTCCCTTCGCCGGACAGATTTCAAATTCCAGTCCGATCTGTTCGAGCAGCTCTTTTCTCCGCGGTGACGCAGAGGCAAGTACAATTCGACTCATAATGCGACAACCTCCTTCAGGTGAAACGAATAGATGAGTTTTTCTTCCGCCACCATTTTTTTTGTATCCGTAGAAAATACACGGCTTAATGCATCTGCATACAGCTGAAGCTGTGTCTGATAGCGCATCAAAAGTTCCTGCGCCTGTTTTACCCGGTCCGTCTTGTAATCCAGCAAAATAATTTTATCATTTTCCATCCAGAAAACATCTATGATTCCCTGTACCAGCACCGTCCCGCCGGATGCCTCCATCTGATGCTGCATCACAAACGGTCGCTCCCGGTACAGATCCCCACGCACAGCTGCTGCTGCCATCCGGGGAGCAATCGGACTTTCCACAAACGCTTCGATCATTTCCGGAATAACAAGCGCATACCATTCCCCCGGCAGTTGTCCGTTTGCAAGCATCCGGTCCAGTTCCTGTTTCACAAATGCACAAACTGCTCCCGCATCAGAGGTATCTATATCTGCAATCGCAGCAAAATCCAGACATTCCATCACCCGGTGCACCGCGGTTCCCCGCATAGCACCCTGATTTACGTTTTCAGCTGCCGGATACTCTCTGTCCTCTTCTCTTGCAAAGTCTGGAACATACACTTTTCGGTCTTCCTGCAGAAAATCCGGCACCACGGCTTCTCCCTCGGACCTGTCATACTGTAAGACAAGCGATGCATGCTTCAGTTCCGAAACCGAATATTTACTTTTTTTGCCGGTCTCACTCTGATATGGGTAACGGTAGGAAAACCACTGGTCATACTGCTGAAGCAGTTCGGGTTTCGCATGATCGATATGCTGCAGAAGTTCCTCATAATTTTCCCTGCTGTCTGCCGCCTGTTCCACCTCTTCCCATACAATTTTCTCCGGTGGAACCACATCGAGCGTATATTTCTGCGGATAAGAAAGCATGGCCGGAAGAATCCAGTCCAGGTAACTGCCTGCCCGGACCCTCTGCCGGTAACTGACCGGCTTCCCCGGAAGTACATTTCCGGTATATCCGGAAAACGTTTTTTGGGCATCTTTGATCATTCCGGTCAAAACCAGTTTTTCTTTTGCCCTCGTCAGTGCCACATACAATATGCGCAGTTCCTCTCCGAGATTTTCCCTGCGGATCCGGTCCGCAATCTCTGACCGGAACACACTGTTTTTTTTCACTCTGGGCTGCCCGGAAATCTCACAGATTCCAAGGCCTAAATCCGGATGTACCACCAGCCGGTCACTGGCATCCATCTGATTCATTTTTCTTCCCAGACCGGACACAAAAACGACCGGAAACTCCAGTCCCTTACTCTTATGAATGGTCATCACGCGGACAACATTGGCATTTTCTCCTGTGGTATCTGCCTCCCCGAAATCCACTTCATATTTCTGAAGCTTATCGATATAACGCAGAAAATGAAACAATCCCCGGTAGCTTGTTTTCTCGTAATCAACCGCTTTTTCCACCAGCATTGCAAGATTTGCCGCACGGCGCTCCCCTGCTGGCAGTGCCGCCGCATAATTTCCATATCCGCTAAGCTGCAGAATCTTCTGGATCAGTTCATGGATCGGCAGATCCTGTTTTTCCCGCAGCTTACGATACATCCGGTAAAAGTCATAAAGTGTGCCCTCCGTGGCTTCCTGCATGGCATGCATTGCAGCTTCCGCAAACGAACACTCCGGATTTTCCACACGAATCTGTGCCATCTCTTCCTCATCCAGTCCCACCAGGGGAGACCGAAGAACCGCCGCCATCGGAATATCCTGATAGGGATTATCCAGAATCCGCAGCATTGCCAGCACCGTCTGTACTTCCAATGCCGAAAAATATCCGGTCGAAGACTCCACATATGCCGGTATCCCCGCTCCCTGCAGAACCTGCACAAAATCCGTTCCGTAGTCTTTTAAACTTCGAAGCAGGATGACAATATCGGAATAACGCAGCGGCCGAAGCTGTCCACTCTCCTTATCCGTCACCTGCATGTGCTGCTTCATATTCGCAATACGCGTGGCAATCATATGCGCTTCCATCTGTCCTTTTGTCAGATTCTTTGTCTCTGAAAGCAATTCGTCTTTTTCATCCAAAAGCAAAAGCTCCGGTTTAAATCCTTTAGCATTCTCATCATAATTTTTTGCCCCGTAATACAATGCCGCATCCCGGTCATACGCAACCCGTCCCAGATCCGGACTCATAATTTTGTAGAAGATATCATTACAGAAATCAAGCACCTGTGCACGGCTTCGAAAATTCATATGCAGATCAATTCTCTGCTGCAGACTCTCTTCCGTTGAAAAAGATGCATATTTATCCATAAAAAGTTCGGGGCGTGCAAGCCGGAACCGATAGATGCTCTGCTTGACATCTCCCACCATAAACA
>OFMI01001881.1_pt1 | contig 11858 bp, 11 predicted proteins | sample 1541741 | NCBI WGS metagenome assembly OFMI01 (sample SAMN04209219, study PRJEB22552) | human gut metagenome | biome: gut; material: feces | host: Homo sapiens | place: USA: Oklahoma | reverse complement strand
TTATCACTCTGCTGTTTGCCATTAGTATGGCAGCTAACGCACAGAAATTTGCATTGATCGATACGGAATATATTATGAAGAATATTCCGGCTGCTCAAAGCGCTAATGAACAAATGCAAGAAGCTACGAAGAAATATCAGGCTGAAGTAGAAGTCTTGGCAAAAGAGGCACAGAAAATGTTTCAGGACTACCAAGCGAAATCGTCAACTCTTTCTGCTGCACAAAAAACAAAGAAAGAGGATGAAATCGTAGCCAAAGAGAAGGCTGCCGCTGAACTAAAACGTACTTATTTTGGTCCGGAGGGTGAATTGGCAAAGATGAGAAACAAGCTGATTACTCCGATTCAAGATGAAATTTATGAAGCAGTAAAGGCTGTATCTCAACAACATGGATACGACATGGTAGTCGATAGAGCCTCTGCCGCAGGCATAATTTTTGCAAATCCGCGCATTGATATCAGCGATGAAATATTAAGAAGATTAGGATATTCAAATTAATTTCATACATTTGCAACTGGAAATAACTAAAAATCATTCAAATAAATTATAGAACTATGCTAAAAAAAATTGGTACATATGCTCGTGAAGACTTAGAAAAAATATTAGACACGAAGGTTAACTTAAAACTTTGGGTAAAAGTAAAAGAAGGCTGGATTGATGATGAGAGCATAGTAAAAAAATTTAAAGCAGAAGATTAAAAGAAAGGAAAAGAGGCGTATGTTAAAACAAATTGCTTGGAATACCTTTAAAACAACAGGAAATATAGATACTATGTTGGAATTATTAGAAGTAGATAAAACTATGAACAATATAGAAAGTAACAACATAAAAGAACCAAAATTTGAACAAAACTATGAACAAGAAATTGAGAAGAATAAAATATGGGACTTATAAAAACGAAAGGATTAATTTTAATGCAAAATAATATGGGTGACTATGATAAAATGGTCACCATTCTTACCCCTGACCTAGGTAAAATAGGTTGTGCAGCAAAAGGGGCAAGAAGACCTAAGAGTACACTGATGGCAGGTACTCAATTTTTGTGTTTTGGGGATTTTTTAATATATAAGGGAGCAGGCAGTTATCACATAAATTCGTGTGAGCCAATTGAAATATTTTATAAATTAAGACTAGATATAGATAAATTAATGTATGCTTCAAAAGTAGCAAAATTAGTAAATTCCGTTACAGACGAAAATCAAAACACATATAGAATCTTGCAACTTACTTTAAATACAATATATATGCTTGCCGAATCAGATAAAGACATGGAATTTATATATGCTATATTTAAAATAAGGCTTTTAAGTATTTTAGGGTTAAGGCCCATATTAGATAGATGTATAAATTGCAAAAAAATAGATAATATAACACATTTTAGTTTGAAAGATAGCGGAATAAAATGTGAGACGTGTGCAAGATTAGATAAGGGTGCAATTCAAATTTCTAAAACAACATTAAAGGCACTTAGATACATTATTTTATCAGACCCAAAGAAAATTTTTTCGTTCGACCTTTCAGATGAGAATAAAAAAGAACTAGAACTTATAGCAAAACTTTATTTAGAGCAATGTTTGGAGTTTACAGAATAATAAAATGTATTGAAAAATGAGGAAAAATGAGTTACAATAGTATAAAATAAAAATAGGAGCGAATATGAACAAAGAATGGAAAATAAAAAAATGTGACGAAAAAAGAACTGAGCAAATAATGAAAGACTTCAATTTAACACGTATTGTAGCACAAAAATTAGCAGAAAATAATTTGAAAGATAGCGAAATAAAAATTTTCTTGAAGCCAACAAGAAAGGATTTTCATAATCCTTTTGATCTTCCAGTCATGGAAAAAGCAGTAGAAAGAATATTACTTGCAATAGAAAAAAATGAAAAAATAGTAATATATGGAGACTATGATGCAGACGGAATTACCAGTACAACAATTTTAAAGAGATATTTTAGAGATAGAAATATTGAAGTTGGAGCATATATTCCAAATAGACTAGATGAAGGATATGGATTAAATGAAGAAGCAATAAAAGAAATTGCGAAAGAAGGATATAATTTAATTATTACCGTAGATTGTGGAATAACTGGGATAAAAGAGGTTGAACTTGCAAAAAAATTAGGACTAGATGTCATAATAACAGACCATCATGAGGTTCCAGAAGAACTTCCAAAAGCAGTTGCAGTAGTTGATGCAAAAAGGAAAGATAATAAATATCCATTTAACCAACTTGCAGGATGTGGAGTAGCTTTTAAATTAATTCAGGGAATAAGTATAAAATTAGGGATAGAGGAAAACGAATGGCTTAAATATATAGATATAGCTTGTATAGGAACGATTTCAGATATAGTACCATTAATAGACGAAAATAGAGTGATTGCCTATTTAGGACTATTATTATTAGAGGTAACTAGAAATATTGGACTAAAGATACTAATGGAAACAGCGGGGCTAAAAAAGCTTGACTCTACTGCTGTTTCATTTGGAATTTCGCCTAGAATAAATGCATGCGGAAGAATGGGACATCAAGAAGATGCATTAGCTCTTTTTTTAACTGATGATCCAATAGAAGCAAGAAGACTAGCTACTAAAATAGAAGAATATAATAAAAAAAGACAAGAAATAGAAAAAGATATTCTAAATAAAGCCCTATCAGATTTAGAAGAAAACAGAGATAAAAAGTGCGTTGTTTTAGCAGAAGAAGGATGGCATCATGGAGTTATAGGAATTGTATCTTCAAAAATAACAGAACTTACATATAAACCAAGCATACTAATATGTATAGAAGGGGAAGATGCTAAAGGCTCTGGAAGGAGTATACCAGGATTTGACTTACACGAAGCAGTAGGAAAATGCAAAGATTATTTAACCGCATTTGGACGGACATAGTATGGCAATAGGTCTTAGTCTAAAGAAAAAAGATATAAAAGAATTTAAAGAAAAATTAGAAAAATATGTAGAAGAAAAAAATATAGAAGATTTAAAACCAGAAATTTTAATTGATACAGTTATAACAAGTGAAAATACTTCAATAAATGAAATTGACGAAATAAAGAAACTAGAACCATTTGGTGAAGGAAATGCAATGCCAATAATTTTATATAAAAACCTTAAGATAGTCGCAATTAGAACTCTTTCAGAAGGAAAACACTTGAAATTAATGCTTGCAGATGGAAATACTTATATTGACGCAATCGGATTTAATATGGGAGAATATGCAAATAAATATCAAATTGGGGACAAGATTGATGTAGTTGGAAATATAACTGTAAATAGATTTAAAGACTTAGAAAATATTCAAGTAGTACTAAAAGATTTAAGAGTTAGTGTGGAATAAATTAATATGCTAAAGGGGGAAAATATATGTCAGAAATTAAAGAAATGGGTATAAAAGATATAATTGCAGAAATGAAAAAGCATAATAAAAAAGCAGATGCAAAACTAATAATGAAAGCTTATAATTATGCACTTGATCATCATGGAGACCAAAAGAGAAAATCAGGAGAGCCATATATTATTCATCCACTTCAAGTAGCATATATATTATCTACATTAGGATTAGATGATGCAACAATTTGTGCAGCACTTATGCATGATTTAGCAGAAGATACAGATGTTACAATAGAAGACATCACAAAAGAATTTAGTTTAGAAATTGCTGAAATGGTAAATGGGGTAACTAAACTTGGAAAAATAAATTATGTAAGTGCAGAAGAACAGCAAGTTGAAAATTACAGAAAAATGTTCTTAGCAATGGGAAAAGATATAAGAGTCATTTTAATAAAGCTTTCAGATAGACTTCATAATATGAGAACTCTTAAATTTCTTTCAAGAGATAGGCAAATAGCCAATGCTAAAGAAACAATGGAGTTATATGCACCACTTGCAAATAGACTAGGTGTATATTCTTTAAAATGGGAATTAGAGGATTTAGCCTTTAAATATTTATATCCAGAAGAATATAGAGAACTTGTTGAAGGAATTGATAAAAAAAGAGAAGAAAGATTAAAATTTATTGATAAGATAAATGATGAAATAAAAGTAAACCTAAAAAAGGAAAAAATTGAAGCAGAGATTACAGGAAGAGCAAAGCATTTATATTCGATTTATAGAAAAATGCAAAGGGATAATAAAACGTTAGACCAGATTTATGATTTGTTTGCATTAAGAATTTTAGTTAATTCAGTAAAAGATTGTTATGCAGCTCTAGGCGTAGTTCATGAGCTTTATACTCCAATGCCAGGAAGATTTAAAGACTATATATCTGTTCCAAAGCCTAATATGTATCAATCACTCCATACAACTTTAATTGGTCCAAATGGAACGCCATTTGAAGTTCAAATAAGAACATATAATATGCATAGAATAGCAGAGTTTGGTATTGCAGCACATTGGGCATATAAAGAGTCTAGTTTTTTAAAAGGAAAAAAGGAAAGTGTAGTAGTTACAGAAGACAAGCTTGCATGGCTAAGAGAAAGCTTAGAATGGCAAAAAGATATGCAAGATCCACAAGAATTTTTGAAGACTCTTAAAACAGAATTATTTGAGGATGAAGTATATGTATTTACTCCAAAAGGAGAAATTAAGACATTACCAAAAGGAAGTACACCAATTGATTTTGCATACACAATTCATGCAGAAGTTGGAAATAAGATGGTAGGTTGCAAAATAAATAGTAAAATGATGCCTATAATAACCAAACTAAAAAGTGGAGATATTGTAGATATTATAACAAACGACAATAGCAAAGGTCCAAGTAGAGACTGGTTAAAATTCGTACAAAGTACATCTGCAAAAACAAAAATTCAACAATGGTTTAAGAAAAATGAAAAACAACAAAATATTGTAAAAGGTAAAGACTTAATAGAAAAAGAAATTAAAAGAATTGGAATGGCAGAAGAAGAGATTTTTGTACAAAAATATTATAATCAAGCTCTTCAAAGATATGGATTTAAAAACTTAGAAGACATGTATGCAGCAGTAGGATTTGGTAGTATAACTGCCAACAAAATTATAACAAGAACATTAGAAGAATATAGAAAATATCATCAAGAAGAAAACATTGAAAAGAAGATAGAAGCACTTCAAGTAACTCAAAGACCAAAACCTTCTAAAACAGGAATTATTGTTAAAGGGATAGACAATTGCTTAGTAAGGATGTCCAAATGTTGTAGTCCAGTTCCAGGTGATGAAATAATTGGATATATAACAAGAGGAAGAGGAGTTACAATTCATAGAAAAAATTGTAAAAATGTAAAAGACCTATTAGAAGATGAAGGAAGAATAATAGATGTTTACTGGGATGAACAAAAATCAGCTTCATACAATGTAGATATAAATATTTTTGCAAATGATAGAGCAGGACTTTTAGCTGATGTTATAAAAGTAGTGGATAATTCAGACGCAAAACTTGTAGCGGTTTCTGCAAAAGCAAGTAAGGATAAAATTGCACTTTTAGAATTAACATTAGAAGTAAAAGATATATCAGATTTAACAAAAGTACAAAGAGAACTAGGAAAAGTAGACAGTGTTTATGAAATAAAAAGAAATAAATAAATTTAAAAGGAGGAAGATATTTTATATCTTAAGTAAAATATGATACAAAAATTAAAAGGAACAAGAGACATTCTTGGAAAAGAAAGTAACACATGGAAATATGTTGAAAATGTAGCAACTAGTTTATTTGAAAATTATGGATATAATGAAATAAGGGTACCAGTAATAGAAAGCTTAGACTTATTTGAAAGAGGTGTTGGAGAAGGCACTGATGTTGTTCAAAAAGAAATGTATTGTTTTGAAGATAAGGGTGGAAGAAAAATAGCATTAAGGCCAGAAGGAACAGCAGGTGTTGTAAGAGCATATATAGAAAATGGTCTAGCATCAGAGCCATCACCTATAAAATTTTGGTATCACATGCCAATGTATAGATATGAAAATGTACAAAAAGGAAGACAAAGAGAATTTAATCAAATAGGAGTAGAACTATTTGGATCAAATTCATATATGGCAGATGTAGAAATAATAGATATGGCTAATACTTTTATGGAAAAACTAAATATTAAAGATTTTGAAATAAACATAAATAGCATTGGATGTACTAAGTGTAGAAAAGATTATATAGAAGCATTAAAAGCATATATTAAGCCTAATTTAAATAGATATTGTGATACATGTAAGACTAGATTTGAAAAAAATACTATGAGAATATTGGACTGTAAAGATGCTAAGTGTAAAGAGTTAAATTCAAATGCACCTATAATTTTAGATTATTTATGTGAGGAATGCAAAAAGCATTTTGAAAATGTAAAAAAAGGATTAACTACTTTAGGAATAAATTACAAAATAGATAGCAGTATTGTAAGAGGACTTGATTATTATAGTAAAACGGTTTTTGAATTTGTTTCAAAAATAGATGGCTTAACAGTTTTAGGTGGAGGAAGATATGATGGGCTTATAGAAGAACTAGGTGGAGCAAAAACACCTGCAATAGGCTTTGCAACTGGAGAAGAAAGATTAATTAGTTTATTTGAAGCAAATAATGATACTACTAAATTAGAAAAGAATATAGAAATATTTGTAGCATATATTGGGGAAAATGCAAATGAGTATTCTGCAAATTTAGTAAAGAAACTAAGACAAGCAGGGATATATGCAGAAAAAGATATTATGGAAAGAAGCCTAAAAGCTCAATTCAAATATGCAGATAAAAAGAATGCTAAATATGTGTTAACTTTAGGTGAAGATGAGATAAAATCAGGAAAAGCCACTCTAAAAGAAATGCAAACAGGGAAGACATTTGATATAGAATTAGAAAATATAGAAGAAGTTATAAAAGAAAAAATAGGTTAGTGAAAAGGAGTGCAAAAGTGTATAATTTTTTAGTTATATTAATTGCAAAAATACTGAATTTTGGACTTACAATCTTAGGAAAAATTTTAAAAAAGAATAATGGTAATTTACTAGGAAAAATAGTAAAAAAACTAAGTCCTAATATTTTAGAATATTTAAAAATAAATTGTCCTGTTATTGCAGTTACAGCAACAAATGGGAAGACTACAACAAACAATGCAATAAGATATGTTTTAGAGCAAAATGGAAAAAAAGTAGTTAGCAATAAAGAAGGAAATAACATGGAAACTGGAATAATAACTACACTAATTAAAAAAAGTACGCTAACTGGAAAAATAAAAGCGGATTTTATAACATTAGAAGTAGACGAAAGCTATGTTCCAATTGTATTTAAAAAGATACCACTAGACACTCTAATTGTATTAAACTTTTTTAGGGATCAATTAGATAGAAATGGAGAAGTGGAAAGTTTAATTTTAAAAATAAATGAATTTCTAAAGGACTATAAAGGAAATCTTGTTTTAAATGCAGATGACCCAAATGTTTCAAGACTTGCTAATGCTAATAAAGAAAATAATAAAATATATTACTTTAGTGTAGAAAAATATAAGTATGCAAGTAAAGAGCAAAAAGAAGCAGGAGAAGGAAAATTTTGTCCATTTGACAAAGCAAGACTAGAATATGAATATTATCAATATTCACACATCGGAAAATTTAAATGTCCAGTATGCGGATACGGTGATGTAAAGCCATATACTAAAATAAAAAATGTGAATTTAGAAGGCATGTCTTTTGACGAAGGAAAAGAACATTATATAACAAAAGCAAATAATATTTATACAATTTATAACTTTGCAGCAGTAATAGCTTGTTTAAATTTATACAATATAGAATCTAAGGAGGCATTACAAACATTTGAATTAAATAATGGAAGAAGTGAAAAGCTAATTATAAAAGGAAATGAAACGATTATCAATTTAGCTAAAAATCCAACAGGAGTAAATGTCTCTTTAAGAGCACTAGATGAGGATAAAGAAGAAAAAGAACTATTAATAGTATTAAATGATAATGCGGCAGACGGACATGATGTATCTTGGATATGGGATATTAATTTTAATATTAATAATGTAAAAAGAATTGTAACTTCAGGAACAAGAGCTTATGATATGGCAATTAGGATAAAAACAAGCGGATTTGAAAAAGAAAAAATAGAGCCTTATTTAGACTTAGAAGAAGCGGTAAAAGCATTATATAAAACAAATACAAAAAAATATGTAATTGCAAATTATACAGCTTTGCAACCAACAAGAAACATTATAAAGAATTATAAATAATCTATTTTTAGGCTAGAACTATGTGCTACTAGAAAGGAATGATTGTAAAAAATGAAAGAATTAAAACTTTTATATCTATATCCAGATATGCTAGAACTTTATGGTGACTATGGAAACATACAAGTTCTAAAATATAGAATGGAAGCAAGAGGAATAAATCTTATAGTAGATAAATATAGTATTGGATGTAGCATGCCAAATTTAAAAGAATATGATATCATATTTGCAGGTGGAGGAGCCGATATAGAGCAATCAATACTAGCAAAAGATTTAATAAAATATAGAGAAAATATAAAAGAAGCCCTAGATGAAGGAGTATTTTTCTTGCTTATATGTGGAGCATATCAGCTATTTGGAAAGCACTACAAAGATGCATGTGGAAATATAATTCCAGGATTAGAAATATTTAATTACTATACAGAGGCATTTCAAGCAGATAGAAAAAACAGGTGCATACGGAAATATTATTATTAAAACAAGAATAGGTAAGGAAGAAACAGAAGTTATAGGCTTTGAAAACCACGGAGGACAAACATTTGATGTAGATACTCCATTTGGAGAAGTAATTGTAGGTAATGGAAATAGATTTAATGCTAAAGAAGAAGGATTTTTTAGAAAAAATGTTATAGCAACATATTTACATGGACCATTACTATCAAAAAATCCTAAACTATGTGACTATATAATTTCATATGGATTAGAAAGAAAATATGGAAAGAAGGTTGAACTAGAAAACTTAGACGATACATTCGAAGAAAAATGTAGAGAGCAATTATTAGCAAAATTTATAAAGGAATCGTAAACATATAAAAAACGGAATAAAGAGTTTTAAAAACAAAAACTTTGACATTCCGTTTCTTATTTTAATCTTTGGACTTTTTTTACTAAAATTTCTATAATTAGATTTTCTATAAAACGTTTGAACTTATATTATTTTTACGAAGTTTTGCAATTAGATTTTCTGATAATAAACATTAATATAATTTTATAATACTATGTAATATTGTATCAGTAATATCTTTTAATACAATCGTAAAACCACTTTTATCCTTATAAAGATATGACTTAACAGTATCATTATATTTAAGCTCTTTTTTATATAAAATTTCTACATTATTAAGTTCAGATGCATCATAAACATCCTGTGGTAATATTTCATATGCAATATTCAAATAATTTAAGTTATGAACATGCTTATTTAAATCCAAATCAAATCTACGAACTCTATAAGTATCCTCAGAAATAAATGAAGAATTAGGTTCTAATAATTTTGGAAAATCTTCAATATTAAAAACAGATTTAGGATTAATTCCATGATAAATGTCTCCAATATTTTCTGGCATTTTAGCAATTTTTCCAGTTGAAATATTAATCAAACACCATTTAGAAGTTGCAATTGCACATAATTCACCCTTATCATTAAATACTTCAAAATCTCTAAGTACAAACAATTTATTTGCAGACCTTGCCCATGTTTTTACAGTAATTAGTGTATCTGGTTTTATTCTATTAAAAACTTTTAATTTCCAACTTAATATTACCCAAGACAAGTCTAATTTCATAATTTCATTAAAAGAATAATGAACAAGAGCACTATGCTCTCCAGCAATATTTTCTAATATTGAAAGAAGTGATTTGTTAGTAATAACACCATGTGTACCAGTTTGTGCAAAACTAGTTAAATATGTATCCTCAAAAATACCGTTTTCTAATTTAGGTTCATGTATCATTTTTCTATCCTTTTATAGTATATACTATAATTTCCTTTCATATGAATTTAAGTACTTTAAGTTTGACTAGAAACCAAATTATAAAGTTACCAAACAATTATAACACAAAATAACAAAAATGTGTTATAATATTTATATTATGATAAAAAAATGTGAAATTTGTCCAAGAAAATGTAAAATAAATAGAGAAAATGGAGATATAGGATACTGTAATTCCGGGGATAAAGTAAAGATTGCTTTAATTTCTAAACACAATTTTGAAGAACCTTGCATTAGTGGGAAGGGAAATAAAAAAGAAGGATCTGGAACAGTATTTTTTTCAGGTTGTAATTTAAGATGCGTATTTTGCCAAAACCATGAAATAAGCCAAGAAGGTATAGGAAAAGAAATAGAAATAGAAGAGCTTGCAAAAAAATTTATAGAGCTTCAAAATATGAATGTTAATAATATAAATTTAGTAACTCCAACTATGTATGTTCCTCAAATAATAGAAGCAATAAAAATAGCAAGAAAAGAAGGTCTAAACTTGCCAATAATATATAATTCCAATGGATATGAAAATGTGGAAACAATAAAACTATTAAATGGATATATAGATGTTTATTTGCCAGATTTAAAATACTATTCAGACAATTTAGCAATAAAATATTCAGCAGCACCAAATTATTTTGAAACGGCAGTAAAAGCTATAAAAGAAATGTATAATCAAGTAGGAGGGCCAATATTTGATGAATATGGAATAATAAAAAGAGGAGTAATAGTAAGACATTTAGTACTTCCAAACCATTTGCAAAATACAAAAAGAATACTAAAATGGATAAAATGCAATTTGGAAGAGGATGTATATGTAAGTGTTATGGCACAATATTTTCCTACATTTAAAGCAAACAAATTTGAAGAAATAAATAGAAAACTAAGTATAAAAGAATATAAAGAAATAGAAAAATATATTTATTTAGAAGGGATAGAAAATGGATATATGCAGGACTTAGAAAGTAATGAAGAAAAATATGTTCCTAAATTTACATAAAGAAATTATCGTTTAAAGAATGTTTTTTTAATAAGCAAAAAGTTTAATAAAGCCCGCTTTTGTTCTTGGTAAAAAAGGATGGAGAACTTATGGAAATATATACAGGAATATTTTTAGGAAATACTAAAGGTTTTGGATTTGTGAAAATTTCAGAATCAGAGCCAGATATTTTTATTGCACCAAATAATAAAAAAGGAGCAATGAATGGAGACGAGGTAGAAGTAAAAGTCTTTGATGAAGGAATGAAACACGGTACACATAAAGAGGGTGTAATTCTAAATATATTAAAACGTAATACAAAAGGAATTGTGGGAATATTTAAAAAAAGTAGAAATTTTGGATTTGTTATACCAGATGATAAAGCTTTAGGAGGAGATATTTTTATATCAAAATCTAACTGGGGAAAGGCAAAAGATAATCAAAAGGTTGTAGTAAACATAACTAAATATCCTTCTAAAGATAAAAAAGCAGAAGGAAAAATAGTAGAAATTTTAGGATTTTTTGATGAAGCAGGAATTGATATGTTATCAATTATAAAGCAATATGATTTACCAAATGAATTTCCAAGAAAAGTATTATTAGAAGCAGAGAAAGTAAGCAAAGAAAAAATTAAATTAGGTAATAGGATGGACTTTAGAGGAGAGCGAACTTTTACAATAGATGGAGATGAAGCTAAGGATTTAGATGATGCAATAAGTATAAAAAAGTATAAAGATGGAACATATTGTTTGAAAGTACATATAGCAGATGTAAGTCACTATGTTAAAGATGGAACAGAATTAAATAAAGAAGCAATAAAAAGAGGCACAAGTGTTTATATGCTAAATAAAGTAATACCAATGCTTCCAAAAGAGTTATCAAATGGAGTGTGTAGCTTAAATGAAGGACAAGATAGGTATGCTATATCTGTTGT
>OFMI01001880.1_pt1 | contig 11862 bp, 9 predicted proteins | sample 1541741 | NCBI WGS metagenome assembly OFMI01 (sample SAMN04209219, study PRJEB22552) | human gut metagenome | biome: gut; material: feces | host: Homo sapiens | place: USA: Oklahoma | reverse complement strand
CTCCGCAATCCACATCATCGCCATAGGGAGGCTCAGAACCGACGAGCGCACCAAGGAATATATCGCCAGGAAGATGTCCGAGGGCCACACGAAGATGGAGGCCATCAGGTGCCTGAAACGCTATATCGCGCGGGAGGTCTACTACGTCATAAAAAGGCAGAGCGAACTCGTGAATTGCTCTTGACACTTAGAAGGGCATCGGTAAATGGGGCAATAAGGGGACAACTGGTGCATCCAGCGATAGAGGCTAGGTAGATAAATCTGCCTAGCCTTTACGGTATCTGAACTCTGATTTTCGTACGGTTTGTATCTTTTCGCCTTAAATCGAACCAAGCAAGACCTTAAATTACATCAGTAAGCTAGTACGCTTTTACTGTCCCTATTCCCATTCTATCGTGGCCGGCGGCTTGCTCGTGATGTCGTAGCACACGCGGTTGGCGCCGGGAACTTCGGCCACGATGCGGCCGCTCACCTTCGCCAGCACGTCGTAGGGCAGCTTCGCCCAGTCGGCGGTCATCGCGTCGCTGCTCTCAACCGCGCGCAGAATCACGGGGCGCGCGTAGGTGCGCTCGTCGCCCATCACGCCCACGCTGCGCATGTTCGTCAGGGCCGCAAAATACTGCCCCAGCGCCCTGTGCGCCCCGGCGGCCTCCACCTCTTCGCGGTAGATGGCGTCCGCCTGCTGCACCATCTTCACCTTTTCCGGCGTCACCGCCCCAATGATGCGGATGGCAAGCCCAGGCCCGGGGAACGGCTGGCGCGAGACGAGCCGCTCCGGGATGCCCAGCTCGCGCCCGGCCTGGCGCACCTCGTCCTTGAACAAATCGCGCAAGGGCTCGATAATCTCTTTGAAATCCACACAGTCCGGCAGGCCGCCCACGTTGTGGTGGCTTTTTATCACCGCGCTCTCGCCGCCAAGGCCGCTTTCCACCACGTCCGGGTAGATGGTGCCCTGCACAAGGTAATCCACCGCGCCGATGCGCCTGGCCTCTTCCTCGAACACGCGGATAAATTCTTCCCCGATGATCTTCCGCTTCTGCTCCGGCTCTTCCACGCCCGCCAGCCTGCTGTAAAAGCGCTGCTGCGCGTTCACGCGGATGAAGTTCAGGCTGTACGGGCCGTTCGGGCCGAACACCGCCTCCACCTCGTCGCCCTCGTCCTTGCGAAGCAGGCCGTGGTCTACAAACACGCAGGTAAGCTGCTTGCCTACGGCGCGTGCCAGCAGCACGGCGGCCACGGACGAATCTACCCCGCCGGAAAGGGCGCACAGCACGCGGCCGCCGCCCACGCGGGCGCGCAGGGCGGCCACAGTGTCGTCCACAAAGGAATCCATCTTCCATGTGCCCTTGCAGCCGCACACATTATACACAAAGTTTGAAAGCATGCGCGCGCCCTGCTGCGTGTGCAGCACCTCCGGGTGGAACTGCACCAGATACAGCCCGCACGCCGCGTCCTCGGCGGCGGCCACGGGGCAGCTTTCGGTGTGCGCTGAAACGGCAAAGCCGGGCGCGGGCGCTTCAATATAGTCGTTGTGGCTCATCCAGCACACGGTGTCCGCCTGCACGCCCTCGAACAGCTTCGAGGCGGCGGCGTCAATGTGCACCAGCGTTTTGCCGTATTCGCGCTCGGGCGCGCGGCACACCCTGCCGCCCAGCACATGCGTCATAAGCTGCGCACCGTAGCAGATGCCCAGCACAGGCACGCCCAGGCCGAACAGTTCTTTGCCTATCGTGGGCGAATCGGGCAAATACACGCTGTTGGGCCCGCCCGTGAGGATAATGCCCCTGGGCTGCTTTTCCCGAATGGCCTCAAAGGCCTTTTTGTACGAGACTATCTCGGAATACACATGGCTCTCGCGCACACGGCGCGCGATAAGCTGGTTATACTGGCCGCCGAAATCAACGACAAGCACCATTTCGTTCATACTTTCCTTCCCCCCGGCAGCCCTGCAAAGCCGCGCGGCGTCGGGCGCGGCGCACCTTGCGGGGCAAATTTCCACAGTTATACAGTATAACAAAAAAAGCGTGGAATTTCCACGCCTTTTTCCTCTTTTTTCAGCCGTCTGCGGCCCGGTTTCCCCGCACGGCCCGCAGGGCGCGCCGCACGGCGGGCCCCAGCACCAGAACAAGCGCCGCACACCACAGCGCAAGGTTTGCCGCCGCGCCAAGGCGCAGGTTCTGCCCCAGCGCCTGGCGGAAGCCCAGCGGCGCGCCGTGCACATAGTGCAGCACCAGAAACTGGTTGAACAGCGTGGTGGCCGCAAGCCCGCCAGCCAGCAGGGCATAGCCGCGGCGGCGCGTGCACAGCGCGCACAGCGCGGCCAGCACCAGCGCGGGCAGCAGGTACCGCTCGCGCATGCGCTGGGTGAAAAAGAACACTGTGAAGTAGTACAAAAGCGCCGCCTCGCACAGGCCGGGCGCCGCCGCGCGGGCGCGCCACAGCCACACGGCATACACGGCCAGCCCCAGCGCAATGCCCGCCCACAGCACGGCGTTCACCGTGGCGAACGGCACGGCGCCGCGCATCAGCGTGCCCGTGGGCGCGTGGTTCAGCGAGCTGCTGAAGGCGTACAAGTTCGCCGCGTTGCTCATCACCTCGTCGTAGCGGCCCGCGCCGCCCAGATAGATGCGCAGCGGCAGGGCCAGCCCCTCGCCGCCGCCCAGCATGAAGGGCAGCCAGCCCGCCAGCCCCAGCGCCGCGCCCCTCGCCGCCGCCAGCGCCCCCAGCCGCCGCACGGCGCTGCCTGCGCAGCACAGCGCCAGGCCCAGCAACAGAAACGGCGCAAAATAGGCCATTTGCAGCTTGGAAAGGCAGCCCAGCGCAAAGCACAGGCTGGCCGCCAGGGCATTTTTGCGGTGCAGCGCCCAGAACACGGCCAGCACGAAAAACAAAAGCACGCAGTCCGTCTGTCCCCAGAAGGCGCAGTTGTATATGGCCGCCGGGTTCACAGCCCACAGCCAGCCCGCAAGGCCCGGCCTGCGCACGCCCTGCATGTGCCCGATGCAGTACAAAAGCGCCGCCGTGCCCACGTCGAACAGGACAGGCCACAGCTTGATAAGCACCATAGCCGGCATGCCGTTGGCGGCTATGGCGCCGCCAACCTCCTGCGAAAGCTGCATGGCGCCGCCGAACAGCCCGAACAGCGTGGGCAGCAGGGGCGGATAATCCAGCGGATAAAGGCCCAGCGTGTTCTCATACATGGAAAGCCAGCTTTCGTGCGCCGTAACAGCCCACGGGATGTTGTAGCTCTCAAGGTCGTAGGCGTTGTAATACAGCGCCGCGGGCGCCAGACGCAGCGCCAGCGCCGCCAGCACCAGCAAAAGCAGCCCCCCTGCAAACCGCCGCCCCGCGCCGCTTTTTGCCGCACCTCTCATACCCTTCCGCCCCCTGTATGCCGCATAATAGTACCAGTATATCAGAAAACGCGGCAAAACGCCATGCCCCGCCGCGCGCCGTGGCTTTCCGCGCCCCTCCGGCATAGTGTCCACCCGGCACGGCATCCACCCGGTACGGCATCCACTTGGCACAACCTCCGCCCGGCGCGGCGTCCACCCGGCGCGGCGTCCGCCCGGCACAACCTCCGCCCGGCACGGCATCTGCCCGGCATGGCCTCTGCCCGGCCCTGCCGGGCCGCGTCACAAAAGTGCGCCGTCCATCACGCGGCTCTGCAAATACTGCGCAAACGCGCTGTATTCCTTCGGTGGAAGAGCGCCGGGCCACGACATTACCACCAGCGCATGGCCCCCGTTTCCCCGGTGATAGGGCGGGTGTATGTGCGGGTACGGGTTCGCCACAAAGCCGCAGCGCTCGTAAAAGCCCTTTCTGCGCACGGCAATGGCATCCTCCGGCGGGTCTATCTCCAGAACAATGCGCTTCCCCATGCCCTGCAAAAGCTCCAGCGCGCGCCGGCCGCAGCCCATGCCGCGCAGCTCCGGCAGGATGCAGAAATGCTCTACATACACAAAGCCCTGCTCCGCCGTGCAGGCGGGGCCGCCCTTCTGCGCGGGCGCCTCCCAGTACAGCAGCAGCCCCGCAAAGGCGCCGCCGTCATACACAAGGCCGAAATGGTAGTCTTCGTCCCTCAGGGCCATGGCCTGCGCCGCCGCGCTGCGCTGCTCGTGCGGCGGAAAGCTGGCGCAGTACAGCCGCATAGCCCTTTCGTATCTTTCGTCCTCTGTGCCGGTAAGGCGTATCAATTCCATACAAAGCCATCCTTTCCATATATGCGGCCGCCGGGTGGGCGCGCCGCCCGTGAAGGCCGCATTCTGCCGGGGCGCCCGAAACATAAGGGCTTGGAAGAGCAGCCTCGCGCAGGCAGGAAGCCGCACACCCGCATGCCGCGCCCGGCATGCGCGTTTTGCACATGACGCATGCCCGCGTCCGGCACCGGCGCATCTGTGCGCCGGGCGGCAGCGGGCATTTTGCCGCACCATGCCCCGCCCTTGATAATAAGGCACCAGCCTTATCAGGCCGCAGCAGATATTTTGCCCGCTGTGCGCAGCTAAATCAGGCGCCAAAAGGCCGCACGCTTTCAAAGCCCCCTGCGGGCAGCGGTGCGCCATTGCCGGAAGGCGGCCCCGCCCTGCCGCAGCCGGGCAGAGGCGCAGAAGGCGTGCGGCACCGTCATGATACCGCCGGGCCGCCCGCCCCCACGGCGTCTTAAAAATTTTTCAAAAAGCACTTGACCTAAACCTGACTTCAGGTTTTAGAATAAATGCACGGCAGGGCGCACAGTGCGCCGGGCGCATGCCCGCGCGGCGCTCCTTGCACCAAAGCGCCCCGCCCTGTGCAGGCTTTGCCCGCATTTTCGCGCAAGGCCGGGGCATGCACACATTTTTCCAAACAAGGAGGACATTCCGCATGCAGGAAGAAAAACTGGCCCTTGCGGCCGAATGGGACAAAACCTTTCCGCAAGACAAGCAGGTGGCGCATAAAAAGGTCACCTTTCACAACCGCTATGGCATCACACTGGCAGCAGACGTCTATACGCCCAAAAATGTGCAGGGCCCGCTTCCCGCACTGGCCGTGTGCGGCCCGTTCGGCGCGGTAAAAGAGCAGGCTTCCGGCCTGTACGCGCAAACCATGGCGCTGCACGGCTTTTACACCATGGCGTTCGACCCCTCTTTCACCGGGGAAAGCGGCGGCCAGCCGCGCTGCATGGCTTCGCCGGATATCAACACCGAGGATTTTCAGGCCGCTGTTGATTTTCTGAGCGTACAGCCGGACGTAGCCCCAGGGCAAACCGGCATCATCGGCATCTGCGGCTGGGGCGGCCTTGCGCTGAACGCCGCGGCGCTGGACACGCGCATCAAGGCCACCGTTGCCTCTACCATGTACGACATGGCGCGTGCAACTGCCAAGGGCTACTTCGACGCAGAGGACAGCGAGGCCGCGCGCTTTGAAAAGCGCCTGGCCCTGAACGCACAGCGCACGGCAGATTATAAAAGCGGCCAATATGCCCGCGCGGGCGGCGTGGCAGACCCTTTGCCCGCAGACGCCCCCTTTTTTGTGAAGGATTACTATGCCTACTACAAAACGCCGCGGGGCTATCACGCGCGCTCTTTGAATTCGAACGGCGGCTGGAACGTCACGGGCACAATGTCGTTTTTGAACATGCCCATTTTACAGTATGCAAGCGAAATACGAAGCGCCGTGCTGGTGATACACGGCGAAAAGGCACACTCTTGCTATTTCAGCCGGGATGCCTTCCAGGCCCTGAAGGGCAGCAATAAAGAGCTGATGCTCATTCCCGGCGCCGTGCATACAGACCTGTACGATAACCTGAACGTCATCCCCTTCCGCAAAATGGCCGCCTTCTTCCACAAATACCTGGGCTGAGGCCCGGCTGTAAAGCCGCCTCCCGTTCACCGGGGGGCGGCTTTTCTGCACCCTGCCGTGCAGCGCAGCCCCATGCGTGCTGCGGCGCAGCGCGCCCCGCCTGCATGCAAAAAGGCCCCATGCAGGGCATGGGGCCTTTTTATATGCGGGAATTACTCGTTGATCTTCGTCACAACGCCGGAACCCACCGTGCGGCCGCCCTCGCGGATAGCGAAGCGCAGGCCTTCCTCGATGGCAATCGGGGTAATCAGCTCAACGTCCATGGTGACGTTGTCGCCGGGCATGCACATCTCGGTGCCTTCCGGCAGGCTGATAACGCCGGTCACGTCCGTGGTGCGGAAGTAGAACTGCGGACGGTAGTTGTTGAAGAACGGCGTATGACGGCCGCCTTCTTCCTTCTTCAGGATATACACCTGGCCGGAGAATTTGCGGTGCGGGTGAATGGTGCCGGGTTTCGCCAGCACCTGGCCGCGCTCGATCTCCGTGCGCTGGATGCCGCGAAGCAGGGCGCCCACGTTGTCGCCGGCCTGGGCGAAGTCCAGCAGCTTGTGGAACATCTCAAGGCCCGTCACAACGGTCTTCTTCTTCTCGTCCACAAGGCCCACGATCTCAACTTCTTCGCCAACCTTCACAACACCGCGCTCCACACGGCCCGTGGCCACAGTGCCGCGGCCAGAGATGGTGAACACGTCCTCAACAGGCATCAGGAAGGGCTTGGCGTCGTCGCGCTCCGGGGTGGGGATGAAGCTGTCCACAGCGTCCATCAGCTCCAGGATGCACTTGTACTCGGGGGCGTTGATATCCGTAGAGCTGCTCTCCAGCACCTGCAGGGCGCTGCCCTTGATGATGGGGGTGTCGTCGCCCGGGAAATCGTACTCGCTCAGCAGGTCGCGAATTTCCATCTCCACCAGGTCCAGCAGCTCGGGGTCGTCCACCTGGTCCACCTTGTTCATGAACACAACGATGTAGGGCACGCCCACCTGGCGGCTCAGCAGGATGTGCTCACGGGTCTGGGGCATGGGGCCGTCGGCGGAAGAAACCACCAGAATAGCACCGTCCATCTGGGCAGCACCGGTAATCATGTTCTTCACGTAGTCGGCGTGGCCCGGGCAGTCCACGTGCGCATAGTGGCGGTTGTCCGTCTCATACTCCACGTGGGCGGTGTTGATGGTGATGCCGCGCTCGCGCTCTTCGGGCGCCTTATCAATGTTGGCATAGTCGGTGAACTCGGCGTCGCCCTTCATGGCCAGCACCTTGGTGATGGCGGCCGTCAGGGTCGTCTTGCCGTGGTCAACGTGGCCGATGGTGCCAATGTTTACGTGCGGTTTCGAACGCTCAAATTTAGCTTTAGCCATTGGATTTTATCCTCCTTTGAATTAGACCTTATCCTGTAAGGCCATTGTACTAAAAGCACTTTGAAAAATCAAGTGTTTTTGCGGCAAAGAAAGCGGGGCTTCAGCCCTCTTTCTTTGCGCGGCCCGCCATAATGCTCTCTGCGATGCTCTTGGGCACCTCAGTGTAGTGGCTGGGCTCCATGCTGTACTGGCCGCGGCCCTGCGTTTTGCTGCGAAGGTCCGTGGCATAGCCGAACATGTTGCTCAGCGGCACAAGGGCGTCAATCTGCTGCGTGCCGCTGCGGGCTTCCGAGCCCTGAATCTGGCCGCGGCGGGAGTTGATGTCGCCAATCACGTCGCCCATGTATTCGTCGGGCACAATGACGGCCACCTTCATAATAGGCTCCAGAATGACGGGGTCCGCCTTGCGCATGGCCTCCTTGAAGGCCATGGAGCCGGCAATCTTGAACGCCATTTCGGAAGAGTCCACCTCGTGATACGAGCCGTCGTACAGCGTCACCTTCACGTCCACCACCGGGTAGCCGGCCAGCACACCCGCCTGCATGGCGCCCTGGATGCCCTGGTCGATAGGCCCGATGAATTCCTTCGGGATGGCGCCGCCCACAACGGCGTTGATGAACTCGTAGCCCTTGCCCGGCTCGTTCGGCTCGATCTTGATTTTCACGTGGCCGTACTGGCCCTTGCCGCCGGACTGGCGGGCATACTTCGTATCCTGGTCGGCCATGCGGCGGATGGTCTCGCGGTAGGCCACCTGCGGTGCGCCCACGTTGGCCTCCACCTTGAACTCGCGCAGCAGGCGGTCCACAATAATCTCAAGGTGCAGCTCGCCCATGCCCGCAATGATGGTTTGGCCGGTCTCGTCGTCCGTATAGGTGCGGAACGTCGGGTCCTCCTCTGCCAGCTTGGCAAGGGCGATGCCCATTTTCTCCTGGCCGGCCTTGGTCTTCGGCTCGATAGCCACGCGGATAACGGGCTCGGGGAATTCCATGCTCTCCAGAATAATGGGGTGCTTTTCGTCGCACAGCGTGTCGCCGGTGGTGGTGTTTTTCAGGCCCACCGCGGCGGCAATGTCGCCGGCGTAGCAGATGTCGATGTCCTGGCGGTGGTTGGCGTGCATCTGCAGGATGCGGCCCATGCGCTCACGGTTGTCCTTCACAGAGTTGTACACCGTGGTGCCAGCCTGCACCGTGCCGGAATACACGCGGAAGAAGCACAGCTTGCCCACGAACGGGTCGGTGGCAATTTTGAACGCCAGCGCGGAGAACGGTGCATCGTCCGAGGACGGGCGGCTCTCTTCTTCTTCCGTATCGGGGTTCACGCCCTTGATGTCCTCAATGTCCGTCGGGGCGGGCATGTAGTCCACAATGGCGTCCAGCAGCTTCTGCACGCCCTTGTTCTTGTAGGACGTGCCGCAGGTGACGGGCACGATGGTGTTGGCAATGGTCTCCTTGCGGATGGCCGCCTTCATCTCCGCCATGGTCAGCTCTTCGCCGTCGAGGTACTTCATCATCAGTTCCTCGTCGTTCTCGGCAATGGCCTCGATGAGCTCATCGCGGTATTTCTGGGCCAGCTCCTTCATATCCTCGGGAATATCCTCCACGCGGATGTCCTTGCCCAGGTCGTCGTAATAGATATAGGCCTTCATCTCCAACAGGTCGATGATGCCTTTGAAGGTTTCCTCCTTGCCAATGGGAAGCTGAATGGGCACCGTATTGGCTTTGAGGCGGTCGCGGGTCATGTCCAGCACGTGATAAAAATCCGCGCCCATGATGTCCATCTTGTTGACGTAAATCATGCGGGGGACATGATACTTGTTGGCCTGATGCCAAACAGTCTCAGACTGCGGCTCAACGCCACCCTTGGCGCACAGAACGGTAACAGAGCCGTCCAGCACGCGCAGGCTGCGCTCCACCTCCACGGTGAAGTCCACGTGGCCCGGGGTGTCGATGATGTTGATCCTGTGCCGGAACTTTTTGGCCTTGGCCGGGTCGTTCTGATACTCGGTATGGCTCCAGTAGCACGTGGTGGCGGCAGAAGTGATGGTGATGCCACGCTCCTGCTCCTGCGCCATCCAGTCCATGGTGGCGGCGCCGTCGTGCGTCTCGCCGAGCTTGTGGTTGATGCCTGTGTAGAACAGGATGCGCTCGGTGGTCGTCGTCTTGCCGGCGTCGATATGGGCCATGATGCCGATGTTTCTGGTCATTTCCAGAGAAACGTCTCTAGGCATAGTTTCCTCCTAAAAGTTCGCCACAGATCAATATCTGTAGTGCGCGAAAGCCTTGTTGGCCTCGGCCATCTTGTGGGTATCCTCGCGCTTTTTGCACGCGCCGCCGTTGCCGTTGCACGCGTCCATAATCTCGCCTGCAAGGCGCTGGCTCATGCGGCGCTCGGAACGGTTGCGGGAATACGTGGTCAGCCAGCGCAGGCCAAGGGTCTCGCGGCGCGCGGGGCGCACCTCCATAGGCACCTGGTAAGTGGCGCCGCCCACACGGCGGGCCTTGATTTCCAGCACAGGCATAATGTTTTCCAGCGCTTTTTCGAAGCTCTTCAGCGGGTCGTTGCCGGTTTTCTCCTTCACGATGTCGAAGGCTTCGTATACAATTTTCTGCGCAACGCCCTTTTTGCCGTCATACATGATGTTGTTGATGAGGCGCGTGACCATTTTGGAGTTGTACACCGGGTCGGCCAGCACGTCGCGCTTTGCAATGTTACCTCTTCTGGGCATCTTTCTTCCCTCCTTCATAAAATGATATCATCGGTACTCGAAAGTAATAAAACTCCCGTACGGCCGGCAGAAAAGGCGTTATCTATGATAAAGCCTTTATGCGGCAGATACTCTTTTGAACGGGTTTCCTTACTTCTTCGCGGCACCGGCCTTGGGGCGCTTCGCACCGTACTTCGAGCGGGACTGGCTGCGTTTGGCAACGCCCTGAGTGTCAAGCGTGCCACGGATGATGTGGTAACGCACACCGGGCAGGTCCTTCACACGTCCGCCGCGGATCAGTACGACGCTGTGCTCCTGCAGGTTGTGGCCTTCGCCGGGAATGTACGAGGTTACCTCGATACCATTGGAGAGACGCACACGGGCAACTTTACGCAGGGCAGAGTTCGGCTTTTTCGGAGTCATGGTACGAACGGCCGTGCAAACGCCGCGCTTTTGCGGGCTGTTGGCATCGCTGTAAGCCTTCTTCTGAGAGTTGTAGTTCTTCAGAAGGGCAGGCGCCGTAGACTTCTTTTCCATCACTTCGCGGCCTTTGCGCACAAGCTGGTTAAAAGTAGGCATGGTTTTCCTCCTTTCTTCAAAAATGGTGTTCCGCTTCACAAGATGTAGCGGCGCGCCGCCGCACCAAGATGAAATGGGCATGCTGCGCCCTTGGCGTAACAAATATAGTCTACCCGAAATTTTGCTTTGTGTCAACAGAAATTTTCGCGCCGCCGCGCCGGAAAAGCGGCTTTTTCTCCCCTTTTCCCCTTTTCGTGCCGCAAAAGCCGGGGCGCCGGTATGCCCGGGGCCGTGCGCCTCACAGCCTGCCCCTGCGGAACATCAGCCACGCCAGCGCAATGGAAAGCCCGCCGCCCAGCAGGATAAGGAACGACACCTGCCCAATCAGCGCGGGCACGGCCACGAACAGCACGCACATCACCGCCAGCGGCGCCGCCGCAAGCAGGGGGCTTTTTGAAAAGTATTTGAACGCCAGCGCGCCGAACAGCGCCGGGATGACGGTGTCGAACGCAGGCTGCAGCACGGGCGCTTCCAGCACGGGCGTAAGCGGCACAAGGCACAGCACGCCCAGCATCAGCACCACCACCGTCACAAGGCTGGAGGTAGCCACAGACAGCGTGGACACAATGTCGTTTTCCGGCGTGCCCACCTCGGTGCCGCATATCTCGCGCGCGTTGGCGGCGCACGGCAGCTTCAGGTTGATCAGGTTGCCCGTGATGAACGCAAGGTAGCTTGCCCCGCCGCCCAGCATGGGCGCATACACAAGAAATTCCACCACGCCGCTTGTCCAGTACACAAGCGCCACCTGCAAAAAGCCCATGGCCGCGGCGCCCCAGTTTGGCCCGGCGCCCAGTACAAGGCCCATGGCCAGCGGCGCCGCCAGCAGAAGAAGGATGCCAAGGCCCACCCCGGCGCGCCCCCAGATGTGGGTGCGGCCCATATACTGCTCATAGTAGGCCTGCTTTGCCTGTTCCGTCACACGGTTTTCCATACAGCAGCCTCCCCCTTTCTTATGCGCCCAGCAGCACGGCGGCGCCCATGCCCACCAGCATGCTGCACGCCATGGAGAAATTGTCCAGCCAGGTCACCTTTTTCACGCGGGCGAAATATTCAAACACCGCCATGGCAAGCCCCGCCACAAAGGCCACCGCAAGGGGCAGAAAATCCCCGGTGCTGGTCCATGTGCCAAGGTAAGAGCCGATATAGGTGCTGACAAGGCCGATGAACATGGCCGTGAACATCACGTCGCCGAAGCTGCGCTTTTTTTCGCCCGGCGCCGCGCCGCCCTGTGCGGCGGGCTTGGGCTTTTGCAGCCTTTTCATATAGCCCTTCAGGCAGAACACGCACAAAATACACCCCGAAAGGATGCCCGCCGTCATTACAAAGCCGATGGTGACGAACGTCTGCGCCGTAAGGGCCGCGCTGCCAAGGCCGCCCGCCATGCCC
>OFMI01001879.1_pt1 | contig 11864 bp, 10 predicted proteins | sample 1541741 | NCBI WGS metagenome assembly OFMI01 (sample SAMN04209219, study PRJEB22552) | human gut metagenome | biome: gut; material: feces | host: Homo sapiens | place: USA: Oklahoma | reverse complement strand
GGAGAAACTATTGACATACGGATAAAATCGGGTATAATGTATTTTGCCGTGTGTTTATTATTACTAAACTTTTTAATTATTATTATCGTCAGTTAGTATAACTAAACTCCAGGCTTATATTTATTAAAAGGAGGAGCGTATGGATATCGGTGCGAAATTAAAAGAACTGCGGATCTTAAAAGGCCTAACCCAGGAAGAGCTGGCAGACCGTGCGGAGCTGTCAAAGGGATTCATTTCCCAGCTGGAACGGGATCTTACTTCTCCTTCTATCGCCACACTGGTTGATATTCTACAGTGTCTCGGCACCAATCTGAATGAATTTTTCAGCGATGACGAGGAAGAACAGGTTGTCTTCGGTGATGAGGATTATTTTGAAAAAAAGGATACTGATCTGAAGAATACGATTGAATGGATCATTCCGAATGCCCAGCGCAATATGATGGAACCGATCCGTCTTACCCTGGCTCCGGGCGGTGCAACCTACCCGGATCTTCCACACGAAGGTGAGGAATTCGGATACGTGCTTCAGGGTTCCGTCAAAATCCACGTAGGCAATAAGGTCTACAAAGCTAAAAAGGGAGAATCCTTTTATTTTACTCCCCACGCAAAGCATTATATAGAAGCATCGTCTTCTTCCGGGGCACGCCTGATCTGGGTCAGCACTCCCCCAAGTTTTTAAGTACACAGGAGGATTATACATATGCCAAACAAACTGATTGACATTGTTGGTGTTTCCAAATCATATGGAGACAATCTGGTTCTGGACGACCTGAACCTTTATATCAGAGAAAATGAATTTCTCACACTTTTAGGACCTAGCGGCTGCGGAAAGACAACGCTTCTGCGTATCCTCGGCGGATTCGAAAATCCGGACTCCGGAAAAGTAATTTTCGATGGAAAGGACATTACATCCCTTGCACCGAATAAACGACAGCTCAACACTGTTTTCCAGAAATATGCGCTTTTCACCCATATGACCATTGCTGAAAATATTGCTTTTGGTCTGAAGATCAAAGGAAAATCAAAATCTTACATCGATGATAAGATTCATTATGCATTAAAACTGGTCAATCTGGAAGGTTACCAGAACCGTTATCCGGATTCTTTAAGTGGGGGACAGCAGCAGCGTATTGCCATCGCCCGCGCCATTGTAAATGAACCAAAAGTTCTTCTTCTGGATGAACCTCTCGGTGCCCTGGATTTAAAGCTCCGCCAGGACATGCAGTATGAACTGATCCGTTTAAAAAATGAGCTGGGAATTACATTTATCTACGTTACCCACGATCAGGAAGAAGCCCTCACCATGTCTGACACGATTGTTGTCATGAATCAGGGATACATCCAGCAGATCGGTACACCGGAAGATATCTACAACGAGCCGGAAAATGCTTTCGTAGCCGACTTCATTGGCGATAGCAACATTTTCAATGCCATCATGGTACGCGATAAGCTGGTCAATATTGTCGGTGCCGAATTCCCGTGTGTGGATACCGGATTCGGAACCAACAAACCGGTCGATGCGGTCATCCGTCCGGAGGACATCGATCTTGTAAAACCAGAAGAAGGCACATTAAAGGGTGTCGTTACCCATCTGATTTTCAAAGGAGTCCACTATGAAATGGAAGTCCTTGCCAACAACTATGAATGGCTGGTACACAGCACCGATATGTTCCCGGTTGGCACTGAGGTTGGAATCCATGTTGACCCGTTTGATATTCAGATCATGAAAAAACCGGAATCTGAAGATGAGGAGGCTGCAGGAATTGAAGAATAGCAAACGTCTCCTGGCAGGGCCATACCTTTTCTGGGCAGTTTCTTTCATTATCATTCCTCTGATCATGATCTTCTATTATGGTCTGACTGACAATGACGGAAAATTCACCTGGATGAACCTTGCCAAAATCACAACACCTGAGAATTTAAAGGCTCTGGGGCTTGCACTTCTGCTTGCATTTGTCAGCACAGTGATCTGCCTGATCCTTGCCTATCCTCTGGCAATGATCCTTGTCGGAAGAAATGTAAACCAGTCCAGCTTCGTAGTACTTGTTTTCATCCTTCCGATGTGGATGAACTTTCTGCTCAGAACTCTTGCATGGCAGAACCTCCTGGAGAAAAACGGTGTCATCAACTCCGTTCTCCATTTCTTCGGGCTGCCTTCATGGAACATTATCAACACACCGACAGCGATCATCCTCGGTATGGTCTACAACTTCCTGCCGTTCATGGTGCTGCCAATTTACAATGTACTTGTAAAGATTGACAAAGATGTTATTTCCGCAGCCAGAGATCTCGGTGCCGGAAATATCCAGACATTTACCAAGATCATCCTTCCGCTTAGTGTTCCGGGTATCATCAGTGGAATCACTATGGTATTTGTACCTGCACTTACAACCTTCGTCATTTCCAACCTCCTCGGTGGAAGCAAGATCCTTCTGATCGGAAATGTCATCGAACAGGAATTCCAGCAGGGAAGCAACTGGCATGTAGGAAGTGGACTTTCACTTGTCCTGATGATCTTCATCATTGCAAGTATGGCTCTGATCGCCAAATACGATAAAGACGGGGAGGGCACAGCATTCTAATGAAAAAGAAATTACAGAATTTATATTTACTGCTGATCGTGATCTTCCTCTATGCTCCGATCATGACACTGATGGTTCTGTCCTTTAACAGTTCCAGAACCCGTGCCAAATGGGGCGGATTTACCGGAAAATGGTATGTATCCCTTTTCCAGGATGAAGCGATCATGAGCACCTTATACAACACCCTGATCATCGCACTTCTTTCTGCGCTGATTGCAACCGTGATCGGAACTTTGGCTTCCATTGGAATCCAGAGTATGAACCGCAAGTTCCGTACCTTTATGCTGGGTGTCACCAACATTCCGATGCTGAACGCAGATATTGTGACTGGTGTATCTATGATGCTGCTGTTCATCGCATTCCGTATGACCATGGGATTTACGACAATCCTGATCGCACATATTACCTTTAATATCCCATACGTCATTTTAAGCGTCATGCCAAAACTAAAGCAGACCAACCGGCGGACCTATGAAGCCGCACTGGATCTGGGTGCCTCCCCGATCTACGCTTTTTTCAAAGTCGTATTTCCGGATATCCTTCCAGGAATTCTTTCCGGTTTCCTGCTTGCATTTACCATGTCGCTGGATGATTTTGTGATCACCCACTTTACCAAAGGACCTGGAATCGATACCCTGTCCACCAAAATTTACAGTGAAGTACGAAAAGGAATCCGTCCGGAAATTTACGCACTCTCAACGATCATGTTTGTAACGGTGCTCTTCCTTCTCTTCCTGGTCAATTTAAAACCGGAAAAAGAAGTTCACGAAAAAGACGGCACGATCCGCAAGCCATCCCGTGCGCGCCACACGATGCGTCTCGTCGTAACACGTGTCGTACCGGCACTGCTCGTGATCGTCATTACAGCCGGAGGATTTTTCTACAATTCAAAGACAAAGATTTCTGGCTCCAAAAAGGTAATTGTCTACAACTGGGGCGAATATCTGGATCCGGATGTTCTGGATATCTTTGAAGAAGAAACCGGTATCCAGGTAGTTTATGAAGAATACGAAACCAATGAGATCATGTACCCGAAGGTGCAGTCCGGCGCCATTTCCTACGATGTGGTCTGCCCTTCTGACTATATGATCCAGCGTATGATCGAGAATGATCTCCTCGCCGAGATCAACTGGGATAATATTCCGAATATCAAAAATATTGGACAGACTTACATGGATCAGTCCAAAGCATTTGATCCGGAAAATAAATACTCTGTTCCTTATTGCTGGGGAACTGTCGGGATCCTTTACAACAAAACCATGGTAGACGAACCAATTGATTCCTGGTCTGTTCTCTGGGATCCAAAGTACAAGGACAGCATTCTGATGCAGGACAGCGTCCGCGATGCATTCGGTGTTACCTTAAAATATCTTGGATATTCCCTGAACTCAACCGACCTGGACGAGCTGAACGAAGCGAAGAATCTTCTGATCAAACAGAAACCACTGGTTCAGGCATACGTCGTTGACCAGGTGCGTGACAAGATGATCGGAAACGAAGCAGCCATCGGTGTTATTTACTCCGGTGAAGCCATTTACACACAGAAAGAAAATCCAAACCTGGAATACGTGATCCCGAAAGAAGGATCCAATATCTGGATCGACTCCTGGGTAATTCCGAAGAATGCAGAGCATAAGGAAAATGCAGAAAAGTTCATCAACTTCCTCTGCCGTCCGGACATCGCACTGAAGAACTTTGAGTACATCACCTACTCGACTCCAAATGAAGCAGCACGGGAACTGATTGAAGACGAGTCCATCCGCAACAGCAAGATTGCATTCCCGGATGCAAGCGAGCTCTCCGGATGTGAGACCTTCAAATTCCTTGGAGATAAAAACGATGCTGTCTACAATGAATTATGGCGGGAAGTGAAATCAAAGTAATGTGGGAAAGAATTCTGAATTATACAATAACCGAACAGAAAACTTCCAATATCCATGAGTTTTTAAAAGCTCATGGATATTCTTCTTCTCTGATCCGGGCAATCAAAGAAGATCCGGAAGGAATCCGTCTGAACGGGGAACCAGTACTGGCACGCACCCTTCTTACTCCCGGCGACCAGCTTGCTATCCGGATTACCGAAACAAAATTCTCCGAAAATATTGTTCCGTCAGATCTGCCTCTTTCGATCGTATATGAAGATCCGGACCTGCTGGTCATCAATAAACCTGCCGGAATGCCAATTCACCCTTCCCAGGGAAATTATGACAACACACTTGCCAATGCCTGTGCATGGTATTTCAAAGAGAAAGGCGAGCCTTTTGTCTACCGCTGCATTAACCGGCTTGACCGGGACACCACCGGTCTTCTGATCATTGCCCGGCATCTTTACAGTGCCTCTCTCCTCTCTGCCATGATGGCACGCCGGGAAATCCACCGGGAATATCTGGCACTTGCCACGGGAATCGTCCCGGAAGACGGAATCATCACTGCTCCAATTGCCAGAAAAGAGGGTTCTACCATCGAGCGCATGGTCGATTTTAAACATGGTGAATATGCCTGCACCCATTACCGCAGGCTTTCCATCACAAATACAGATCCGGTCTACTCTCTGGTTGCCTTAAAGCTGGATACCGGACGCACTCATCAGATCCGGGTGCATATGAATTACATCGGTCATCCGCTTCCGGGAGATTTTCTCTATAATCCGGATTACAGCCATATCAGCCATCAGGCACTGCACTCACATCATCTGCGTTTCCGGCATCCAATCACAGGAGAAGAAATGCATTTCACAGCGCCTGTGCCTGAAGATATGTTACTCTGATAAATATATTTAAGTGATCCCCTTCCCCGGCACATAATACTCTTTTTATGGAAGAATTTCCCATATGCATTTTCCGGTCAAACAAAAGAAGAGCTCCTGAGAGAACAAAGGTATTCATTCTCCCAGAAGCTCTTCTTCTGTTTATTTCTTATTTCCGACGACGAATCACACTAAAAAAACAGCGGAACGGATTCAAACTGCCTCTATAATCTATATCGCTCTCTTACCATGTGACCAGCTTCAACATTCTACAAATCGAAACATCCGCCTCCAATAAATTCCCTCAAAATCGAATTCTGCGGAACATACTCACTTCCGATCCCCACAAAATAATCCAGGAATTTGAGCAGTCTCTTCGCTTCCTGATATTCGGCGCAGTCCTTCTCAATTCCGAACAGGATCGGTTCTGCATAAGCTTTCAGAACTGCCAGCTCATAAAGAAGAGCTGAATTGAACATCACATCCGCGTCTTCCTGATACGGGAAAATATTGTTCTCTTCCCCTCTTCGCACCGACTGCCACATAGCGATCGTCTGCTTTGCCGAAGTACCTCTGGTTCTTGCATCACGCACCATCCGGCGGATCAGACGTCCATCTGTTGATGCGATCCGGTTATGCTCATCGATATTCAGCTGGGTCAGTGCACTGATATAGATCTTGAATTTATTTTCTTTTGGCAGATCATGGGTCAACGCATCATTCAGACAATGAATGCCTTCGATCACCAGAATATCCTGCTCACCAAGCTGCATATAATGTCCGTTATATTCCCGTTTTCCGGTCTTGAAATTGAACGTCGGAAGCTCAATCCGTTCTCCTGCAAGCAGCTTTTTCAGATCGTGATTAAAAAGTTCCACATCCAGTGCTTCCAAACACTCATAATTCGGCTTTCCTTCTGCATCCAGCGGTGTATCCACACGGTTCTTAAAGTAATCATCCACCGAAATCGGATGCGGGACCAGACCGCTTACCCGGAGCTGGATGGAAAGCCGTCTGGAAAATGTAGTCTTTCCTGACGAAGAAGGACCGGCGATCAAGACAAACTTTTTCTGCGGATTTCCTGCAATCTGCTCTGCGATCTGCGCAATCTTCTTTTCCTGCATTGCCTCCTGTACCAGAAGCAGTTCCTTTGGATTGGCGCTGCCGCCTGTCACATAATCATTCAGCGCCCCTACCGTCTCAATTCCAAGCATATCACCGCCACGCGTAGATTCCTTCAGCACATGGAACAGCTTATTCTGAGGCTGAAACGGAGGTATCTTTTCCGGTTCAGCTGCCTCCGGCATCTGCACTACAAATCCCTCATCATATAAATATAATTTAAAATATTTCAGATAGCCGGTTGATGGAACCATATAGCCGTAATAGTAGTCCTCAAACTCATTGATACTGTAAATATTGACTGTAGACACTCTGCGATACCGGAACAAACGCTCTTTATCCTTCATACCGTACTTGCGGAACATTTCAACCGCTTCATCGGTATGAACCGATCTCTTCCGGATTGAAAGATCCATATCTGCCATTTCATGCATCCGTTCTTCAATCCTTGCAAGCAGTTCCTGATCCAGCTTCTGATCTCCTTTTATTGTACAATAATACCCTTTATCTACAGAAAAATGGATTCTCACCTGTTCTATCTTATCGTGTCCGATTGTATCATATACTGCCTTCACCAGCAGAAAACTTACACCACGGCGATAGGTAAGATTTCCAATTGTCTCGCCTGTCGTCACAAAATGGAGCGCACAGTCCTTTTTCAGCTTCTTTCCAAGCTCCTGAAGCTTTCCATTTACATATACAAGAACAATATCATGTGGGTATCTTTCCTGATATTCCCCGGCAATCTGCAGATATGTGGTTCCTGCCGGAAAACTTCTCTCTTCCCCGTCAATCTGTACTTTGTACATCTGCTGTTCCATATTTACCGCCTTCTTTCTGCCTTACGGCGCTTTGACAAATCTGTCTGTTTTCTCCCCGCTCCCAAACACCTTACGTCAAAACCCAGAATGGCTGCCGGATCTTTGCTGTCCGGATCTCTGCCTCTGGAAATTTCTCCCGGCAAAAATGTTCCATATCTGCAATAAAGATATGTTCCACGCCATAGTGTCCGGCATCAATTACTGCCATTTTTTGCGCAACCGCATCAATCCCCTCATGGTGATCAATGTCGCCTGTCACCAGTACATCCACACCTTTTTCCAAAGATACGGAAATTGCGCTCTTCCCGGAGCCCGGAAAAACACCAAGACGATGTACCTGCATATCCGGCTCTCCAAAAATTTTCACATTCGGAAGATCAAATGCTTTTTTTACCATTTCCGCACAGGATTTTAAATCCATCGGCTGTGCCAGATCAGCAACTCTTCCGATCCCAACCGGAACTTCGCCGGATTCTGAATGCATGCTTCCCGTCACTTCCAGAACCTCCGGTTCACTCAGTTCAAGTACCTTCCCAGCAAGCTCTGCCATTCCCATCACATCATAATTGGTATGCATCGCATAGTAAGAAATGTCATCCCGGATCAACTTCAGTACTCTTCTGCCAATAAAATCCTCGTCATTGATCTTTTTCATTGCTTTAAAGATCATCGGATGATGTGTGATCAGCATATCTGCGCCCCAGTCTGCTGCTTCTTCGATCACTTCATCCGTCGCATCCAGTGCAAGATAGATCCGCTTTACTTCTTTATCGCTTCTTCCGACCTGCAGTCCTACATTATCCCACTCCATAGCATAGTGCTTTGGAAAACGTGCTTCTATTTCTTTTATAATTTCTCTGCAAATCATCATTTTCCTCCTAAAAATACCGGTCAAGCAGGTCTTCTGCTCTCTTTATCATATGCAGAATCTCTGCACTTCTCTCCTTCGTGCGTTCACTCTCCTGCACCCGAAGCTTTTCATACACGCCCTGATTCACAGACAGTTCCTTTTTCAGATATTCTCCCATCACCGGGTGACCCTTCTCTAATAAATATTTTCCATATTCAAGCTCTTCTTCTGCTGCCGGAACACCTTCCGCATAAAGACCTTTCTGCTCTGTCGGGATCACCTTCATCATCGGATAGTATTTGCCATCCTCTTCCACCATGTCCTCTGCAACGATACGAAATCTATGTTCTTCCAGATAACGGCGGACTTTCGCAAGCTCTGACTGCGGCTGCAGGATCAGTTCCTTTAAGCTTCTGGTTTTTGCCGGATCCTCATTCAAAATGTGTATGACAAGACCGCCGCCCATTCCGGCGGCGATCATTGTGTCAGCTTCTTCCATTTTCAAATTCACCAGACCATCAGAAAGACGGGTAACGATCTTCCCATCCAGTCCATGTTCAAGGATATGTGTATCCGCTCTCTCTAATGGTCCTTTGTTAATATCCATGGCAATTGCGGATGGAACCAGCCCGTTCTGTGTCAGATAGATTGGGATGTAAGCGTGATCTGTTCCCACATCCGCAAGACGCATTCCCGGTGTGACAAGATCCGCCACTGCCTGTAATCTTTTTGATAATTCAGCCATCTTCTTAATCCAAATAATCTCTTAATTTTCTGCTGCGGCTTGGATGACGAAGCTTGCGGAGTGCTTTTGCTTCAATCTGACGGATACGCTCACGGGTGACATCGAACTCTTTTCCGACCTCTTCCAGTGTACGTGCTCTTCCATCACTCATGCCAAAACGCAGGCGGAGAACCTTCTGCTCTCTCTCTGTCAGTGTACTTAAAACTTCATCCAGCTGTTCTTTCAGAAGTGTCTGCGCTGCTGCTTCTGCCGGAACAGGTACATTGTCATCCTGGATAAAGTCGCCCAGGTGGCTGTCCTCTTCCTCACCAATCGGAGTCTCAAGAGAAACCGGTTCCTGGGAAATCTTTAAGATTTCACGCACACGGTCTACCGGCATGTCCAACTCTGCAGCGATCTCTTCCGGCGTAGGTTCACGTCCAAGCTCCTGCAGTAACTGTCTGGATACACGGATCAGTTTGTTGATCGTCTCTACCATATGAACCGGTATACGGATGGTTCTCGCCTGGTCAGCAATCGCACGTGTGATTGCCTGACGGATCCACCATGTTGCATAGGTACTGAACTTAAATCCCTTCTGATAATCAAACTTCTCTACCGCTTTGATAAGTCCAAGGTTTCCTTCCTGTATAAGATCCAGAAACAGCATACCACGTCCCACGTAACGCTTTGCAATGCTGACTACCAGTCGCAGGTTGGCTTCTGCAAGACGCTTTTTCGCTTCTTCATCACCATCTGCCATTCTCTTTGCCAGCTCAATCTCTTCTTCTGCTGAAAGAAGCGGAACCTTACCGATCTCCTTCAGATACATACGGACCGGATCTTCGATGCTGATTCCGTCCGGAACAGACAGGTCGATCTTCTCCATATCCACTTCGTCTTCATCCGAAAGCATGATCTCTAGATCATCATCATCCACATTGGAGTCGTCATTCATCTGAAGCACATCGATCCCATTGGCCTCCAGGTACTCAAATACCTTGTCCATCTGTGTCGGTTCCAGCTCCATATCCCGGAATGCATCATTGATTTCCTGGATTTCAAGAATGTTCTTCTTTTTCTTCGCAAGGGCAACCAGATTTTTTAATTTTTCCTGAAACTTTACTACGTTCTCTTCCATGTAGTGTCCTTCCTCTCATCGCTTGTTTATATTCTATCCCTAATTAATGGAAATATGCAGTTTATGAAGGTCCTGCACTGCCTTCTTCGCATTCATAAGCCTTTGCAGCCCCTGAATGTCTGTCGGATCCAGATTCCGGGTTGCGGTTTCGATACTGTACTCCTTTACCCGGAGAATCGTCTCCTTGATCGCTTTTTCCTGCTCTCCCGCAGTCGTCAGCTCTTTGATTCTCGTATTAAAAAGTGCTGCCACCGCGCGGTGTTCCTCTTCCTCTGTAAAATAATTCATGATCTGCGCAGGATTCAGTTCTCCTTTTGCATGCTGTTCATACAGAAGTTCAGCAACTTTCCGGTACAGCTCCACCGTAAAATCCTCCGGCGTAACATAACGGCTTACCTGATCAAACAGCTCTTCCCTGTCGATCAGCCAGGTAAGCAGAATCTTCTGTGACCGGATATGACCATCCTCTTTTGGCGTTTCCTGGCGGATCGTCTGTCTTGGCTTTGTGGCCGGAGCTGCCATTCCGCTCTGGACTGCTACCTTGACAACCAGCTTCTTAAGTTCTTCGTAGCCGACGTGATAAGTCTTTGCCACCGCTTCTATGTAATTATCACGTTCAATTTCTTCTTCAAAACGTGCCAGCCTTCTCGCCGCCTCTCTGAGGAATTCCGTCTTTCCTTCCGGTGCATTCAGGTCATAACCTTTTTCCAGCATCTCAAGACCGAACATAAAGCTGTTCCTTGCTTTCCTGATCCGCTCTTCAAATGCCTCAGCTCCAAGATTCTTGATGAATTCATCCGGATCCTTGTACGGTTCCATTCGGATCACGCGGGTCGTCACACCGGCCTCCCGAAGGATCGGAGCTGCCCGGAGTGCCGCTTTAGTTCCGGCTTCATCACTATCATAGGTCAGATAGACTTCATTCACATACCGTTTGATCAATGCTGCATGTCCTGCTGTAAGTGCAGTTCCAAGTGACGCAACTGCATTGGTAAATCCCGCCTGATGGAGCGAAATTACATCCATATAGCCTTCACATACAATAAAATACGGCTTTCTTGATGTTCTCGCCCGGTGAAGTCCGTACAGATTCCGGCTCTTATCAAAGATCAGAGTCTCCGGTGAGTTCAGGTACTTTGGCTTCCCGTCGCCCATCACACGCCCGCCGAATCCGATCACACGGTTATTCACATCCATAATCGGAAACATGACACGGTTCCAGAATTTGTCGTAAACTCCGTGCTTTTCATCGACATTTACCAGACCGGCTTTGATGATCATCTCTTCACTATAACCCTTTATCTTCAGGTATCGAAACAGATCATCACTGTATTTGCTGGAATATCCAAGTCCAAATGCGGTGATCGTCTCCTGGCTCAACTGACGGTTCTGCAGGTATTCTCTTGCCTGCCTTCCGCCCTCCGTCTTCAGCTGCGCATAATAATACTTGGCCGCCAGCTTGTTCATCTCAAGCAGCGCACTTCTCGTATCTGCTCTTTCTTTCGCTTCTTTTGAATATTCCTCTTGCGGAAGCTCCACACCGGCACGCTGTGCCAGAAACTTGAGTGCTTCTACAAAAGAATAATTCTCATACTCCATAATGAAGGTAAATACATTTCCTCCCGCTCCGCAGCCAAAGCAGTAATACATCTGCTTATCCCTGCTCACAGAAAAAGAAGGAGATTTCTCACTGTGAAACGGACAAAGTCCGAAATACGAACTCCCCTGCTTCTTCAGCTTCACATATCCGGAAATCACATCTACGATATCATTTTTCGATCTTACTTCTTCTATAATCTCATCTGAATAATACATAAATCAGTCCTCATATATAATATTCGACAAAAGAATCGGATTTCCTTTAATTTTTCCAAGATT
>OFMI01001869.1_pt1 | contig 11966 bp, 9 predicted proteins | sample 1541741 | NCBI WGS metagenome assembly OFMI01 (sample SAMN04209219, study PRJEB22552) | human gut metagenome | biome: gut; material: feces | host: Homo sapiens | place: USA: Oklahoma | reverse complement strand
CCTGCGGCGTGCCGTACACCCCGGCCCCTGACCTTTCTGGAAAAGCGCGGCGGTTGGCGCTAACGAGGCATGTAATGCCCGCTGTGTGCCCCATGTGCCGCTGTGCGTGCCCGGACTTCGACGGCGTAGAGGGCGTGCCCTTGCAAAAAGTGCGGCGGTGGAATAAAATAAAAAAGATGTGCCGGGCCGCGGCACGGCCAATGCAGGGAAAGGAAGCGAGCAAGCGATGCTGAAAGAAGACCTGAAACAGGATGTGGAGGCCCGCGTGGCCTTTTTGAGAAGGGCGCTGGCGCAGGCGGGGGCCCAAGGCTTTGTGTACGGAAACTCCGGCGGGAAGGACTGCACCCTTGTGGGCATTTTGTGCAAGCTGGCGTGCGAAAACACCTTCGGGGTGTGCATGCCGTGCGCTTCCAGCCAGAACTATGGGCAGGATTTGCGCGACGGCATGCTGGCGGCGAAGGCCTTCGGCATCGAGACGGTGACGGTAGATCTCACCGGAACAAAAGAGGCGCTGATGGCCGCCGTGACGGCCGCGCACCCTGTGGCGGAAAACGCCGCTGTAAACATAGCCCCGCGCCTTCGCATGGCCACGCTGTACGCTGTTGCCCAGACGCGCGGCGCGCTGGTGGCGGGCACAGGCAACCGCAGCGAGCGTTACCTCGGCTATTTTACCAAGTGGGGCGACGGCGCCTGCGATGTGAACCCTATTGCAGACCTCACCGTGCGTGAGGTGTATAAGCTGCTGCGCTACCTGCGCGCGCCGGAGCCCATCATTAACAAGCAGCCCTCGGCGGGCCTGTTTGAAGGGCAGACGGACGAGGCCGAGATGGGCGTGGCCTATGCGGATGTGGACGATGCCCTGCTTTGCGGCGCGCCCATGCCTGAAAAGGCGCAGCGCATGCACGCGGCCAGCGCCCACAAGCTGCGCATGCCCCTAACGTATGGGGAGGACGAGGCCTGACGCCCGCCCAAAGCGGAAATACAGAAATCCCCCTGCGGCGCTGCCGCAGGGGGATTATGGTATGTGCTGCATATGGGGGAAGGTTCCCGGCCCAGTCGCGGGCCAAAGCTGTGCCCGTGCCGCGGGGGCGTTTTTTGTGCGCCGCTTTATGCGGCGGCCATGCGGCCGGTGCTAACGCCCGTCTGCGCTCTGCGCCAGGCACACTTCAAAGCCCAGCTCGCGCAGCACGCCGGTTCCCACATCCTCTTCGCGGCAGCCGCTTACTTTGGAAAAGCCGTTCTTTCGATAAAATGCAAGGGCAGGGGCATTGTTTTCCACAACAAAAAGGCGCAGATACTGCGCGCCCTGCCCTGAGGCCAGCGCCATGGCCGCCTGAAGCGCCTGGCTGCCCACCCCTGTGCGCCGGCAGGCGGGGGCTACGCCAAGGCGGGCCAGATACAGCGCCGGGGCCGCCGGGGCCTGCCAGCCCATGGCTGCGGCTGCGGCATCGTCCCGGCAAAGGGCAAAGGCGGCTTTGGGCGCGCCGCCATCTTCCAGCACAAAAAGCCGCCCGGCCTGAATGTCGCCGGGCAGGCAGACGCAGGGGTACACATCGTCCCAAATAGCATGGCCCTGCCCGGCCATTTGGCGCGCAAGCGCCCGGTACATCTCGTTTAGCCGGGGCAGGTCTGCCGGTGCGGCCTGTCTTGTTTTCATAGCGTATCCTCCCGGGGCTGCACCGGCCGGTGCAACGCGCGCTGCCGGTGCTTTCTGCCCTTTATGGTACTGCACAGGGCGGGCGCGCCAGCAAAGCAAGGGTGCGGAAACATGCAGGGCAAGGCGCCGCGGCCCGTTTCCATTCAGCTGTCAGCCGCCCTGCGCGGCGGCCGCCGTCATGCCCTGCGCGATGGCGAAAAGAACATCGTTTTCGGCGCTCTCTTCAAGCGAGAAAAAGTCCAGCCGCACCACATAATAGCCGTCCCCGGCGGCATCCGGCACCACATAGAACAAATAATGCGGGTACCAGGGTTTGTCGGAATCGTCCGGCCAGGTCTTGTACAATATCATTTTCGCGTGCCGCCCGCCCAGCATGAAATCCAGCGTGCTCTGAAGGCCGTAGCCCTCGGGGTAGCCCAGCTCGCTGTTCAAAAACGGGTCTGTCATTTCCTTGGTAAAAGGGGAGGCGGTGTCGCTGTACACGGGCAGCTTCCACACGCCGCCCACCTCCAGCACCTTGCGGCCGTCCTGCATAAAGGTGGTGTAGCCGTCCAGCTGCCAGCCCTCGGGCACAGGCAGCGCCCCCGCCGGGCAGGGCGGCGTGGGCGGAAGAGGCGGTACTTTGCGCCTCTCCGCCGCAGGCGGCCAGCGCCAGGCACAGGGCAAGGCAAAGCAGGGGGCCAATGGCTTTTTTCATCGTTTCTCCTCCTCTTTTGGGGCCGTGTGCTCCAGATACAGGCTGCGGCTGGGGAAGGCGAGGCTCACGCCCTGCGCGGCAAGAATGCCCAGAATGCGAAGGTTGATATCCTCGCGCACGGCGCGGTATTCGCTGATATCGGTGGTTTTTGTGTAAAACTGCACAGTTACATCCAGGCTGCTGGCGCCGAAATCCAGCATGCGCACCTGCACGGTGTCCGCGTGCACGCCCTCGTGCCCCTTCAGCATGGCGGCCACGGCCTGCACGGTGCCCTCTACAGCCGCGGGCGGCGTTCTGTATTCCAGCCCCAGCGTGAAGCGGGCAAGGCGCATGTTCATGCGCGTCCAGTTGGTGATGGGCGTGGTGGTGAACTTTGAGTTCGGCACAATGACAAGGGCGTTTTCCAGCGTGCGCACCTTGGTGGAGCGCAGGCTGATATCCTCCACCGTGCCCTCCACGTCCGGCGTGCTCACCCAGTCGCCTATTTCAAACGGGCGCTCTGTCACCAGCACAAGGCCGCCGAAAAAGTTGCTCACCATATCCTGCCCGGCCAGCGCGAACGAAAGGCCGCCAAGGCCAAGGCCAGCCAGCACGCCGTTGATGTTGTATCCCAGCTCTGCCAGCACCATGGCCGCGGCCACAAGCAGCACCAGCGCCTGCACGATGCGCATGACAAACACGGCCAGCGCGCGCCCGGTGGCAAGGGGCAGGTGCGCGCCGATGCCCTCAATCAGGGCGGGAAGCTGGTTGGCCGCGCGCAGCAGGCCCCAGGTGATGAACACAATGCACGCAATGCTGCACACGGTGCCCGCGGCCCCCAGCGCGGGCAGGGCGAGGCGCACAGCCTCCGGCAGCAGGGCGGTGGCGCCCCACACGCCCACGGCCAGCATGCACAGTGCGGCAGGCTTCAAAAATGCCTCGGCCACAAGGGCAATCTGCGGGTGGCCCAGCCTGCGCGCAAGGCGCGCCGCGGCGGGGCCCAGCAGCCTGTGCGCCACGGCGGCGGCCCCGGCGCACAGCACAAAAAACGATATGGCGGGCAGGCACTGCCGCCAGAAGGTGAGTGTAAACAGGCCCATAAAAGCCCTCCTTTTTCTAAAATAAAAGCCCGTGCGCCGCGGCGGAGGCGCGCCCCTTGTGCGGCCGCGCGGCAGGCTGCATGGCGGCGCGGCCGCGTTTTTTTCCGCGGGGGCAAAAAGCACCGCCGCCCCTGATGCGCTGGTACTATCATACCATAAAATATGCCCGTGCGCGGGCCAAAGCAAAAGTTTTTGCCCCGGCAGGGCGTTTTTTCTTGCATTTTTGCGCGCCGCGCGCTATCATAATAGCAAAGCTTGTTTCGGGGCGGGGTGAAATTCCCCACCGGTGGTGAAAGCCCACGAACGCGAAGGCAGCCCTTCGCGCCGATTTGGTGAAATTCCAAAGCCGACGGTACAGTCCGGATGAAAGAAACAGCGCGGCCACGGCATGTGCGCGCCCCTTTGTGCAGGTTTGCATGAAGGGGCGTTTTTTTGCCGGGCCGCACGGCAGCGAAGCAGGCAAATTTCAAAGGGGGCTTTCTGCCATGAACACAAAGACAAAGCAAAACACACTTCGCCTTGCCACCCTGGGCATGCTGGCCGCGCTGGCCGTGCTGCTGGTGGCCCTCATCCACTTTCCGCTCATCCCGGCGGCGCCGTTTCTGGAATACGACCCGGCGGACGTTCCCATTCTGATAGGCACCTTCCTGTACGGCCCGTGGGCGGGGCTTGGGCTGGCGGGGGTGGTGTGCATTGTGCAGGGCGTCACCGTCAGCGCGGGCAGCGGGCCCATCGGCATCCTCATGCATTTTCTGGGCACGGGGGCATGCGTGCTGGCCGCTGGGCTCATCTACCGCCGCTGGCACACCCACAAAGGCGCCGTGGGCGCGCTTTCCGCCAGCGTGCTGGTGCGCACGGCGGTGATGTGCGGGTGCAACCTTGTGTTTACGCCGCTGTTTCTGGGCTCGTCCATGGGCGAGGTTGTTATGCTGCTGGTGCCCGCCATCATTCCGTTCAACCTTTTGTACGCCGCGCTGAACGGCGCCGTCACGCTTGTTCTGTATAAGCCGCTCAGCCGCTTTTTGCACGGCGTGCAGAAAAGAGCTTGACAAATAAAGCAGAAATATGTAAAATATTGTATTGCACAAAACAATGTGCAAAGCTGAAAACAGAATATCGTCTTATCAAGAGCGACGGAGGGAACAGGCCCTGTGAAGTCCGACAACCTGCCGAAAGGCAAGGTGCCAAATCCTGCGGTGTACACCGAAAGATAAGCTTTTCAAAGCCCGGTGTGAACACCGGGCTTTTTGCTTTGCACGGCGCAAGCAGCGCGTGCAGGGCCGCCGCGCGAAGAAAAGACGAGCAGCCGCGAAAGGAGAGCATTATGGCAACCAAGTTTTTTACATCCGAATCCGTCACCGAGGGGCATCCCGACAAGATATGCGACCAAATTTCGGACGCCGTGCTGGACGAGCTTCTGCGCCAGGACGAAAACAGCCGCGTGGCCTGTGAGGTGACGGCCTCTACCGGCCTTGTGCACATCATGGGCGAAATTACCACAAAAGGCTATGTAGACCTGCAGAAGGTGGTGCGCGACGTGGTGCGCGGCATCGGCTATACGCGCGCCAAATACGGCTTTGACGCAGACACCTGCGCCGTTATCTCCAACATAGACGAGCAGAGCCCGGATATCGCCATGGGCGTGAACCCCGGCGGCGCGGGCGACCAGGGCATGATGTTCGGCTATGCCTGCACCGAAACGCCGGAGCTGATGCCCCTGCCCATCTCGCTGGCGCACAGGCTGGCAAAGCGCCTTGCCGCCGTGCGCAAGGACGGCACGCTGGGCTACCTGAGGCCGGACGGCAAAAGCCAGGTAACGGTGGAGTATGACGGCGATGTGCCCGTGCGTGTCGAGGCGGTGGTGATATCCACCCAGCACTCGGCAGACGTGGCGCTGGAGCAGCTGCGCGCGGACATCCGCCGCGAGGTGATAGACCCGGTGCTGCCCGCGGGCCTTGCGGACGGGAACACGAAATATTACATCAACCCCACGGGCCGTTTTGTGGTGGGCGGCCCGCAGGGCGATTCCGGCCTCACGGGCCGCAAGATTATCGTGGACACCTACGGCGGCATGGGCCGCCACGGCGGCGGCGCCTTCTCCGGCAAGGACCCCACGAAGGTAGACCGCTCGGCCGCCTACGCCGCGCGCTGGGTGGCGAAAAACGTGGTGGCGGCAGGCCTTGCGCGCCGCTGCGAGGTGCAGCTTGCCTATGCCATCGGCGTGGCGCAGCCCGTCAGCATCCGCGTGGACACCTTCGGCACCGCCGCGGTGGACGAGAGCGCCATTGAGGCCGCGGTGGAGAAGGTGTTCGATTTGCGCCCCGCCGCCCTCATCGAGGCGCTGGGCCTCAGGAAGCCCATCTACCGCGCCCTCGCGGCCTACGGCCACATGGGCCGCGAGGACCTGGGCGTGGCCTGGGAAAACACCGATAAGGCCGCCGCGCTGAAGGCGGCGCTGGCACAGGCGTAACGCAAGCGCAAAAAGGCAGAGGGGCCCCGGCGAAAGCCGGGGCCTTTTTGGGGTGTTATGGCGGCTTCGGCCCCGCGGGGCAAAACCGCCCTGCACGGCTGGGCCCAGGCCCCAGGCAGGCGGGGGCAATTTTGTCTCTGGCCCTGGCTTTGCGCAGGGCGGGTGCTTTTCCGGCCGGGGATATTATGGTATAATACTTTTTACAGATGCAGGCAGCAGAGGGGCGGTGGTTTCCCCGGCAGCGGGGAAACACGGCAGGCGCGGCGGCTTTGGGCCCCAAAAGGAGGATATCTGTTCTATGCGTTATGATATCGTGATGGTGACCTACAACAGTGAAAAATGGCTGCGCGGCTGCGTGGAGGCGCTGGCTGCGTTGGAATACGAAAAGGCGCAGATACATCTTGTGTTTGCCGACAACGCCTCGCAGGACGGCACCTTGGCCCTTTTGGAGCGGCTTCGTGCCCAGCACCCGGAATTCGGCGGCTTCACCATCGTGCGAGGGGCCAAAAATGCGGGCTTCGGCGCGGCGTGCAACGCCGGGGCGAAAGCCGGTACTGCGCCTTATCTGCTGTTTTTCAATGTGGATACGCGCATTATGCCCGGCGCCCTGCGAGAGATGGACGCCGCCATTGCTGCGCACCCTGCGGCGGGCGGCTGGGATATGCGCCATATCCCATATCTTCCGGTGAAATATTTTCATCCGCTTACCTTTGAGACGAACTGGCTCTCCGGCGCCGCCATGGTGCTGCCGCGCGAGGTGTTCTGGCAGGCGGGCGGGTTTGATGAGGCTATCTTCATGTACTGCGAGGATGTGGACCTCTCCTGGCGCATACGCAATTTGGGCTATGCGCTGTACCATGTGCCGCAGGCCGTGTTTTTCCATTATGAAAAAGAGGGCGATGCGCAGAAGGACGCGCGCGCCAAACGGAGCATTGTGCAGAACAACGGCTATCTGCGCCGCAAGTTCGGCACAAGGCAGGACTGGCGCAGCTATGAAAAACTGGTGGAGGAGCTGAAAGCCCGGCCTGATTTTGTCGCTGCGCTGGAGGGCTTTGGGCCCGAGCAGGTGCCGCCCGCCTCGCGCGTGGTGCTGAAAAGAGGCTTTGTGCCATGTTTCAACGGCCTTGCCTACGATGCCGCAACCTATTTTGCCCAGCAGCCCGGCGGCCCGGCGCAGGGGGCTGCGCCGCTGATTAGTATTCTGGTGCGCACGCATGCCCGCCCGCAGCTTCTGCGGCAGGCGCTGCAAACCATCCGCACGCAGACCGTCCGCACGGGCTTTGAAGTTGTTGTGGTGGAGGACGGCGGGCCCTCTGCGCAGGCGGTGACAGACGAATTTGCAGACCTGCCCCTCCGCTACCACGCCACCGAGCGGCATGTGGGCCGCGGCGCGGCGGGCAACCTTGCCGCGCAGATGGCGCAGGGAAGGTATTTCTGCTTCTTTGATGAGGACGACTGGCTGCTGCCCGATTATATTGAGACCTGGCAGCGCCTTCTTGTGCAGCACCCGCAGGCGCTTTTGTTTGCGGCGGGCAGCATGATGGAATGCGGAAGCTATGCGCAGGATGGCGCGTGGCAGGCCGGGCACCGCCGGCTGTGCCGCCTTGAAAACGGCATAGACGCGCTGACGCTTGGGTGCAGGAACCCCGTGCCCATTCAGGCCGTGCTGTTTTCCCGCAGCCTGTTCGAGCGCTGCGGCGGCATAGATGAGGAGCTGGACGGCCTTGAGGACTGGGATCTCTGGCAGCGCTATTACTGTGAGGCCGGGCATTTCATTTGCTGCGACAACTGCACCAGCGTGTTCAAAATGCCCGCGGGCGTGGTGGAGCATGCGGTGCGGAACGCGGCCATTGCCTCCTATACGCAGCGGTGTGTGGAAAAGGCGGCCTTGCGCCCGGTGCAAACAACCATGGGGGAACTGATGACGCATTTTGCACAAGTGGACGAGCGCACAATGCAGCGCAGCAGGCAGGCGCAGGCGTATTATGACACGGCAAAGGCTATTTCCGAATCGGCTTCCTGGCGCGCCACGCGCCCGCTGCGCATGCTGGGCAACGGCCTTGCGCGCCTTGGCGCGGCGCTCAGCGGTACGAAAGCCGCCCTGATGCCCGAAGGGCCGGATGGGCTTGCAAGCCTTGGCGAGTATATTGAGTTCATCGATAAGGCGCGCAATTCTCTCAGCTGGAAACTCACGGCTATACTGCGCCGCGGCGGGAATAAAAGAGGGAAAGGCGGCGGAGCATGACGTATGGGATGCAGCCGTTTTTGCCCGGCTGGAAGCTGCTTCTGCCTGCGGGCGCCGTGCCGGCGCCCGGCGCGCGGCAGGCGTTCGAGGCATATGAAGAAAAAAAGGCGTTCGGCGCCGTAGAACTTCGCGCCTGGCCGTGCGACACGCCGCGCCACTTCGGCCCCGTGGGGCAGGAAGGGCGCGCGGTGGGCGGCCCCGTGGCCGTGCGGGAGGAGGTTTTTCAGGCGCTGGGCGGGCTGTGCCGCGCCCTGCCGGATGAGGCCGCCATGCAGGACCTCTCCGCCAGGCTTCGCGCCGCAGGCGTCAAAATGGGCTATTGCCCGTCCGCCGTGGTGGAATGCCCTGTGCCGCAGGACAGCCTTGACGCCTATTGCCGGAAAATGGCGGGGGAATACCTGCTGCGCATGCGGTGGGGCAATGCCGCGCAGCGGCGCGCGGCATGGGGCGGGTATCTGCGCGTATTGCGCGCGCCGCGCCATTTCGCAGGGGTGCGCCGGGCGTTGCTGAGGCAGGCACCCGGCATGCTTTGGAAGGGCCTTTTCCTGCGCCGCCAGAAAACCGGTGTGCCGCTGGAGGATGTGCTGGCGGACCGGTGCGCCCGCGGGCAGTATGTGCTGCGCCCGCTTGCGGCACAGCCGCTCGTCAGCATAGTAGTGCGCACGCATGCGCGCCCCCAGGTGCTGGCGCGCACGCTGCAGTGCCTTCGCTGGCAGACCTACCGCCGCTTTGAGGTGGTGGTGGTAGAGGATGGCCCTGCCTTGGCAGAGCATACTGTGCGCCGGGGGTTCCCGGAACTGGACATCCGCTATATTGCCACGGGGGCGCATGTGGGCCGCGGGCGCGCGGGGAACATCGGCATTGAAAACAGCCGCGGGGAGTATGTGTGCTTTCTGGATGACGATGACTATTATTATCCCGATTATCTCGAAACCAACGTGTGCGCCATGCAGCAGGGCGATTTGGACATGGTGCTTTCGTCCAGCATGGTGTTCAAGGTGGACGTGCACAGCACAGAGCCATACCGCTTTACTGTCAAGCAAGAGCCGCAGCCCGTGGTATTTGGGCATATTAATCTTCTGGACATGTGCGTGAAGTGCCGCATCCCGCTTCTGGCGGGCATGTTCCGCCGTTCTCTGTACGAAAAGGCGGGCGGCGGCATGCGGGAAGATTTGGACGGCGACGAGGACTGGGCCATGTGGCTGCGCTTCTGGCGTGTGGCAAAAAGGGCGGATGACACAAAGCCGGACATCACGCGCACGCTGAGCCTGTTCGGCATCCCGGCAGGCGAAAAACAGGCGGAGGAACGCCTTGCAGCGTATGCCGTTTGCGACAGCAAGATGCTGGCGGATGAAACGCTGTGCTATACGATTGAAAAACAGAAGTTTTCCGCGCTGCACCGCCAGCTTCTGCAGGATATTGCCCATCTGGCGGCGCTGGGGCGCCTGAAAGAGGAATGTGCTGCCGCCGCGGGCCGGGAGGAATGGTGCATTCCGAGGGATGCCGCCTGGCCCCTGCAGGTGACGGCGAAGGAATTGAACGGCTATTACTACGGCATGCTGCGGCGCGCAGGGCGCATGGAGAAAGAAGGCGTGCTGCAAAAGTGGCTTGAAAATGCAGAGTTTTAGCGCCTGTAGCTTCACCCTTTCCCGCTTCTCTACATAAGATGGCGGGAAAGGGGGAGTGGAGCATGCTCAGCGGAATTTTGCTTATTTTGGTGACGATGCTGGCTGTGCTGGGGGCCTATTACCTCACAGAGCTGGCCTCGCAGGCGGGTGCAAAGCGCAAGACGCTGAAAAACGCCGTGGTGCTGCTTTGCGCGCAGGATGCAGAGCAGATGTGGGCTGCCGTGCTGGATGCGCGCGCCAAGCTGCCGGACGCGGCGCTGGTGGTGCTTTCGCCGAAGGCGGCCGAGGCCCAGCCGCTGGAGCCCAGCATGCGGGGCGTGACGTTCGCCTCGCCCGGCACGGTGGGCGCCGAGGTGTGCCGCCTTCTGGCGGTGCCGTACAGCGAAGGGCAGCAGGAAGAGTGAAAGGGCAGAAGAGGGTGCATGCATGGAAGAAACTTTGAGCATTTCCGGCACGGTGGAGACGGTGGTATACTCTAACGAGCAGACAGGCTATGCCGTGCTGGAGGTGGCGGATGAGCGCGACGGCGAGCTGCACACCGCCGTGGGCCCGCTGTGCGAGGTGCGCGCGGGCGAGGAGGTGACGCTGCACGGGCGCTTTGCCATGCACCCCACCTTCGGCCCTCAGTTCAAAACAGAAAGCTATGAAGTGCGCCTGCCCGAGACGGCCGCCGCAATCCGGCGCTACCTCTCGGGCGGCGCTTTGCCGCACATCGGCAAGGCCATTGCGGCGCGCATTGTGGCGGCCTTCGGCGAGGAATCGCTGGAGGTCATTGCAAGCCAGCCCGAGGTGCTGGCCACCGTGAAGGGCCTCACGCGCGAAAAGGCATATGAGGCCTCGCGCGAGTTTCAGAAAATGTTCGGCGTGCGCGAGGCCATTGAATGCCTGGCGCGCTGGCAGCTTCCGGCCAGCGTGGCCGTGGCGCTGTACCGCCACTATGGGCCGGACACGGTGGACATGCTGCGCCGCGACCCGTACCTTCTGTGCGGCTACCCCGCCCATCAGGACTTCCGCGCGGCGGACGCCATTGCCGGGCAGATGGGCCTTGAATACGATTCCTTCGAGCGCGTGCGCGCGGGCCTTGTGCATGTGCTGCGCCACAATTTGAACAACGGCCACGCCTGCCTGCCCGCGGCGAGGCTGGTGCCCACGGTGGCGCAGTTTCTGCGTGTGGAGCCGCAGCAGGTGGAAAGCGTTTTGCGCCAGATGTGCGAGGCCGGCGACGCCGTGCTGTTTGGCGAAGAAGAGGCTGCGGCCGTGTACCTGCCGGAATACTATGATGCCGAGCGCTGCGTGGCGCTTGCCCTGCGCGAGACGATGCGCATCCCGCCGCACGGCGGCAAAAGCGCAGCCGCCGCCATCCGCAGGCTGGAGGCCGTGAACGGCATCCGCTATGCGCCGCTGCAAAAGCAGGCCATTGAAAAGGCGCTGGGCGAGAACGCGCTGGTGCTCACCGGCGGGCCGGGCACCGGCAAGACAACGGCTGTGAACGGCATGCTGGCCGCCTTTGAGGAAAACGGAGACCGCGTGGCCTTGGCCGCCCCCACGGGGCGCGCGGCCAAGCGCCTTTCCGAGCTGACGGGCCGGAAGGCCAAGACCATCCACCGCCTTCTGGAGGTGGACCACACCGCCGCAGACTCCACGCGCTTTCTGCACAATGCGAAGAACCCGCTGAAGTGTGATGTCATCGTCATCGACGAGATGAGCATGGTGGACGTGCTGCTGTTTCAAAGCCTGCTGAACGCGCTGAAGCCAAGCTGCCGCATCATCATGGTGGGCGATGAGGACCAGCTGCCCAGCGTGGGCGCAGGCAATGTGCTGGCCAGCGTCATTGCAAGCGGCCTGGTGCCGGTGGTGCGCTTGAAGGAGATATTCCGCCAGGCCGCGCAAAGCCTTATCATCTCTAACGCGCACCGCATTGTGGAGGGCCTGGCGCCGCAGAAGGGTACGCGCGACAGCGATTTCTTCCAGCTGGAATGTCCCACGGCGGAGGCGTGCGCGGCGCTGGTGTGCGACCTTGTGGCCCGCCGCCTGCCGCAGAGCTACGGCTACGACCCCTTTGAGGACATTCAGGTGCTGTGCCCCACCAAAATGGGCCCTGTGGGCACGCAGGCGCTGTGCACGGCGCTGCAGCAGCGGCTGAACCCGCCCGCGGCCCACAAGGCGGAGTTGAAGCTGTACGACAAGGTG
>OFMI01001866.1_pt1 | contig 11971 bp, 5 predicted proteins | sample 1541741 | NCBI WGS metagenome assembly OFMI01 (sample SAMN04209219, study PRJEB22552) | human gut metagenome | biome: gut; material: feces | host: Homo sapiens | place: USA: Oklahoma | reverse complement strand
CGCCGGAGCGGTGCTTGAGCCGTTAGGCGGGAATTGTGCGGTATTGCCTTAGAACCCCCAGTGCAGAAAATCAGCATCTTGCACGATTATTTGAAATATTTTTTGTGAATACTCTTGACAGAGCGTGGTTTATCCGCTATTATAATAAATGCGTGAGTTAAGGGGTCAAGTGCGGCCAAAATGGAAGCACAACCCCCGCAAAAACTGCGCGGAATAATCAAGAAAGGAGAAAAGAAATGCCTACTTTTAACCAGCTCGTACGCAAAGGCCGTGAGGTCCTGGTAACCAAGAGCACTGCTCCTGCCCTTCAGAAGAGCTACAACTCCCAGAAGAAGCAGTACACCACCATGAACAGCCCCCAGAAGCGTGGTGTTTGCACCGCTGTTCGTACCATGACCCCCAAAAAGCCCAACTCTGCTCTGCGTAAAGTTGCCCGTGTCCGCCTGACGAATGGTATCGAGGTCACCTCCTACATTCCTGGTATCGGCCATAACCTGCAGGAGCACAGCGTTGTCCTGATCCGTGGCGGTCGTGTTAAGGACCTGCCCGGTGTCCGTTACCACATCATCCGTGGTACTCTGGATACTCAGGGTGTTGCAAACCGTAACCAGGCTCGCAGCAAATACGGCGCAAAGCGTCCCAAGGCCGGTGCCAAGAAGTAAGGAAACATCTTTTCGCCATAAAATGGTCAGCTGACCCTTTTGTGGCATAACGGGAGTTTTCTTTAACTTTCGAGTACCGATGATATCATTAATGTGAAGGAGGGAAGAAAGATGCCCAGAAGAGGTAAAATCGCAAAGCGCGAAGTTCTGGCTGATCCTATTTACAATTCCAAGCTCGTCACCCGTCTGGTCAACAGCATCATGCTGGATGGCAAGAAGGGCGTCGCTCAGAAGATCGTTTACGAAGCTTTTGAGACTGTCAAAGAGAAGACCGGCAACGATCCTCTCGAAATGTTCGAGAAGGCCATGGAAAACATCATGCCCAGCCTCGAAGTTAAGGCCCGCCGTGTCGGCGGCTCCACCTACCAGGTCCCCCTGGAGGTCAGCCCCGCCCGCCGCGAGACCCTCGGCCTGCGCTGGCTGACTCTGTACAGCCGCAGCCGTGGTGAAAAGACCATGTCCGCTCGCCTGGCCGCCGAGATCATCGACGCTACCAACAACGTTGGCGGCGCTGTCAAGAAGCGCGAAGATACCCACAAGATGGCAGAAGCCAACAAGGCTTTCGCGCATTACCGTTATTGATCTGCTTACTGAGGAGGTTTAAGCCATGGCAACGCCGAGAGACGTATCCCTGCAAATGACCCGAAATATCGGTATCATGGCCCACATCGACGCAGGCAAGACCACCACCACCGAGCGCATTTTGTACTACACCGGTATTAACCATAAGATCGGCGAAGTTCATGACGGCGCTGCTACGATGGACTGGATGGAGCAGGAACAGGAACGTGGTATCACCATCACTTCCGCTGCAACCACCTGCTACTGGAGCCACACCGAGACCCAGCACGATCCGGCTCTGTTCAAAAAGAACCGTCATCGTATCAACATCATCGACACCCCGGGCCACGTTGACTTTACTGTTGAAGTTCAGCGTTCTCTGCGTGTTCTGGACGGTTCTGTTACCGTTCTGGCCGCAAAGGGTGGCGTTGAGCCTCAGTCTGAAACCGTTTGGCGCCAGGCTGACGAGTACAAGGTTCCCCGCATGGTTTACGTCAACAAGATGGATACCATGGGTGCTGACTTCTTCCGCTGCGTACAGATGATGCATGATCGTCTGCATGCCAACGGTGTGCCTATCCAGCTGCCTGTCGGCCAGGAAGACACTTTCCGCGGCATCATCGATCTGATCGACATGAACGCCGATATCTACTATGATGATATGGGCAATGATGTGCGCGTTGAGGAAATTCCTGAAGACCTGAAAGAACAGGCTCAGGAATATCATGACAAGCTGATCGAAGCTGTTGCTGAGACCGACGAAGAGCTGATGATGAAGTACCTGGAAGGCGAAGAGCTGACCAAGGGAGAAATCAAGGCTGCTCTGCGTAAGGCTACTATTTCCAACGAGATCGTTCCTGTTGTCTGCGGCTCTTCTTACAAGAACCGTGGCGTTCAGAAACTGTTGGATGCAATCGTTGATTATATGCCTGCTCCGACCGACGTTGCGGCCATCAAGGGCACCAACCCGGAGACTGGCGAGGAAGAAGATCGCACTTCTTCCGATGATCAGCCGTTCTCTGCACTGGCATTCAAGATTATGACTGACCCGTATGTCGGTAAGCTGTGCTTCTTCCGCGTGTACTCTGGTACCGTTGAGGCTGGCACCACGGTTTACAACTCTGTTAAGGATCAGGACGAGCGTATCGGCCGTATCCTGCAGATGCATGCAAACAACCGTAAGGATATCGACATCTGCTACGCTGGCGATATCGCCGCTGCTGTTGGTCTGAAGAACACCACCACTGGTGATACCCTGTGCGATGAGAAGCATCCCATCATCCTCGAGTCCATGAACTTCCCCGAGCCGGTTATCCGCGTTGCCATCGAGCCCAAGACCAAGGCTGGCAGCGAGAAGATGGGGATTGCCCTGTCTAAGCTGGCTGAAGAGGACCCGACTTTCCGTACCTGGACCGATGAAGAAACCGGTCAGACCATCATCGCCGGCATGGGCGAGCTCCACCTGGAAATCATCGTGGACCGTCTGCTCCGCGAGTTTAAGGTCGAAGCTAACGTTGGCGCACCTCAGGTTGCCTACCGTGAAACCATCCGCAAGGATGCTAACCAGGAAACCAAGTACGCACGTCAGTCCGGTGGTAAGGGCCAGTATGGTCACGTTAAGATCAAGATTGAGCCCAACCCGGGTAAGGGTTATGAGTTTGTCAACGGTATTGTTGGCGGCGCTATCCCGAAGGAATACATCCCCGCTGTTGACAACGGTATCCAGGGCGCGATGAAGTCCGGCATTCTGGCTGGCTATCCCGTCGTGGATGTCAAGGTCACTCTGTGGGACGGCTCCTATCATGAAGTTGACTCCTCTGAAATGGCGTTCTCCATCGCCGGCTCCATGGCATTCAAGGATGCTATGAAGAAGGCTGATCCCGTCATTATGGAGCCCATCATGAAGGTTGACGTTGTTGTTCCTGACGAGTATATGGGCAACGTCATTGGCGACTTGAACAGCCGCCGCGGCGCGATCCAGAACCAGGAATCCACCGATGGCACTGCCCGTGTCACCGCTATGGTTCCTCTGTCCGAGATGTTCGGTTACGCTACTGACCTGCGTTCCAAGACCCAGGGCCGTGGCCAGTACTCCATGGAGCCGGCTGATTACCAGCAGGTTCCCAAGAGTGTTGCAGATAAGATCATGACCGAGCGCAATAAGGGCTGATTCTGCACAAATTCGCGCAAAATACTTGATTTTTCTTGAAAAATCTAGTATGATAGCCTTACAACAGGCTATTTTATCTGTTTGAATTAAAGGAGGATACTTCCAATGGCTGAAAAGGAAAAATTTGACCGCTCTTTGGAGCATGTCAACATCGGTACCATCGGTCACGTTGACCACGGCAAGACCACTCTGACTGCCGCTATCACCAAGGTTCTGGCTCTGAAGGGCGACGCCGATTTCATGGATTACTCCAGCATCGATAAGGCTCCTGAAGAGAAGGCTCGTGGTATCACGATCAATACCGCTCACGTTGAGTACCACACCGAGAAGCGTCACTATGCCCACGTTGACTGCCCGGGCCATGCTGACTACATCAAGAACATGATCACCGGTGCTGCTCAGATGGACGGCGCTATCCTGGTTGTTGCTGCAACCGATGGCCCGATGCCGCAGACCCGTGAGCACATCCTGCTGGCTCGTCAGGTTGGCGTGCCCAAGATCGTTGTGTTCCTGAACAAGTGCGATATGGTTGACGACGAAGAGCTGCTCGACCTGGTCGAAATGGAAGTCCGCGAGCTGCTGGACAGCCAGGATTTCGATGGCGACAACACCCCGATCATCCGTGGTTCCGCTCTGAAGGCTCTGGAGAGCACTTCTACCGATCCCAACGCACCTGAGTACAAGTGCATTTGGGAGCTGATGGACGCTGTTGACAACTACATCCCGACCCCCGACCGTGCTGCTGATAAGCCGTTCCTGATGCCCGTTGAGGACGTTATGACCATCTCCGGCCGTGGCACCGTTGCTACCGGTCGTGTTGAGCGTGGTACTGCTCATGTCGGCGATCAGATGGAAATCGTTGGTCTGAAGGAAGAGAAGATGACCACCACCATCACTGGTCTGGAAATGTTCCGCAAGAGCCTCGAGTTCGCTCAGGCTGGCGACAACATCGGCGCTCTGCTGCGTGGTATTGACCGTGACCAGATCGAGCGTGGCCAGGTTCTGGCTGTTCCCGGCTCTGTTCATCCCCACACCACTTTCGATGGCCATGTTTACGTCCTGAAGAAGGAAGAAGGCGGCCGTCATACCCCGTTCTTCAACAACTATCGTCCTCAGTTCTACTTCCGTACCACCGACGTTACCGGCATCATCACCCTGCCCGAAGGCACTGAGATGTGCATGCCCGGCGACAACGTTGATATGCACGTTGAGCTGATCACCCCGGTTGCCATGGAAGAAGGCATGCGTTTCGCTATCCGCGAAGGCGGCCACACTGTTGGTTCCGGCGTTGTTTCCAAGATCGAGAAGTAATTTTCGGCTTGTGATATAGCTTTCAAGGCTCCTGCTGTTAAGGCAGGGGCCTTTTTGTTGTGTACGACTTATGGGACGGGGAGGGGGCAAAGGCCGGGTGTGGAAGACCAAGGAAGGCATCATGAAAACATCAGGAATTGTAGATAGGGGAGAGGACACCATTCGGAACTTTGAAAAAGTGGAGCAGGAGGGGGCACTCACACCGCCCTACCTTGGGAAGGTGTATTTCAGGTCGCGGTTAAGGGGCAAGGGTTGATCTATCCCTAAGTTTTCGGAACGGTCAGGAACGCTCTCTACAGTACAATTTATAATGGGCAATTCTCAACCTCCAATTTTCCCTTCAAGTTTCCTCCAATCTCTGCCAAATCTCTCAACAACAAGCCAAACCGAAATGGCAAAAAATGCGCGATCACAATACCGGGTGATTGGATTAAGAGATTGCAAAGAACATTATCGGGGTAAATGTTTAATCATTTGATAAAATCAGGAATAAACCATTCAAAAATGTTAATAAATACCGCCAAAGGGCCACCGCACCGCAACGCAAATAATGTGCGAAAAACAGGTTTCAGTTGATTCAAGGACAAAAATTTACCTAGAAACCGCTCTAATTAACTATGCAAATTCTGGCAACTGTGATATAATGTATATACCTAGATGTGTCGGAAAGGTTATCATTTGCGGGATCAAGGCATGCAGCCGGTACAACGTTTTGTCAGCCGCTGTGCCGGGGCCAAAAGCCCCAAAAGCAGGCCGCAGCCCGGCAAGGGATCGCCAGACCGAGGGGAGCACAACCAGGCGTTTTGCAATCAACACCTGCAAAGTGCCGCACATCTGCCGTACCACTTTTCACACAAAAGGGGAAAGTAGTAACACTTAAGGGAGGATAAAACTATGAAGAAAAACCTTCAGCGTTTTGGTGCATCCGTGCTGGCAGCAGCCATGGTTGCCCAGAGCGTGGCGCTTCCCGCAGCAGCCGAAACTACCAAGATTGATTCTTCGGTAGCGCAGTCTGTTGCAGCTAGCGCAGCAAGCGCGGCCAGCGCTGTGCAGTCCCTGCCCAAGTTCACCAGCACCGCAGACCTGATCAAGCAGACAGCCCAAACGCTGGCTGCCCAGGGCGAAGTGCATGAACTGGAGCAGGATGATGCCAAGCTGGAAGCGACTGCACAGAGCAAGGCGGGCATGAGCCTTGCAGCGTTGGAAAATGCACTGGCCGATGCCATGTACGCCAACGCCGCAGCCGGCAAGATCAACACCGAAGCCTATGGCCTGAACAAGGACGAGATGGCATCGGTGATGGCTGCCACCATCAAAACGTATCATCTGTCCAGCGCCGTTACCGACCTGGGCTATGAGACGAACGCCGCAGGCGTTGTGACCGCCGTTACCTTTACCGGCAGCTCCGGCATGACCTCTGCGATGGAGTCCATGACCAACAGCGATGATGAAGTGATTGCGCAGCAGGCTGACAGCTACGCACAGGCTTACGTTGCTGAAAACTCCGATACCTTTGCCGCCAGCGCCGCTGCGGACGGCCATACCTATGGCGAGCCGAAATGGTACTGGAATGACACCAACCCGGAGGATGGCCACACCCATACCTGGAAGGAAACCCCCGATGGTTACTGGACCAAGACCGATGACGGCTGGGCTTACACCGCTGTGTATACCTGTGAAAAGGACGATGCCTACCAGAAGGTAGAAGGCACCGTAACCAAGGATACCACCGAGGCAAAGCCCGGCGCTGCCGGCAAGACCGTTTACTCTGCCAGCGTGCCCGCTGACAAGAGCCCGGTTAAGAAGGAATACAAGGAACCCACCACCCGCACCGACGACATTGCCGCCCTGCCCTGCCAGAACCATGCCGTGCCCAAGGATGCAGATGGCAACTTTGTTGCTACCTTCAACTGGGAAATGAAGAAGGTCGAGGGCAAGCTGGAAGCTGACTACAGCAACGCCCAGCTGTTCTATGACAGCGAAACCGGCAAAATTTCTGCCGGCGCTCCCGTTACCATTGACTGGGAATGCACCAGCGTCACCTTCAAGTGCGCTGTCTGCGGCGAAGAAATCAAAACCCAGCCGGTAATGACCATGCCGGTCAGCGTTGTGGTAGACCAGAATAACAATTCCGTCTACATCAATGTGGGCGGCACCCCGACCCTGGATACCACCTCCGGCGGCACCGGCGTTACCCTGGTGTCCGCAATGGATGGCGGCAACTGGTACGATATGCAGAACAACCCGGTTGACGCAAGCAAGGTGAACTTCACCTATCAGAGCGGCGACAACAAGGGCAAGAACAGCCTGCTGCTGTACGACAGCCAGAAGACTGCCGTGTATGTGGACGACCAGGGCAACCAGGTTACCAATACTTACGATGTCTCGACTGCGCAGATGAACTACTACTACTTCCAGCTGTCGCAGTTCAACCAGGACGAAGCAGAGTACTTCGGCGTGGTTGCCCCGTTCTGGACCTCCAAGGGCGTTCAGAAGCAGGGCGAGGATGGCAGCATCACCGGCACCATGGGCGCAATCAAGATATTGTGCAGCATTGATCCGAACGATGATGTCCCGCCGACCACCATGGCATTCATGCTGAACATGCTGCCGCAGGCGTTCATGTCTTACGTCATGAACTATGGCGAAGCTCTGAAAGCCATCCGTGATGCAGGCTTGGCACAGGTTGCCAAGCTGGGTGACGCTGACTATGTCACCAAGCTGCTGATCCTGCACGACTGGATCTCCCAGGTTGCAGAATTCGATATGGGCTCCATGGGCGATATCACCGGCGGCGGCAACAACGACCCCATCCAGACGACTGCTTTCGGTGCCCTGCTGGGCGGCGAGATCGGCGCTAAGGGCGTTGAGTATGGCTGCATCTGCCTGGGCTATGCAGCTGCATTTAACTACATGGTCCAGAATTTGCCTGACAACAAGAGCATCTATAAGAATGATGACGGCAGCTGGAAGACCCCCGATGAAGTAGGCGATAACGCTGTTGTTGACTTTGCCCAGATCCTGTATTACTGCGATACTTCTGATACCAGTGTTGCCGGTAATGCGTTCGGCGGCGGCATGTTCAACAACGTCCACTACTTCAACGCAGTCAAGGTCAACAAGCTGCAGGGCGACAGCAACTCTGCTACGATGACCACCGGCGAAGCCAACAAGAACTGGTACTATGTTGACGTCTGCTATGACGACGTGAACACCGAGTGCATGGCCCAGACCCGCGTTGAGAACGCAGGCGACATGCGCCATGTCAACTTCCTGGTTTCTCCCTCCGGTCTGGAAGGCCGTTACAGCAAGTACTATGATTACATTGACTCGCTGTACGATGGCTACACCTACATCAAAAACAAGGAACCCGATGTGGATGATGCCGGCAATGTTGTGATGAACAACGGCAAGCCGCATTACTCTTACACCAAGGCGGAGAACAAGAACGAGACCCGTTACACCGATACCTGCTACGAGGATACTTGGTTCACCTCTATCTGCAGCCCCATCTACTTCGACAATAATTACTTCTATTACGTTGATACCACGACCAACCAGAACCTGTATAACAACATGCGCCGCCAGCAGTCCGAGAACGGCAACAACGGCAACTCTGGTTTCGGCAGCTCTGGTAACAACTCCCAGATGCAGCAGTTCATGAAGAAGATGCAGAACCAGGGCCCCGATACTCTGGAAGCACGTCCGCGTAATGCGAACTACTATATCCGCAAAGAGGATTCCAGCAGCAGACCCGGCGGCTTCAGCATGAGCAGCTTTACCAAGACGGATGACCCGTTTGATATCATCTTGATGTACTACAACGATCTGAAGGAAACCAGCAGCAACTTCAATGATGACGACAGCAATGCCAAGGTCCTGGCCGAAGCTGGCACCATCTATAAGATCGATACCAGTGCAAAAGATAAGCATACCAAGGTTGAAAACAACCTGAACACCGAGTGCCTGGCAGACGCTGCTGCAAAGCGGATCTACCCCGCACTGGTACACTCTACCGCACTGTATGATGGCAAGCTGTACTTCAACGTCAACAACGCCATCTACCGTATGGACCCGACCACCGGCGCAGTGGAAGAAGTGAAGGAATACAACACCGTCTATGGCGGCATTAAGCTGACCAAGGATAAGGACGGCAACATGGTTCCCGATACCCACTTTCCCGGCATGAGCATGGTTATCATGGATAGCGCCAATGATACCAGCAGTGTGAAGTATCTGGGCGCCTTCAAGAACCATCCTCTGGCGGGCCTGACCCTGCGTGACAGCTACAGCTTTGCTACCACCACCCAGCAGGGCCAGACTGTGATCACCGGCATCAACACCACCAAGGATCAGCTGGTCGTTTCTGTCGGCACCAACCTGTCCAACACCTATAAGGAACTGGTGGACGGCAAGGCAGAAGTCAAGACCGATGCCTCCGGCACTTCTTATGCAAACCGTAAGAGCTACAAGACCGAGTCCTGGAACTACAACCCGAGTTACAACCAGAACATGGGCAGCTCTGACGAGAAGAACAAGAACGAAGAGTTCATGTGGTGCGCTAACCTGGTTGAAACCATGCCGATGTCCGACATGGTCAGCGACCTGAGCAGCGGCGCAACCACCAATGTTTCCGTTGAAGCATGGTGCGATACCCCCGCTTACACCCAGGCCCGCACCAACAAGTACGGCCTGACCAAGGGTGAAAAGAAGTACGCTGACGGCGCACTGCCCAAGGGCCATACCTGGGCTCTGGACGAGCTGGAAACCAAGTCCGTTGGCAACAATGTGTACCTGTGCTCTGATTGCCATACCGCAACCGAAAGCACCCCCCACACCGTTACCCTGCCCGATGCAGTTGAAGGCGTTACCCTGACCCTGGGCACCACCAGCAACACCTACATCAAGGACGATACCGTTACCCTGACCGTAGAAAAGAAAGGCACCGATATCGTTACCGTTACCGCAAAGAACGGCGATACCGATGTTGCTCTGACTGAAGTTCAGGAAGCAGCGCAGGACGAAGCCGCAGCCCAGGCTACCACCGAAAAGGCTAAGACGGTTTACACCTTCACCATGCCGGACGGCGATGTGACCATCAGCGTTGCAAAGAACGCTAAGACTTATGCGGTTAATGTTGCTGCCCTGACCAATGGTGAGATCACTGCTTCCGCTAAAGAAGCAGCTGAGAAGGAAACCGTAACCCTGACTGCTAAGCCCGCAACCGGCTATGCCCTGAAGGCTGGCAGCGTGAAGGTTACCTACAAAGACGCTGACAACACCGATAAGACCGTTGAAGTGAAGGCTGATACCGAAAAAGCCAACACCTACACCTTTGCAATGCCTGCTTACCCTGTCAACGTCAGCGCAGAGTTTGTTAAGGAATACAAGGTTACCGCAGCTCCTGCTGAGAACGGCACTGTTACCGTAGACCCGACCGCAGCTGTTGAGGGCACCGACGTTACCGTTACCGTTAAGGCAGCTGATAACTACCAGCTCAAGGCTGACAGCCTGACCTACAGCTATAAGAGCGGCGACGAAACCAAGACCCAAAAGCTGGCCGTGACCGAGGGCAAGGCTACCTTCAAGATGCCTGCCGCTGATGTTACCGTTAGCGCTGTGTTTGAAGCACTGACTGCAACTCCGACTGCAACTCCGACTGCAACTCCGACTGCAACTCCGACTGCAACTCCGACCGCAACTCCGACCGCAAAGCAGGCAGAGCCGACTGCTGTGCCGGAGCCGACTGCTGTGCCGGAGCCGACTGCTGTGCCGGAGCCGACTGAGGTACCGTCTACTGAACCCGAAACGCGCACCGCTCATGGCGCTGCTGAAAAGACCACCATTACCGCAATGGCTGTCTTTACCTGCACCGATAAGAACTGCGCAAGCGCTCAGTTCGTGGATGCAACGGTAAAGCAGACCAGCGGCGTTACCACCGCTGCTGTCAACTTCAACGGCAAGGACTACACCGCCAAGTACGGCGAGAAGAACGGCTGGGTTGAAGAAAACGGCAAGAAGTACTGGTACGAAAAGGGCGTGAAGCAGGGTACCACCGGCCGCGGCAAAGAGATCTATGATCCCGATTCCGACGCTTGGTACTGGCTGGATGCTGTCCAGGGCGGCGCAATGACCGTCAGCAAGGACGTTTACCAGGAATCCGCCGCCGGCCAGTGGGCTGATAAGCCCGATGGCACCGGCAAGTGGGTCCGTTACGATGAGAACGGCCACATGGTCAAGGGCTGGCAGACGACCGATAAGGGCACCTACTACTTTGACCTGATCACCGGCGCTATGGCTAAGGGCGCAGGCGATATTGACGGTGTACCTTGCGCATTTGACGAGTACACCGGTATCGCTCTGGACGGCCAGTGGCTGACCATCAACGGCGCTGACTTCTGGTACGAAAAGGGCGTTCGCCAGGGCCTGGATGGCCGCGGCAAGGAAATCTACGACCCGGCTTCCGACGCTTGGTACTGGCTGGATGCCGTTGACCAGGGCAAGAAAGCCACCAGCAAGGATGTCTATCAGGAATCCGAAGCTGGCCAGTGGGCTGACCGCGCCGATGGTACCGGCAAGTGGGTCCGTTACGATGCACAGGGCCACATGATCAAGGGCTGGAGCGCTGACAAGCGTTACTATTTCGACCCGATTTATGGCACCATGGCTAAGGGCGATGCAGTCATCGATGGCCGCACTTATCACTTTGATAAGAACACCGGCGTTCTGCAGTAATCCCACAGCCGAACAATGAGCTGTAACCAGCCCATTAACCTCTAAATAAAAATGCCGCAGCAGATGTAACAGTCTGCTGCGGCATTTTTGTATTTGTGGGCATAGGTTCGGCGAAATATTTGCCAGGCCAGTAGGGCGGGGGACCCCACCCCGCCGAAAGCTAGAAATAGTACACGATTAAAAAATCGCAATTTACCTTGCTATGCCGTAGGGGGCGGCGTCCCCGACGCCTCGGAGGAGCGTATAAATTACAGGCCTTTTGTTGGTAACTGTACGGTAGGGCGGCCAGCCCATTGGCCGCCGGATGAGCCCAGTCACAAATCTCATTTATCAGGCTCTGCGCGAGGAACCACCCCTCACCGGCTTTCGCCGGAGCTCCCCTCTAAGGGGAGCCAGTATCTTACCTTATGATTGTGGTGGCTCCCCTGGAGGGGAGCTGGACGCGAAGCGGCCTGAGGGGTGGTTCCTTGCCGCAAACCTAAGGCAACACCGCACAATTCCCGCCTTACGGCTTAAGCACCGCTCCGGCGGC
>OFMI01001860.1_pt1 | contig 12010 bp, 7 predicted proteins | sample 1541741 | NCBI WGS metagenome assembly OFMI01 (sample SAMN04209219, study PRJEB22552) | human gut metagenome | biome: gut; material: feces | host: Homo sapiens | place: USA: Oklahoma | reverse complement strand
GCAACATCGCCAAGGACTACGGTTACAAGGTTTCGGTCATTGACTTGCGAAATCCTACTCGCAGTAACGGCAACAACATCCTATACCTCGTCAATAAATACACCGACCTATACGCAAAGCACCCCGACCAAATCGTCTACAAGGCGAAAGCGGAGAAGTACGCCAAAATCATATCCAAAACCATTATCCTTTCCGGTATGGACGCCGCCTCCTTCGGACAAAACGCATATTTCTATGACGCCGCCGAGGGCTTGCTTACCGCCACCATTTTGTTGGTAGCGGAATTCTGTGCGCCGGAAAAGCGGCACATTGTATCGGTGTTCAAGGTCATCCAAGAGTTGCTTGCACCCTCTAAGAAAAAGGGCAAGAATCAGTTCCAGCAGCTTATGGAGTTACTTCCTAATGAGCATAAAGCAAAATGGTTTGCGGGTGCTGCTCTCAACACCGCCGAACAGAGTATGGCATCGGTCATGTCGACAGCGCTCTCCCGACTCAATGCATTCCTCGACACCGAGTTAGAACAGCTCCTGTGCTTTGATACCGAGATAGATGCCGAAACCTTCTGCAACCGGAAGTCAGCTATTTTTGTCATCATGCCGGAGGAAAATCCAAATACCTTTTTTATGATCTCACTGATTATCCAACAGCTCTACCGTGAGATACTCGCCGTTGCCGATGAAAACGGCGGCAAGCTCAAGAACCGCTGTGTGTTCTTCTGCGATGAGTTCGGAACGCTGCCCAAGATAGAGTCGGCAGAGATGATGTTCAGTGCGTCGAGGTCTCGGCGTCTGCAAATTGTGCCTATCATCCAATCCTTTGCCCAACTCGAAAAGAACTACGGCAAGGAAGGTGCGGAGATCATCGTGGACAATACGCAGGACATCATCTTCGGCGGCTTTGCACCAAACAGCAGCTCGGCCGAAACACTGTCCAAGGCACTCGGCAGCCGCACGGTCATGAGCGGATCTGTCAGCCGAAGTAAAAACGATCCGTCACAATCCCTGCAAATGATAGAGCGCCCATTGCTCACGCCGGACGAACTCAAATCTCTTCCAAAGGGCGATTTTATCGTAATGAAAACAGGTGTGCATCCGATGCGGGTACACCTCAAGCTGTTCTTCAAATGGGGCATTGAGTTTGACGATGAACACCCATACGCCGTACCTGACCAAGGCAACCGTGAGGTCAAGTATGCCGACAAGAAAGAAATTCAGGACGGCATCCTCGAAAAATATCCGCCGGAGTGGAAAGAGGAAACGCCTGCACCGAGCGACGCTGACGGCGGCGGTCAGGCACAGCGGGACAGCCCAAAGAACGAGCCGCAGAGAACGCAGCCCAAGAGCGAAAAGCGAGGCGGCAACCCCATCCGCACCTCACCGCCGAAAAAAGAAGCGGCTCCCGACAGAACGGAAGCAGAGATCATAAAAGACTTAACCGGAACGGAGGCGCAAAGCAATGAGCCGTCTTGATTTTCTTTACCGCTCCGAGTTGCCGCACAGAGCCGTTGCGGTATATATCTATCTTGCCGACAGGACAAATGAGAATAACGAATGCTGGCCTGCCATCCCGACCATAGCCGCCGACCTCAAGTATTCGCCATCCACCGTCCGCCGCGGGATCCGTGACCTTAAAAAAGCAGGGCTTCTCGAAACCGAGCAGCAGTATCGCAAAAACGGCGGCAAGAGCAGTCTGCTGTTCCGGCTGAAAAAGGAATAAAAAAGACCGCTTGTCGGCGGTCAGCGTTTAATCACGGCTGTGACGATTCGTTCAAGGCCGTGCTTTTCTATATACCGAAGCACATCGAATAAGTCTCCGAACGAGAGTGCTTCGTTAAAATATTCCGTGTAGTCCTGCGGCGTTTTCAAAAGCGGATATCTGTCGCCTGCATTAACGGCTATGTAGTATTTTTCGTTTTCCATCTTCATCCCTCCGAAATCGCACAAGGTTTATTATATCGGCAGCAGGGTATTTTTTCAAGAGGTTTTTCCGCCAAGGGGCAACTGCGCCTAATTGCTGACAGGTGCCACCTGTCATGGTGGAAGGAGAAAGTGAACTACCCAACTGAAGATAGATTACAGCAGAAAGAAAAAGACACAGAGGTTTCTTTTTGAAAAAGCCAGAGATAACAAAGACATTTTTATTAGTACGGTTTTGATCGTTGAGGCCATCCGCTATTTTCTTTCTGCTGTAAGGACTTTTTTATGAGATTATATTGAAATTTGATTTTCCTCGATTTTTCTCGAAAAGTTCTTGAAATCGACACAATTCTATGTTATACTAATCATAACCGAACGGTCGGTGTGCATAAAAGGAGCGAAGCAACATGAAAACAACAGAGCAACAGCACAATGCGCGCAAGCGCGAAATGATGGAAAAATGCTTTGATTGCTATGCCGAAAACGGGCTCACGGGCACGGGGATCAAAGCCCTGGCCGACGCTTGCGGCTGCACAAAGGCAAATCTGTATTCTTATTTCAAAAACCTTGACGAGCTGATTATTGAGTCAACGGCATACTGCATGGAAAAGGTTGAGGACGACTTTATGGAGATGGCCCCCACCGACCCCAAGGATGTTGTCCGATTTGTGAAGGAGGTGCCTTACTGGACGGCAAAAAAGCACGGCAAAAAATATCGCCTGATGTATCAGATCTATACGCACCCGAAATATATCGAGCACGGCAAGAAGTTTTTTGAGGGCGTCAACGAGCGCTATACCGAGTATGCCAAGCGGCTGGAGCCGAAAATCGGCATTCCCTATACGATTATCACGCCGCTGATTTTCATATTTGTCCGGGCCAGCGTCCACTATGCCATGTTCGAGGACGAATATTATCTGAAAACCCAGATGGAGGTCTTAGAGCAGGGCGTCGCTCTGTTTGCAGATAAATACCGCTCGCAATACTTGAACGGAGGTAACGAGAAATGAAGAAACGAATACTCAGCATCCTGCTCACCCTTTGTATGGTGATGTGTGCCATTTCACCTGTGATGAGCTACGCCGACCCGGGAGTATCGGCATCCGGCTCAGGCGCATACGGCGCATTGCTCACACCCGACACAACCCCGCCGGCCGGATGGGCAGAGGACGAAAGCAACCCGTACGGCACCAAGAAAGGTCAGCCCTTTGCCATCACCCCGTGGTATGAGCCGATCATTTACAGCTACCGCAATGCGGAGAGACAGGCGGCACAGGATCACACCAAGGTATACAGCAAGTGGACCTTCGGGATCAACATTGCCGAATGTACACCGAGTGCCCACAGGGTTTCTGCTGTCGATAATGTTGCCTTTGCTGTCGGAACAGCTTACGATCCGCTCGGCACGGGCAGAAACGATCATGCTATCTTTGTCGGTCTTTGCGATATGGATAATTCCAAGAACACGGCGAAGATCTGCTACTGGGTACAAAACCTTGTAAACAACAAGCGCTCCGAGCTTCAGAGAATTGCCGACGCTCCGATGTGGGCGTGCAAGAAACCCGGTTACGGCGAGCTTGAATACCAGGAATTCCGCCACTATTTCAATGTCACGGCGGGCGACTATGACGGTGACGGAAAGATGACCGCCGTTATCACCTACGCCGGCAATGATGATCTGTGGGGAATCGCCGGAACGGGAATTGCCGGAGAGCAGGGACTTTCAAGAAAATCGTTTGTCAAATCCAAGGGCAGCGGCAATGCCTATTTCGACGGCTGGAACACGACTCTGTACGAGCGCGACCAGATCACGAAGTCGCTTGTCTCGGCGGATATCGACCGAGACGGCTGCGATGAGCTTATCGTGTACGCAGGCATTGCCGACCCGGATAAAATCGACGGCAAGGACAAGGAGATTTCCGGCGATTCCTTCCGTAAGGCTGTTTCAAAGCTCTCGGTATACAAAGCCGAAAACGGAAACCTCAAAAGAGTGGATCAGAAGTCTCTTATAACCATGAACCGCGAGGATGAAAAAGCGGACGGCAGCCGTTACTACGATCATATCCGCTACGGAAACCTTACCGCGGGAGACATCAACGGCGATGGCTGGCAGGAAATCATAATTGCCGGATATTTCCGTGAAGTCAGGGAAGAAAAGCAGAAGGGCTTTATCGGGACAAGAAAACCGACGACGAAAACATGGGCTTTGCCGTTTATTACGGTCAGAACAAGTCAATAACGAACGTACAGAAAACCACCATGAGCGGTTATACCGCAAACGGAACAAATGATCTGGGCGTGAAGCCGAAGCCCGCTATGACAAGCGTTGCGATCAACGGCAGAGGTACGCCCAAACAGGTATGGATCGCAGGCGGACTGTATGAGGTTCAGCAGAACGGCGCGCTTAATCTTCTGCGCGACACCGCGCGCGAAAAGAATTCAAGCGCGAGATGGTGGTGGTATCAGGATGTCATCGCCGGCAATTTTGACCACAACACGGAAGGCCGCGAGCAGGTGATCGCGCTTGCCGCCGAAAGGCAAAAGGGAAGCGGTTCGGCGCGTAAATTCGACCTCTTCACCGATGTTTTCTACGGCGAGAATTTCGGCAGCGGCACGCTGTCCGTCGCCGGCAAGTATACGGTGACAGCCGAAAAGGACGAATTTTCAAAGCTGTGCCACGACGCCGACCTTGCATGGGATATGCCGTATAACTGCATACTGCTTGCGGCGGATGTGAACAAAGACGGTCTGTTTGCCCGCTATGAGGGCAAGGGCTACGGATATTCCGACGCACAGGTGCAAGCGGTGCTTCAGGCGGCTCCCTATTTTGCGGAGCTCGGCGACTATGACCTCGATTTCTCCGACGGCTCAACCACTTATACCTTCTCCTCCGGCTATTCGGACACGAAATCGTCGTCACACAATACCTCCTTCGGCGCGTCCATCGTCGCGCAGGGAGATCTGAAGGTGTGGAGATACGAGGCAACCCTCGGATACACCATGGATTTTACAAAGAGCACAGAGGATACCCTTTCAAAGGAATACAGCGTATCCTTCAATGCCGGCGGCAATGATTCCGTGGTGCTGTACCGCGTGCCGGCAACAACCTATTATTACTCGCTTTATGATCCGCAAAAGGGCGATTTTGATCTCAGCGAGCGAAATACCATTGCCCTGATGATCCCCGGGCAGCCGGTCTACACCATGCTTGACCGTGAATATTACGACGAGTTTGCGGTGCTTTATAACGAAACCTACAAGAAAGACATTGCAGCGGGAAAGGCAAAGGCTTTGCCGATACTGAACAGCCATGTACTGCCAGAAAACGCCGAGGGCGACCCGTTTGCCTATTGGTCGAATACCGCTACTACCGCCGACTATGTTTCGAAATTTGAGTCGCTCAGTAAGCAGAAATATGAGCTTGGCTTCGGTGCAAGCAGTATCACAAACGACTGGACGACCACGTCCGAACATGCCGAAGGAGTTGAGATGGCGCACGGCTTCTCCGCCTCGATGAAGAATACTTGGGGCGTAGACGCTTTCAATATGGGCTTTGTAATCGATTTGAGTTACAGTAAAGCAACAGGTACGGTCTACACCACGACCGAAAGCAGCGGCGCCAGCGGTACGGTCAACAACATCGACCGCCGTTCGCTCCTTGCCTCCTACGGAATCGGCTACGATGTTTCGAGCCAATACGGCTTTACCTGGGATTTCGGTATGCGTACATGGACGGCAGGCGATCAGAAGATTCCCGTGTTCGGTTATGTATTGACCAATCTTCGCGCCGCACCACCTATACCGACATTGACAGGTGTGTCAGTAACGGACAATCAAAGCGCAAAAATCACCTGGAAGGCGCCCTCGGCAGATCTCAGACGCCCCTATGCCGGGTATCATATCTGGATGCGTATGGATGACGGAGAGTTTGAGCGCGTGACCGAAGCTCCGCTTTCTTCAGACAGTCTTTCGTATACATATACCTCCCTTGAAGCGGATACAACCTATACCTTTGCGGTCTCTGCAGTGTCAAATAACGGAACGGTATCGGCGCTGTCCAATACCAAAACCTTCTCAACCTTTGCGGGAGCGGACGGCAGAGAAATCGAATTCCGCAGTAACGGCAGCAGTATCCAGTGGCGATATGCGGGTGAAAGTGACGACGCTTACCGCGATCTTGTCTCACTTGCCGAGCTGACGGGAAATGACGGCGCAGACGGAAAACAAATCGAACTGCGGGTATATAACGGATTCGTACAGTGGAAGTACAGCGATGATTCCGTCTGGAATAATTTGATTGCCTTGTCGGAGCTGAAGGGCGGAAAAGGCGACAAGGGCGACACGGGAGATAAGGGAGATAAGGGGGATAAGGGAGATAAAGGCGACCCCGGACAGGACGGAAAAGACGGCATAACACCTCGGCTTAAAATCGGGGATGATAACCTCTGGTATGTCTCCTATGACGGCGGACAGACATGGGTATCCCTCGGTGTGAAAGCCACCGGAGAGAAGGGCGATACCGGTAAAGACGGACAACAAGGCGAAAAGGGCGATAAGGGTGACCCCGGAGATGCCGGCACACCGGGACAGAACGGCAAGAACGGAACAAACGGTGTTAACGGCGCAAGCGGCGCTGACGGTAAAAACGGGAAAGACGGTAAGGACGGAATCGGAATCGCCAAGGCGGAAATCAATGCGGACGGCGAACTTGTTATCACATATACCGACGGAAAGACGGTCAATCTCGGCAAGGTCGTCGGTGCGAACGGTAAGGACGGTCTGACCCCCTTTATCGGCGAAAACGGCAACTGGTGGATCGGCGAGAAGGACACCGGTGTGAAAGCGGCGGCGGATGCAGCAGTCCCCGCAGGCTCCGGAAACATATCCGCATCCTCTCCTGCTTTGATTGTTATCGGTTCTGTTGCGGGGCTTGCGCTGCTTGGTAACCTCGGCTTGATTTTGTACATTGTACTGAAAAAGAAAAAGAGTCTTGTTTGAGGCTGCAAAACGGAGGTAATGCAAAATGAAGAAACGAATACTCAGCATCCTGCTCGTCTTTTGTATGATGATGAGCTTTGTGCCGATAACGGTTTTTGCCGCAGGCGGTGCAAAAGCCATTCTGCCCGGTACGAGCGCCCAAAGCATATTAAAGATCGACAAAAGCAGGCTGTCCTTTGCGGGGCATGAATGGTGGGTGATCGGCCAAAAGACCGACAAAAGCAATAATGCGCCCATCATTACCCTGCTTGCGGTAAACAATGATTTCGGAGATGTCCCGTTCCGCACGGGGAGCGACGGGCCGTTTGAAAATGCAAGACGCTACAGCGAGGACAACGGTTATTATGCCAACAACCCGTCCGATATGTCGCAATGGAGAAAGCCCAATGAGTATGCGGGAAGCACCTTGCAGCAGAAAATGGTTTCCCTGGCCGAGGCGATCCCCGAAAAGGAGCAGGCGGTCATCCGCCCCAAGGACATCACCGAGGGAATCACCGGGCAGGAGGTCAAAGCGCAGAAGCTCTGGGCCTTCTCGCAAGAGGATAGTATTTATTTGTACAGAAATTCGTGCAAGTACGCTGCACAGTGGTGGACGCGTTCTTCCAATGAGGTTTACGGCTACGGATCGTGGACGATTCATCCCGATGGCAGAAGCGGCAGCGCCCTCAACGTGGACTACGATGCTGCCGTGCGGCCTGCCATGGAGATGGATCTGTCCTCCGTTCTCTTTATATCTGCTGCCGAGCACGGAAAAGTTGCAGATTTAACGACCCCGATCGCCGAATACGCCGGAGATGAATGGAAGCTGACCTTGCATGACAGCGACCGCGACGATTTTACGGCAAAGACGGTGCTGGTCAACGGTAGTGTGCTGGAGGTCGAATACAAGAACGCAAAAGTGGGCGATAATGAATATATATCTGCCGTTATTAAGGATGCGGACGGGAGCATTTCCCGCTATACACGCGTTGTGCAGCTGGACGGCACGACAAACGGTACACGCGGCAGGGCAGCGATTGACCTGACCGGCATAGACATGACCGGCAAGACGCTCTGCGTGTTCAACGAGCAGTTTAACGGCGATCATAAGACCGACTATGCCGGCGCACTTCGGGAAGTGAAGCTGACGGACGAGATCGACGAGCAGTTCACCCTTACCCCCGGCGGCACCTATTACTTTGACCTCTCCGGCGCAAACATCCCCGGAACGGCAAACGGCAGTCTGCCGGACAGCACCCTGCACTATGTGCCGTTTACCTACACCGGCACAGTGTATGCCTATTCGCTGAGCAGCAATTCCAGCGGTGTGGCAAGCTCTTCTCAAGCCGCGTCGACCGCAGCGAGCAGCAGCGCACAGTATGGCTATGCCCGCGACCACAGCCTGTTCATTGCGGATTACGCCGTGGCCCATACCGTGAGTTGGCTTGATTTGAATGCGGCAGACCTTATTTTCGGAAAAGACTATGCCAGCGGAAAGATAAGCTATGCGCTTCGCGCACCGTCCGTAGGAAGCAATCACAAGCTGGGCAGTGACGCCGATGAACACGGCGATCCGGAGAATAACGAATGGGACGCGATCCTGAACAAAGCGCGTCAAGATTGGCAGGATAATACAACAGGCTATATCAAAAACTGGAAAGATATGTACTCCACGGGACAGGATACAGCCGAGGCTCCATCTACCGGTACCGCGCAGCGTATGAAGCGTGGGTACCCTTCGGTTCGCCGTCTGTCCCACAGCAATGCAGGAACCCCGCTTCCATACGACGGCTTCCGCCCCGTCCTTGAAGTCCTGAACCCCGGCACGCTGGGCCCTGACGGACTGAAGGTCGTTACCCTTGACCTTGGCGGCGGCAAGCTGGGCGGCAGCTCCGAGGATATTCAAATCATTGTGAAAAACGGCAGTGCATTTACCGCTCCCGCGTCTGGCGGGCTGACCCGCCCGGACGGAAATACAGGCAGCTACTTCATGTGGCTTGACGGCAATGGCAATTCCTACGAACCCGGCAGCAGTGTTCCTGCTGATGTGACGGAACTGACGGTGCAGTGGACAGCCCCGACCTATACCGTAACCCTGCACGCGAACGGCGGTACGATCGCAGACGGGAAGGATGTCACAGGCTATACCTACGGCGTGGGCGCAACACTCCCGACAGATGTGACGCGCACCGGGTACACCTTCAAGGGCTGGTATGACAACGAAAATCTGACCGGCTCTCCTGTTACGGCGATCAGCAACACCGAAACGGGCAATAAGGAATACTGGGCGAAGTGGGAGATCAATCAATATACCATCACCTTCGACACCGCAGGTGGTAGTACCGTCGCATCCATTACACAGGACTACGGCACAGCGATCACCGCCCCTGCCGACCCGACAAGAGAAGGCTACACCTTCATCGGCTGGGATAAGGCAATTCCCACGACCATGCCTGCCGAAAATATGACTATCACGGCGAAGTGGAAGGTCAATCAATACACAATTACCTTTGACTCCAACGGCGGCAGCGAAATTGCACCCATCACACAGGACTACGGCACAGCGATTGCCGCCCCTGCCGACCCGACAAGAGAAGGCTACACCTTCATCGGCTGGGATAAGGCAATTCCCACGACCATGCCTGCCGAAAATATGATTATCACGGCGAAATGGCGTGATATTGCAGTACCTACAGGCGAAATCAAGATTGCCGAAATCGGCTGGAAGTCTTTCCTCAACACCATCACCTTCGGTTTGTTCTTTAAGGATACGCAGATGGTAACCGTTACCGCTGCGGACAACAGCGGCGAAGCGGTTAAGATCGAATACCTGCTGAGCGATAAGGCGCTTACCGAATCGGAACTTGCGGGAATGACCTTTACGGCATATTCCGCACCGTTCAGTATCAATCCCGATAACGAATACATTATCTATGTCAGACTGACCGATAATGCAGGCAATACGGACTACATTTGCTCGGACGGCATCGTGCTTGACGGCACAAGCCCGGTTATCACCGGCATTGAGGACGGCAAAATCTATTGCGAGGCACAGACGGTCACCGTTGACGAAAAGTATGTGGATACCGTCACCGTAAACGGCACGGCGGTCACGCTTGACGAAAACGGCAGCTTTACCCTCGCTCCGGCAGACGGCGGGCAGAAAATCGTTGTCACCGATAAGGCAGGCAACACCGCCGAGATGACCGTAACGGTCAACGACGGGCATACCTATGGTGAATGGGTATCGAACGGCGACGGCACGCACACCCGCCAATGCACGGTGGACGGCTGCAACGGCTTTGAAGCAAAGGAATGCTCCGGCGGCAAGGCGACCTGCGCCGAAAAGGCGGTATGCGAGATTTGCGGCAAGGCTTACGGCGAGCTTGACCCGAAGAACCACACCGACCTGAAGCATATCCCCGCAAAGGCGGCCACCGAGGATGCCGAGGGCAACATCGAGCATTGGTACTGCAGCGGCTGTAATAACTATTACAGTGACAAAGACGGCACCAAGGAAATCAAAAAAACCGACACCGTAACGGCTAAGCTGCCGAAGTCTCCCCAGACCGGCGATACAAGCAACCTCATGCTGTGGATCGCACTGCTGTTTATCAGCGGCGGTGTTCTGACAGGTGTAACGGTATTTGATAAGAGGAAAAGGCATTCCGCCAAATAATCAAAGATAAGTAACAATTAACGAACCATCACGGAAACATCACAATTACGGCACAGAGGGCATAAAAACCGCTGTGCCGTATTTCTTTCCTTGGCGACTGTTTTTGAGAAATAAGCAATTTCTCGGGTATAACCCAACAATTTTTTGCCGGATTCCATGTATACCGTGTATATCACACTTATGCACTCTTCACTTTTGCCCCGGCAGCGGATACACGGATATCAACAGATACCAAATACAGCGAGGTAATTATGAAAACAAGGAGAAGCCCCTAACAATCATGTACATAAGCGAAACGCAACACTCAAGACCGTCTTAACAAAACGGTTTTTATATGCACGCCCTCATGCGGCTGTACTATGCCTTAAAGCATAGCGCAGTCGCTTTTTTGTTTCCCCGAATACCGTAACAGGAGGTGACCACGATGTTTAGCCTTGCAGAATCAATCGACGAAACTCAACACAACGCAGTGCCATAAAAAGCGGCGCCCTGCCGTTTTCAAGCGACAAGGTGAAAGAATGAAAAAGAATACAGGAAAGAAACAGGTGTTGAAATAGCAAAGGCTGTCTTTGCGCAGACACACAGACACCTATATTTTTTTGACCTCTGCGGTCAACAGAACTCCATACGATATCTGCAAAAAACCAACAATAAATCTGTTATTTCGGAATTTCAAAGTGGCTTGGCTTTCTGCGTTTGTATAAACGGCAGCGTACTGTCAAATTTTGCGGTAGGCTGTCGAAGCCCTCCGTATCAATCGTTTTTGACCTGACAAAAAACGATTGAACGGAGGTACATAAATTGAAAAATTATAAACCGAGAAAGGTTTTTATATTATATGGCGGAGTATATATAGAACTGACCTATGAAGAATTTGAAAAGCGCAAGGAAAGCGACCGTTCTGTTGCGGACAAGCTGTTCATTCCGGTGCAAGGCTGCCTTGTGGAAACCGATCGCAGGCACTACAATGCATTCTATCGGGATAAGGAACGGCAGAAATATCTGCAGCTTTTGGACAGAAAGCACGGACTGCTTTCTATTGATGCCTTTGACAGCGAAGATGATAACGGAACAGACTTTTTGCAGGCAGATGTTGAAGATGTATCCGAAACGGTTGCCCATCTGCAGCTGCTGGACAAGCTGCGAAAAGCGGTGGACGCTCTGCCGGAAGATGAAAAGGCATTGATCGTCCAGCATTTCTATGACGGCGTTCCGCAGACGGAGCTTGCGAAAAAACACGGTGTAAACCAATCTAATATTAGCCGTAGGATTAGCAAAATCCTTGCGAAATTAAAAAATCTTTTAGAAATTTGAGATTTTAGCGCATAGCCCCCTCACTTTTTTCCTTTGGACAAGTGAGGGGGCTTTTTCATCGCCTCCGGTGTTCTTTGAAAACCGAATAGCACAGCGCATCCTTTACCTTCCTTCTGCCGTCGGC
>OFMI01001856.1_pt1 | contig 12031 bp, 9 predicted proteins | sample 1541741 | NCBI WGS metagenome assembly OFMI01 (sample SAMN04209219, study PRJEB22552) | human gut metagenome | biome: gut; material: feces | host: Homo sapiens | place: USA: Oklahoma | reverse complement strand
TGTTTATTTCATATTTTACTAACCCTATATTTTTTAGTTTCTACGAATCTTTTAGTCCTATTTTATTGCATATTGTTTCTGGATTATTACTATTAATATTTGTTACTGACAATATTGTCTCTTCTAAAATTGTAGGAGCTATTAAATCTGAAGGTATAAAAGCATTGAAGGATAATACTGAAGAAATAACTCAATTTGTAAAGCAGAAGTTAAAGGAAAAATCTATACTTCATAGAAGATTAATTAATGCTTTTCCTAATATGAAAGACATTTTATCTAATTTTAAGAAATAATTAAAAGACGAGAAAGCATTGGTATAGCAATGCTTTCTCGTTTTTTGTCGTTTGAAGTTAGAAGGGAGTATATGTAGCCTGCAATTTTATATTTAAAATCTTCATTTTAACCCAATAATTTTATATAACACTCAATAAAACGTTTTTTCAAAATTGCATTTGACAAAAATTAAAATTCTGTGTATAATATAGATAGAAAATGAGAAACCACAAACTGGTTTGCCTCGAATAGATATGTAAAAACACATCGAACTCGGCAAAGTTTACAGATGTGTTTTTTTATTGGTTATTTTTGTTTGCTAATAATTACTACTAATGCAATAATCAAGGCAAACCACATCTGCTTATTCTCATTTCCTACAACATCTACTATACAATAAATTTTTACATATTTCAAGCAAACAGCACAAATTTTACAATTATTTTTTATTCATTTCTTTATCATACCCTCTAACTTTTATTGAGACATTTTTATATGAGTTCTTTTATTACAAAAAACACAAAATTTTCAAAAAAATTACCAAATACAATAGATTATACTTTTTAAAGTTTCTTTCCCTCAAATAAACAAATAAGAATAAATGAACTTAATCATCTATTCTTATTTGTTATATACAACGGAACAGCAGGGCAATGATACTTTATTACTAAATTATTTGTTTTCAATTATACAATTTTCATAATGGATTTCACAGTTATAGTAGTATATTCTTGTATATGGTTCTTCTTTTAAAAAGTCTATAATACCAAAAATACCTGATAATATTCCTATTAAAATACTACAACCTGATATAAAAGAAATTATTTTCTTTTTCCTTTTATTTTCCTCCTTTCTAAAAAATTCTATTTTTGAAAGGATTTTTTAACTTGTATCTTGATGCCTTTGTCATTCCTCCTTTATTATTTATTTGATTCTAGCAAACTGTTTTGTTTACTGCTAAAATAATACTACATTTTTTTAATTTGTCAAATACAATAAAAATCCCCATTTCTATGGATTTTTTATAAGATAAAATTTTGTATACTGTTATTGTATAGCTATATTTTTCGAAGTGCACTCCGGTTCAACATTCAGAAAAAATTCAGAAATAGCAGTACTCACAGTCCTTGGAAATTAAATGTTAATGTAACTACGGAAAATTTATATAAAACTATAAAAAAATTTAAATAGATACAAAATTTATATTTTCGACAAAATGTAGACAGTTCTATCAAAAGAAAAAACGACAAAATTTCAATTAAATATTAGAAATTTGTCGTTTCTTGTCGTTTGGAGGCGCCTATCGGAGTCGGACCGATCATCAGAGTTTTGCAGACTCGTGCCTTACCGCTTGGCTAAGGCGCCATATGTTTTGTTCTTAATTAATTATATGCATAGTATATAAAAAAATTACTATAATATTAAAAAAATGGAGCGGAAAACGGGGCTCAAACCCGCGACCTTCGCCTTGGCAAGGCGACGCTCTATCAACTGAGCTATTTCCGCATAAGTACGTTATTTATAATAACAAATATTAAGTCAAATGTCAACCCTTTTTTTAAAATAACCATTAACTCCTTAAATATAAAACTAAATTTCATAAGAAGAATAATCGGAATTTAGTTTTTATAAAATACAGTATAGCCATACTTTCTCAAAGTTTCCTTTTAAAAACAGCATTTATTCGTAAAGATTGTCCTTAACCTTTTCGTATTTTCCATCTATTACTTTATATTCTCCTTCACCATCATAATTTTCTACTACAAAATCAATATCTTCAAATGGTTCCTCACTTCCTGCTTTAATATCTTTTAAGAAAATATATCCATCATCTTCAAAAGCTTTATAAATATGCCCTTCTTTTTTTAATTCTTCTGCCATATTAATCTCTTCTTCTTTTATTTTTTCAAGGCTCTTACTTGCAAGTTTTATTACATTTTCCTTTATGTCTTCTCTTATTTCTGGACCATCTTTACCATAACTAAAAATTATATCTTCATCATCATAGCCACTTGGTACTTCATTATAATTCATAATTATATTTTCTACTTGTCCGTTTTCGAACTTATCTACTGCAAATTTAGGATTATCTGTTGGACCATTTGGCGTAAATTTTTTTCTATAAATTGTTCCTTCTTTTGATAGTTCTAATAAAATTTCTTCTACTTTTTTCTTTAAGTCATCTTTATATTTAAAATTTGCTCCCCATCTTGAAATTCCTATTTTAGCTGCTACATTATCTTCAATAAAATTTTGATATTTCCAATATGAACTGTATTTGTCTACTATTTTTGTATTATCAAATGAATTTTGAAGTTCTTTCACAAATTCACTTACAAAGTTGCTTTTCTTTATTTTATTTGCTAAATCGTTTAATAATTCTAATCCCAACTATTTTCCTCCACGTCCTTTATTTTTTATTAATTCTTTATACTTAGTTTTATCTTTTAGTTAGTCCTATTTTTATAGTATCTCATACTTTATATTCCATCTTCTTATGCTTCATATTCTTATATTTTATCTTATTATAATTTTATTTGCAAGTTCAAAACAAATTCGACAGAATCCGACATTATCTTTTGTTTTATATAAATTTATAATTTTTTCTTTCACATGAATTTGCATTTCACATTAACTTTTTCTGTTTGTGTATCAATTTTGCACTTCATTGTTATTTTTTTATGCAAACATATATTATTCTTTAGAACTTTTACCTGTTGCATAATCAATTTTTATTCCTGGCTGAACATTATAAACAAATACATTAAATGAAACACCTTTCCCGCTATCTTCTACTGAATACCCTTCCATTTGCACCCCACTTGCTACTAAATTATTTTCTTTAAATATTGGTCTTATCCTGTATAATACATGATTATTTGGATTTTCATCAATATATTCAGCTACTTTATTTTCAAATATAAGCATTCCTGATACATTAAAATATCTTGTTCCTGTAATTAAGTTTAGTTCATTAGCATTTTCTCCTGCTAGCTGATGACCTATTAAATGACATCTATTATATAAGTACTCACCATCGTATTTAGCTTGTTTCCATCCACTTGGTTTTACATCTCCAATATCTTCTCTTTGTTTTTTAGGCATTAGTTCTTTGCATATGTTTGCATAGGCTACTTGGCATCTACCAAGCTTATCTAATTCACTATATTTCTCAAATGGCTCTGTGCATAATTCCTCTTCTTTAAAATTGGGGACATTATTATTTATTGGGACATAAATTCTTCCTGTATATTCAGGTATATTGTTAATATTTATATTGGAGATATTTTTTTCTAATTTATAATCTGAAAATTCATTCTCTGATTTTTTTGTATTCGTACTTACATTTTCGGCCGAGTTGGGACCAAAGCTTGCTTTTTCACCAGGATTTACTTTATTTAATACATCTTCTCCATAAACTAAGCTTAATATGAATAAGATAAAACAACTAGCTATTGCGACTATATTTTTTACTATCTTTTTATTAATTTTGTTTTTCTTTTTTCTTTTCAATTTTTTATCCTTTCTTAGTTCATTTAACATTTCATTCTTTATTTGAATATTATATTACTATAATAAAAAAATTGGAGGTTTTTATATGTTTTCTAATAGTGCCTCAGCACATATAACAGGTAGTAAGTATTATCCAACAATAGATGGCTTTGTTACCTTCAAAGAAGAAGGTTCTCAAGGGGTTTTAGTAACTGCTAAAATTAATGGTTTACCTAGTTCTAATACTTGCTCTGGTCGATTTTTTGGTTTCCACATACATGAAGGAACATCTTGCAGTGGTAATGATAATGACGAATTTGCCAATGTAAAGTCTCATTTAAATCCTACAAATTGCCCTCATCCATTGCATATGGGAGATTTACCCCCTTTAATTGAAAATAATGGATATGCATATATGAGTGTTTTAGTAAATAAATTTACTATTTCAGATATTCTTGGCAGAGTAATTGTTATTCATGATTTACCAGATGATTTTGTATCTCAGCCTAGCGGTAATTCTGGAGTTAAAATTGCCTGTGGCAAAATAAAATAATAAATTGTATTCTTAAACCTTGATTATTAAACTCAAAAGTTTAATTACCAAGGTTTCTTTATTATACTATATCAAAATTTTATTAGCAATTGTTTTCATAGCTGCAGCTTAATTTATAATGTTAATTTTTCCAGAATAAATTTTAGCAAATATTTTTAAATAATCCCATATATCCCTTCTTTTTACATCTAAGCTCGTTTTTATATCTATTTCTTCTAATATTTCATCGCCTAATTTCACAATCAAAGTTCCTATTCTAGTACCTCTACTAATGGGTGCTTCTAAAGATGTTACTGCTGTTATTTCTATTTTTATATTTTTGTCTGTGGCAACTTTTTTTATTTTCGGTTCTGATATTTCCAGTTCTATTCCATTTTCTGCTTTATTTATATAAATTCTATTTTGATTTATTTGCTTCCAAAGCTCAAATTCCTTTTCTACTGCTTCTTCAACATTTAAAACTTCATATTTATTACATGCATATTCTATTAGTTTAACAGTATCTCTTGCTCTATCTTTCCTTGTATCAGCACCTAAAACAACTATTATCAAATCTAAATTTTCTCTTTTTACTGCTGTTACTAGGCATCTTCCTGCATTATTAGTAAAACCTGTTTTTACACCATATACTCCTTCTACGTTTCCTAAAAGTTCATTTGTATTTCTTATTTCTCTAGTATCCCCATTTATTTTAATACTTGCTACTTTCGTATTTACTATTTTTCTTATAGTTTCATTTTTCAAAGCATAATCTGTTAGTTTTGCTAGTTCATATGCTGTTGTATAATGTTTTTCATTATCTAATCCATGTGGAGTTACAAAGTGTGATCTTTTCAATCCCAATTCTTTTGCTTTATGATTCATTAAACTTGCAAATTCGTCTGTACTTCCTGCTACGTATCTAGCTAGGGCTACTGCTGCATCATTTCCAGACCTTAGCATAAGTCCATAAAGAAGGTCGTTTACTGTTATTTTATCTCCTTCTTTTAATCCTAACCTTGAACCTCCCACTGCTGCTGCCTTTTTATCTATTGTAACACTTTCTTTTAAGTCACAGTTTTCTACTATAATTAATGATGTAAGAATTTTAGTGGTAGATGCCATTGCAGTTTGCTTATTCTCATCTTTTCCATATAATGCTTTTCCAGACAATCTATCGTAAATAACATATCTTCTTGAATTTATTGTTGGTTTAGTTTCTGAATTTGCTGTTTCTTGTATTACTTTTTGTTCTTCTTTTTCTATTACATTTTTGTATTCTTCTAGTTCATCATCTGCTTTACATGTATTTATAAAGCACAATAATATTATACTTGCTAACACAACTAGCCATTTTAATTTTCTTAATACTCTTTTCATAAAAAATCACCTAAGACATTATATGTCCTAAGCGATTTTTTATTACTTATTGTTTATCGGAATATTCATGCTATATGCTTTTAATGCCTCTGATGATTTACCTGCTAAAGCCTTTTCTTCATTGTTGTCATACACTCTTACTAAATTTAAGTTTAGCTCAGTTGGATCTTTTCCGTCATCGTAATATTTGTCAAATATGAAATGGTATGTGTTAGTATTCCCCGGTTTTAAGAATACATTATTATTAATTATATCTAACGCATTTCTTTTTTGGTCTCCTAAATTTATTGTTATTTCATTTGCTGTCGCACCATTTCCAATCGATATATATCCGTCTGTTTTATTTGTTATTTCAACATAATATTCTTCTCTTGTATAACTCATATTCTTGGAAATTATTTTAACTTTTAAATATTCATCTTCACCAACTACATTTTTAAATATATGTTTTCCCATATAACCTTGATTAGTAATTTTTTTAGTTTCATTTTCCTCTATAATAGCTATTTTTTCTTGATATGGCTCATAACCACCTGTTGTACCAGTTGACATTATATCATCTAATATTCTTATATTGTAAATATATGCATCATCTGTGTTCGAATAGTTTTGAATATTGTATATTTTTTTGGTATTATATATTTCATCTACATAATTTTTAAATTGTCCTACACTATTACTATATAAATAGCTTTTACAGTCTTCTGTAAGCATATTATATGCATTTGCATATTCTTTATTATTACAATAGTTAAAGAATGTATCTATTAATGTATTTACTTCTTCTCTTTCCTTTGTTGGAACTTTTTCTTTGTTATCTAAAACAGGGGTATCTGGGTCATACGTATTACTTAATTCAATTTCTTTGGGTTTGTTTTTTAAATACATATTGAATATAAATAGACCTACCCATATAACTAAAACTGCAACTATTATTCCCCAGTATTTCTTGAAAAAGTTTCTGATTGCTAAAAGTATTCTTGCACTTAATTTCATTTAACATTTTCCTTTCCAAAAACTTTATTCTTCTACATCAAAAGAAATTTTAAAATCTTCTACGTCATTTTCCATAATAACAACTCTTTTCTCTTTTTCCTTATCTTGAATATTACTATTTAGTGTATCTCTCATTATGTATGTTAAAACATAATATTTTCCTTCCCTGTCTATTTTTGTATATTCAATTGTGCTCATTGCTGGATAATGTGATTTTGCATATGTTTCAAACTGTTCTAATGTAGGAAAATATGTCTGCTTAAAATTATCATACAAAAGCGAATATGCCGCTTCATAATTTTGACTTTCTATGTATGAAATGTATTCTCCAAAATATGTTTGCATACGAAGCATTTCATTTAAGCCAGCTATTTTATCTTTTCTATTTGCATCATCTTCTTCAGCACTTACTAAATTTCTAGTAATATTTTTTTGTTCATTTTTTCCTGTTTCAGCTTTCTTTTCAAAATTGTTATCTAAAAATACTTTTATATTTAGTGCTACCAAAATTAAAATTACTATTGTAAGTATTAAATATATTATTTTTTTATACTGATTCATTTTTCTATCCTTCTTCATATGTTCCTAATTTTATATTTGGAACGGTATCTGAATTATTACTTAAATATACTTTTATATTCATTTCGTTATTTTTTGAATATTTAAATGTAACTTTAAAACTTGTATATCCGGCTGTCGTCTCCATTATATGTTTCCATATCTATACTTGCTGATTTAAAATTTACTCCGTCAATATGTGCCACATTAAATATTTCTGTTGCAATTCCTAGAAAGTCTTTTGCTGAATAAATACACATTTTATTTATTTCTTCTTTATTTAAGTCGTATTTTTGCAGTATGTTGTTATTGCTTTTTCTTATTGTTTTTGAATAAATTTTTTCTAAGTTCACATTTATAAAGTCATATAGTTCTTTCTGGAAAGTGTCTAAATTGACACTTCCAGTATAACTATTTCTTAAGTTTTCTAATCCTTCTGGCACTATCATGTTTTCTTTAACTTGTGAGTCTTCCATATTATTACTATTCACAATTTCGTTTACTTTATTTGGTGATACTTGATTTTCTACTTTGCTTGTTTTTTCGCTTCTGTCTTTAAAGTTAAAGTATATAAGTTGTCCTATTAGTAAGATAGTTAAAGCAATTATTATTCCTATTAAGAATTTTTTCATCTATATTCTCCCTTATAGTTCGTTATCAATTAACTGATTCTATCTCTATTCCTATTGAGTTATAAAATTGTTTTATGTATGTACATACAGAAACGCCCCATGATGCATTACAATATGTTGGTGCTATATCTGTTACAGTATATCTTCCTGCATTGTAATAATAGCTTCCATTTGCTATTAAATTACAAAAACCTTTTGTTGCATCACTAAAGCTTGTATATTTATTCCAGCTTGTTCCGTTTCCATCTACATATCCTCCATTTTTTGAACCTTTTATACTACACCAATTATATGTAGATTTATCAATTGCTGCCCATGCAGTTCCCCATTGTGATTCCGCTCTTGCTACTGCCATAAAGAATACTGCATTTACATTGTATTCATCTTCATATCTAATCAAGTCAGGTATTACACTATTCATATTTTCTTTTGCCTTTTGACTCATACTAGATTTACTTACAATTTCCCTTAATTGTGCTTCTGATAAGCTTGGCAACGCCTCAGGTTTAGACATATCTACACAGTAATTTTCCCCATGATATTCTGGATTTGTTTGTGTTGCATTTCCATCTGTATTTCCGTCTGTATCTTCATTGCCTCCATCTGGTACATATGGTGGTGGTTCTATATTTCCATTATGATTATAAATTAATGTCTGATCTGTTCCAACATATGTAGGATATGTGTATGTTTCTATATCATCGACATTAGATTTATCTATGTTGTTCATTACTATTCTTATGTCATCTGTTCCTGCAAGACCTATAGTCTCTCCCTCTGTAACTGTACTTCCTGCTGATGCTGATACTTTTATTCCAGATATAGTCATTGTCATATCCAATACTATGTCTCTTTTTGGCTCTTTATAGTCAGTTCCAAACTGTGTTTTTAGTCTTTCAACAGTGGCATCTGAAAGAGATTTGAATTTAAGTGTTATGCTGTCCCCAGATACGTTTATTACTTCTGCATCCCCCGGTGCAATCACAGAATTACCTGTTTGAAAAGCCTCTTCTACTTTTAAGAATAATCCATATTTATCATCATCCTTATATAGCCCCTTTGCCAAACCATCTTCATCTTTTTCTACTGCTGTTGTTCCTATTGTTTCAATTGGCCATAATAAAACTTGATTTAATGGTTTTTGGAAGTCTTCCCTAGTAAAGTAATCTAATTTAATCAGTAATTCTTTTAAAAGTCTATATGACCACTCTGCTTCTTCTGAATGAGTATTTCCTAATATTGAAAGTGCTGCTAGAGCATCTGTTTTTATATTATTTCCTTCTGCATCTGTCTTATAAAAAGTAACTTCTTCTTTTTCTACTTTCATATCTTCATTTGATGGGTCAATAGTAGTTCGTTCTTCTCCTTGGAATGAATAGGTAGTTTTTCCTTCATCATGTGCTTTTGCATTTGCAATTTTCAATGCTTTATCTCTTGTTCCATCATATCTATAATAATTTCCAGGTAGGTCATATTCTACCTTTTGCTCTTTTCCTCGGTACATATATCTTATTTCTCCAGAGCCTCCTTTAAATAAAGCTATTATTGCATCATTAGGTCCATCTAACTCTGGTTCACAAAGTTGATAGAATATTCCTTCTTTGCTATTCGGAGATACTAAAGTTTGATCTAATTGTATTGTATATCCTGATACGCTAGCTAAAGGATCATCTTCTCCTGTTGCACCATATGAAACCGTCTTTTTTGCCATTTTTGCTTGTCCATATTTAAACTCTATTGGCTTATAAAACCAATGCTTTACAACGTTTTCGATTCTTGGAAGATATACTGTTTCTACTTTCTTTCCTTCTATCATAAGCTCCCATAATGCTTTTACTTGCTCAGCCGAAAAGTCTCCTAAAACTGTTCCCTCTAACGCACGTTCAACTTCTGCACCTTCCGAACTTAAATCATAACATCTAGTTATTCTTCCTATTTTTTCGCTTTCTGTTTTATACCAATAATTCCTATCTAATTCATTAGAATCCGGTGCAAAGCCATCTGGTATCTTTCCTTGGTGATAACCATAAAGTATAGAATGTCTCTTTTTTTTATTAACAGTTATTTGAGGTGTATATGTAGTTTCTAAAACTTTATTTTCCACACTTCTTACGTCTATTCCATTTATATAACTATGTTCCCAATCTCTTATAATGTCTCCATCTTGTGCACCAATGTATCCGTCTAAATATGGCTTTTGCAAATCTTGTACTGCTTCAAATGCCTCATATAATTTATCTGCTTCTTCAAATCTACTAATTTCTTCATCAGTAAAATGACATAGTTTTGATAAAAACAATTTCAAAATGTCAGTTTCTAATACTTGTGAACCATTTTCTCCTATTAGTTTAACTTCAAAAGTTCCGTTTAGTTTCTGCAATTCTATATTTACTTTTGTATTAAATACATTTTTTGTTGCTAAATCATATGTTAAGTCTGGCATCATCGTTGCTATATGTAATGCTAAAAATAGTTCTTGTGGTCTTCCATATCTTGAAGTCCAGTTTGACATATCATAATAATAAGTAGCCTTAAAATTTTGTTTTATTGCAAGCAGTCTATTTTCCCTGTCTATTTCTATGTTTACACCGTCTTCATTATTTATGTTTATCATTCCCTCTGATTTTAATACGTTAGCTTCTTCGTCGCCTATCCCAAATATACCAATTACTCCACCAAAGAATTTTTCTAAACTCCAAGTAGTTGGAAAATATGTTGCTTCACTTTTAGCAATGTATGTTTTTAAATAATTAGTTCCAGTTTTACCATTTCCTTCTATTGTAATAATGTTTCCATTTTGTGCAAAACCTTCTCTTTCCTCACTATCTTCTTCTCCGACCTTATGTTCATATTGAGCGTCTGCAAATCCGTATCCTACAATATCATATCCCATTTCGTGAATATGCTGTGCAAGCTGAACTTGCTGGTCATCTGTAATCGTTACAGAAACATTATCACCTGAAATCCAACCTTGAATTTTCTGCCATGTATTTGCACTCGCTTCTTTTACTTTTTCAATCCACATTCCAGGAAGTGAAGTAAAGTATCCAACAAATCCTATAATAAGCAATATAATAAGTAGAATAACTGCTATTGTAATAAATACTCCTGCATGAGCAATTATAAATTTAAGTACTTTTTTATTTTTAGCTACACTTTGTGCTGCTCCTGCTGCTTTTTGAGTTTTTGATTCTTTGCCTTGTTTATTTTGTTTTCTTTTTTCTTTATCTGCTCCTGCTGTGCTTACGTTTGAGTTTTCGTCATCCACTGCTATATCACCTACCTTTTTTATTATTCACTAAATTTATTGTCTTCTCCACTACTTCCGTTTCTTTGTTTCTCTCTTTCTTCTCGTACCTGTTGTATTTTATTTTTTCCTTTGTAGTATGCCTTCTCTGCTGCTACTACTGGTTTACTATTCCTTACATGATTATATACTACTCTTTCTGCTGTTACTTCACCTAACGTTCCACTTTGGAAACCTGCAATATCTTCATCAATTCTTGATATAGCTTCATCTTCACTATAACCTCTATCTTTATAGTAGTCCTTAGTTTTTACCATTGCTGAATAATATTCTCTTTCTTTATCTGAAACAGGTTCTGCCTCTCCTTCTAATAAATCCTTTGTACGTTGTCTTATTTCAGCATCTGACTTTCCTGCATATAATCCACTATCCATTGCTCTTTGATAATCTGTTGCTACATCTGATGCATGCCATTTTTCTGCACGTCTGTTTATAAAATCTTCTGTCATTCCGCTACCTGATTTGAATCCATTAATAGCATTTGTTAAGTTTCCAGTTGCTGCTCCTGCTGACATCATCATCATAGCTAGTGGTAATTTTGCCACTCCTTTTATGACAGCTTTTGGAGCCCCTATTGCCATATCTAATGCTGCATGCCCTGCCATAGAACCTAGTTCTTTTAAAAGACCTGGCTTTTTGCCATTATCTGATGTTCCTCCAGTGCCTGAACCGCTTCCTGCTCCCGCATTCGAGCTACCTCTTGAACCGTTTCCCGCACTACTTCCATTACCTGAACCAGAACCACTGCCTGAGTTTCCACCTGAGCCGCTTCCTCCGTTTGCACCGCTACCAGTTCCTGCACCCGAACCACCTGCCGCTGGATCTTTCTGTTTTGGTTGAGTCTTTTTTCTTCCACCACCA